>Ga0207641_10003210_pt1 | contig 14638 bp, 11 predicted proteins | sample KBSSwiS62_FD_184306 | JGI IMG/M metagenome (GOLD analysis project Ga0207641, IMG submission 184306) | Switchgrass rhizosphere microbial communities from Kellogg Biological Station, Michigan, USA - KBS Switchgrass S6-2 (SPAdes) (version 2) | ecosystem: Host-associated > Plants > Roots >... | reverse complement strand
TGCCGCGATCAAGCCGAAGCTGCGCTATAACCTGTTCGGCGCCAGCATCGGCGGACCAATCATCAAGAACAAGACTTTTTTCTTTTTCAACTACGAGGGCATTCGCAGCAAGACTGAGACCACGCAGATTGCCAACGTCCCCAGTCCGGCGGAAATTGCAGGGGACTTCTCCTCGTCCGCCGCGGTAATACGCGACCCGGTGACGCAAACGCCTTTCCCGGGCAACCGTATCCCATCGGACCGGCTGGATCCGGTAGGCGCTAAAATCGCCGCGCTCTACCCTGCGCCCAACGTGCCGGGGCGGCCCTCGGGTAATGCCAACTATCGAGCCAACCAGACAATCGACAGTCCGCAAAACATTTATATCGCTCGCGTGGACCACATCTTTAGCGACAACGACCGGCTGTATGGCCGGTTTCTGGGACGAAACAATCCTCAGGTGGGCGGTCCCATCTTTTCCACCCCCGGAGTCGATTCCTATAACCAGATTGTGAAGACGACGAACTACGATATCGCCGGAACGTGGACGCATACTCTCAATCCGTCGCTCATCAACGAAGCGCGATATAGCTGGAACCAGCGGGTGGCTAATCAATGGCATGGCGGGCTTGACCAGGGCCTACCCGCATCGCTTGGCATCACCGGAACCAATCCAAAGTACTTTCCGCGGATCAACATTACAGGCCTTGAGCCCATGGGAAACGCCAGCCGCCAGGCCCGGTATCAGGACCCGGTTGTCAGTCACTATTTTGCCGACAGCATGACCAGGATCGCGGGTAACCATACGTTGAAGTGGGGTGCCGACTACCGCTACTCCTCCAATCTGGATTACTTCTACGGAACGGCGGGAGGCAGCTTCACATTTACCGATGTAGCGACGGGAAGCGGTCTCGCGTCCCTGCTGACAGGCTGGGTGAACAGCGCCTCCATTCAGGAAGATTTGCCGATCAAAAGCCGCGCTGACACAATGTCCGCCTTCCTTCAGGACGATTGGAAGGTAAGCCGGAAGTTGACGGTCAATCTTGGACTGCGTTGGGACTTCGATTTCCCGCGGCGCGAGGTGCTGGACAATCGTCAGAGCGGCTTTAACCCCACGGCCATCAATCCTGTCTCCGGAACACCGGGCGTGATTACGTTTTCCGGACGCAACGGCGTCGACGAATATGCACATGATAAGGACTGGAATAACTTCGGACCCAGGGTTGGGTTCGCCTGGCAACCCCGCGATGGCTGGGTAGTCCGTGGAGGAGGCGGCCTGCTTTACCTTGGCGAGTACACCAATAACGTAACCTTCGATCCGGCGCTGGGATTTGCCAAACTGGCTTCCTTCACTTCGCCCGACACGCGCAGCGCTGCGTTTTTGCTGCGTAGTGGATTCCCGGCTGTGAATTTTCCCACTGACGCCCAATTGACACCGGGATTCGGCGCGGTGCCGGTAGGACAAGCTGCGTCGACAGCCGTCTCTTACCTCGATCAGGGACGCCGCAATGGCTACCTGGAGTCCTTCAGTTTCAACGTACAGAGGCGCTTATCGGCCAACTGGGTGATGGAGGCGGGTTATCTGGCAAATTTGGGGCACAAGCTGCCGGGGGCGAGCGTCCAAAATATCAACCAGGTTCGTCCTGAGCTGATGGGCGCCGGGAACGCGCAGGTACGCCGGCCATTTCCTCAATTCAACAATGTTTCGGTGCTTGCCCCGGCTATCGGAAACTCCAATTATCATGGCTTGAACCTGCGCGTCGAAAAACGCTACTCTTCCGGCCTCAATTTTCAAGCCAATTACACATATAGCCGGTTCATAGACGACATCTCATCGCGCGTGGAGCTCGGCGGTCCGGGTGGTTCGGGCTTCTTTAACTTCTACTCCCGCCGCGACGACCGGGGGCTTTCCGGCAACAACATTTCGCACCGGTTCGTGGTAAGCACGGTTTACGAACTGCCGTTCGGTAAAACTAAGAAGTTCGACCCCGGCAGCGCCGCCGTGCGGGCAATTGCCAGCGGGTGGTCGCTTGGCTACATCGGCGAATTGCGTAGCGGCGCTCCGTACGGCGTTGTGGAAGCAACCAACCGGAGTAACTCGTTCTCGGACGTGAACCGGCCCAACGTGGTTGGCGATCCCACCCTTGATGGCAGCCGTTCCCGTGCCGCGCAAGTAGCCCAATGGTTCAACACCGCTGCGTTCGCCGCGCCGGCGGACTTCACTTTCGGGAATGCGGGTAAAACGGCGGGCTTCGGTCCGGGCGCCATTGCCATGGACCTTTCACTGATCCGCGATTTTCACATCACCGAGCGCCACCAGTTGGAGTTTCGCCTGGAGGCCCTGAATTTCATCAACAATCCCAGCTTCGCCAATCCGAACGTCTCGCGCGGAAATGCCGCATTTGGACGCATCACGGCGCTGGCACCAGGAAACCAGGCGAGAATCATTCAGCTTGGAATGCGTTACAGTTTCTGATTGCAATTCAATATCACGGAGTTTCAAAAAGCAGACATGAGAAAAGTATTGATCCCCATCGGAGATGCGGCCGAAGCCATGGATACGCTCTATCCATTTTTTCGTGTTCGGGAAAACGGCTACGCGGCTGTTGTGGCTGGACCTGAGAAGCGCGTTTATCCACTGGTGATGCATGAGATTCCGCCAGGCTGGGACATCACCAGAGAGCAGGCCAGTTATCATCTGAAGGCCGAAATCGCTTTTGCGGATGTGGACCCCGAAGAATACGACGGTCTATTTCTGACCGGCGGCAGAGCGCCGGAATACCTGCGCTATAACCAGGACCTGCTCGGTATCGCGCGTCACTTCTTCGCCGCGAACAAACCCGTCTGCGTGGTGTGCCACGGTGTAGAGATTGTGTCGGCGGCTGGAGTTCTGGACGGCCGCCGAATGACCACCGTTGCCAAGTGCCGCCTCGATATCGAACAGGGCGGCGGGGAATATGTGAATGAGGCGTGTGTCATCAGCGGAAACATGGTGAGCGGCCGTACCTGGCACGATCAGCATCTTTATATGCCCGTCTTTATGAAAATGCTGGACCAATACGCCGCCCGCGATGGGGCCGCGGCGAGAGATTTGCAACCGGCCGCGATCAGTGGCGACTAGTTCAACTCTGCGCGGATGGTATGTGGTAGCCGCGGCCTTCCTGACGCTCCTGTTGACCGTCGGCGTGCCTTTCTATGGCATGCCGTTCTTCTACGATTACTTCATGCGCGACTTCGGTTGGTCGCGGGCGCAAACCACCAGCGGGATCGCGCTGGCAACCATTCTGGTGCAGCCGGTTGCGGGATTGATGGCTCATCGCTTCAGCCCTCGCGTCTTGATTGGGTGCGGCGCTGTACTGCTGATGCTTTCACTGATGAGCTTCGGGGCCGGGAACGGCAGTCTGCTTGTCTACTACTTTTCATGGTGCCTCTTCATGGCGGGCTACGTGTGCAGCGGACCTTTGCCGCATCAGGTGTTGATGGCGCAGTGGTTCCGGCGGAAGCGCGGCCTGGCTATGGGAATTATGTATCTGGGCCTTGGCATTGGAGGGGCCATTTCGCAGAAGTACATCGCGCTACCTTTGATACTGGAATACGGCTGGCGTACGGCGCTGGTTGTCATGGGCATCTCGATGCTGCTGGTGATCCCCCTTCTGATCTGGGTAGTTCGAGACACTCCCCAGCAACTCGGCTTGTTGCCGGACGGCGATGGAGTACCGCCGACTGCGCAAGTGCGCGACGCCCTTCCCTTCCATGCGCTTCTGCGCAGGCCTGCATTCTGGCTGCTTGCCGCGGGCAGCAGCGCGAGCATCGGCGCCATCGGCAGCGTGAACCAGCATATGAAGCTCTTGTTTCAAGACGCGGGTCTGACCAGCGCGACAGTTGCGAATACCACGTTTCTGATTCTGGTCTCCAGTCTCGCCGGCCGCCTGGTGATGGGCTGGCTGGCAGATATTTATCCCAAGAAATTCGTCATGCTGGCGGCCTTTCTGTTCATCGCGCTGCCTATGCCGCTCCTTCTGGTGATCCATCGCGCCGGAGCGCCGGAGTTGTTCGCTCTCGTCTTTGGATTTGGTTTAGGAGCCGACTTCATGCTGATTCCGCTGATGGCGGCGCAGTTGTTTGGCGCGAATTCCCTGGCCCGTTCCATGGGTATTATCCTGCCGCTCGATTCCATTGGCCAGACCTGCTTTCCCGTGCTGCTGGGATTCCTGCGCGATCGTTCGGGCAGTTACACAGCAGGCGTGATGCTGGTCGGCGCCCTGGCGCTGACAGGCGCCGCCGTTGTCGCCTGCTTGCCAAGACCCCGGCAGGAGGAGGCCTTCCTATGATTTCGTTCACCAGAAGATCGTTCGTCGCCGGTCTTGGCGGCCTGGCAATGGGAGCCGATCACTCGATCGGTCTGTGTATCGGGACGTACGGGATGAAGTCGCTATCGAACCGGGACGCCTTGGAGTTAATCGCGAACATCGGGTACGACGGCGTGGAGATTTCCATACTGCCCGGCTGGCTGGCCGATCCACTGACGCTCGAGAAGCCGCGCCGCGTGGAGTTGCGAGAGGTGCTCGAGTACCGCCAGCTCGCCTTGCCCTCCCTGTTGGAGTCGCTTCCGCTGGCGCCTGGCCAGCACGCCGCTAATCTCGAACGGCTTCGCAGGGCCGCACAAGTTGCGCATGACCTCGCCCCGGCTAAGCCGCCAATTGTGGAAACGGTGTTAGGGATGAAAACGGCTGATTGGGACTCCAACAAGACGCGTATGGCCGAAGACCTCGGCGGATGGGCGCAGACAGCGCGAGAGAGCGGAATCACTGTCGCCATCAAAGCGCATGCGGACCAGGCTGTGAACTCTCCGGCTCGCGCGGAGTGGCTTCTGAAGCAGATTGACAGTCCGTCGCTGCGGCTGATTTACGATTACAGCCACATGTATATCGAAGGTTTCCCGCTGGAAGGGAGCCTGCGGCAGTTGTTTCCGTACACCGTTTTCATTGCGGTGAAAGACGGGCGCAAGACCGGGATGGGACACGATTTCGTATTACCCGGCGATGGGAACACGGACTATCACCTTTACTTTGAATTGCTGAAGAAGCTGAACTATAGAGGCTACCTGGGCGTGGAAGTAAGTGCGCTTCTCTTCCGCCAGCCTGATTACAATCCAGAAGCAGCGGCGAGAAGATCTTATGCCAACCTCGCTCCTCTTATGGCCGCGGCCGGTATCCGATCCAAACGTGCATGATTCCGCGCTCCTCACACGCGAATACGCAGTTTCGGCTTGAGGAACACTTTCTCTGCCGGGCGTCCAGGATGCCGGATGCGCTTCAGAAGCATCTCGGCCGCGCGCACTCCCAATTGATAACTCGGCTGCACCACAGTAGAGATTGCGGGACGAAACACATCCAGCCACTCCGCGTCGTCCGAACTAAAAATCTCGACGTCATCCGGGCACTTCAGCTTCATGACCTGCAAGGCGCGCAGGACGCCGGTGGTGGTAACCAAATTGTCGACGAACAAGGCCGTGGGCCTGTCTTCCAGAGACAGGAGATGGGCCGCGGCGGCTTGTCCTCCCTCCGCCGACAGGTCCGACGCCGCGATCAACGCGGCGTCCGCGGGAAGGCGCGCCGTCTTCAGTGCCTGACGCCATCCGGCGATCCGGGCCTCCGCCACGCTCATGGACTTCTCCACAGTCAGCAGGCCGATGCGCTTGTGGCCGCGCGAAACCAAGTGCGCGACGCCGGCCTTCGTTCCGGCGGCGATGTCGGTTGCCACCACATCCGCCGCGATCCCTCCTGGTACACGGCCCACGAATACGATGGGGCGCTTGCTCTTCAGCAGCCGAGCCAATTCTTCATCCGCTCCGGGAGCTTGAAACAGGAGCACGCCATCCACCATCCGCGATCGAAAGGCAGCCAGATAACGGGACTGCTCCTCCACCAGGTTATAGGTATGGCCCAAAATCAGCAGGTAGCCCTTTTTGCGCAAGACGTCTTCCACGCCACGCGTCACCTGGGCGAAGAACGGGTCGGGAGTAGCTACCTCCGGAATCAGCATCCCCACGGTCCGCGTCTTGCGCGTTTGCAAGCTGTGGGCCAGGTGATTGATGGTGTAGTCCAGTTGTTGCACGGCGTCCTTTACGCGCGTGGTCAATTCCGGGCTCACGAAGGAAGTGCGGTTGAGGACCGCGGAGACAGTGGCAATCGAGACGCCGGCCAGTTTCGCAACATCGTAGATAGTCGGCATACGCTTCTATCAATGATAGGAGATGAGGCATGAAGGCCGGAATCATAGCGCTGCTCTGCATTACTGCCTACGGCGCCGAGTATCGCACCATACCCGCTGAATCGACCGTCAGGAGAACACCCGCCGATGACGCATCAATTCAATACTCCGGTGCAGACTGGTCACGTTCGCACGGGGACAACTCCTCCAGCCGCTACTCCACGTTGAAGCAGATCAACCGAAGTAACGTTGGCAATCTCAAATTAGCGTGGACCTATCGCTCGGGCGACGGCAACGGCCATCTGCAGGCCAATCCGGTGATTGTGAACGGAGTGATGTACGCGCCCACAGCAGGGCACGCCATGATCGCCGTCGATGGAGCCACAGGGCGTGAGATCTGGCGCTTTCAGCCGGAAGGCCGCCCTGCGCACCGCGGATTGATTTATTCCCAGGGCCGCCTGTTTTTCGCCGCGGGTGATTGGGTCTATTCCCTCGACGCGGCCACCGGGAAGCCTCTAAGGGCGTTTGGTGCGAACGGCCGCATCGTCGCTCGTGGAGTGGTCGCTCCGTCCGTCTTCAAAAACATTCTGATCGTTCCTTGTTGGAACGTCGTGAGAGCGTTCGACATCGCAACGGGTAAGCCGCTGTGGTCGTTCCACATGATTCCAACCGGAGGCGAATTTGGCAGCGACAGTTGGAGCAAGCCCGGATACGGCGCAAATACATGGGGCGGAATGGCGCTCGACGTGGTCCGTGGCATCGCGTATGTCTCCGCTGGGTCTCCACACCCGAACTACCTGGGCATGCACCATTCGGGCGATAACCTGTTCGCGAATTCGCTAGTTGCCTTGAAGGCTGAAACAGGGGAGCGCCTGTGGCACTTTCAGGAGATTCATCACGACATCTGGGACCTAGACATACCGGCCCCGCCCAACCTGGTCACCGTCACCCTCGGTGGAAAACGGTACGATGCAGTGGCCCAGGTGACCAAGATCGGCAATACGCTGCTGCTGGATCGCGTCAGCGGAAAGCCGCTGTTTCCGTACCGTGAGCGGCGCGCACCGAAGTCCGAGCTGGACGGTGAGACTACTTCCGATTGGCAGCCCGACGTGGAGGTGCCTCAGCCGTTCGCGCGACAGGTCTTCTCACGCGATGACGTAACAAACATCTCGCCGCAATCGCGTGCGTACGTCCTCGACAAAATCGTCAACGCGGATTTCGGCTGGTTCGCGCCGTTTCGAGACGGCAAGCCGCTGGTGTTTTATGGCATGCTGGGCGGCGCGGAATGGACGGGTGCATCTTTTGATCCGGCTTCAGGTTGGCTCTACGTCACGTCCAACGAGCTGCCTTATGTGGTGAACGTGATTCGCACCAAGCTCCCGCCCCGGCGCGATCCGAAGACGATGACCCAGGGCAACAAGACCTACCTGCAGTACTGTGCGGGGTGTCACGGGGTGGACCGTGACGGCGTGGGAGCCGGACCGCCGTTATTCTTTATCTCAACCGGCATCCGGGTGAAGGAGCGCAATGTGCCCGGCATCATCCGCACGGGTCGCGGCGCAATGCCGGCGATTCCAGTGCCGGAAGACAAGATGAAAGGCTTGATGGATTTCTTGTATGATCGCGACCTGCCGGCCACTCCACCTCCTCCGCAGACCGAACGATTCCTGTACCGTTTCAATGGATACGGCCAGTTGTTGGACCAGGACGGCCGTCCCGGCGTGAAGCCACCCTGGGGATCGCTCAATGCGATCAATCTGAATACCGGCAAGATTGCCTGGAAAGTCCCGCTGGGCGAAGACGAGGAATTGACTCGCCGCGGTATTCCGAAAACCGGCCTTACGAACTTCGGCGGCGCCATGACCACCGCGGGAGGCCTCGTGTTTTGCGCCGGAACATCGGACCTCAAGATCCGCGCCTTTGACAGTCTGACCGGCGAGGAGAAGTGGTCACACAAGCTGCCCTTCGGCGGATACGCTCCACCCGCCACTTATGAAGTGCACGGACGGCAGTATATTGTGATCGCCGCAACCGGCGGCGGAAAACTGGGCGGCACACTTGGAGACGCGTACGTCGCCTTCGCGCTGCCCGCGCCGTAAGGCGTCCCATATCATATAGAGATTGTCCGCCCTACTTCTGGTATTCCTCGGCGCGCTGCTAACGCTGGCAGCCGCGTTTTCTCTCGGCCGCGCGCTAACATACTGGCGCGTGTTGCCTGCGGCAGTGACTCTTGGCGTAGGCGCAGCAGTGCTCAGTCTGTTCATCTTTTTCCTGCGGCTCTCCGGACATGCAGGGCACCGGGGGATGCTCGCGCTGGGACTCGTCTCGGTATTGCCTTTAGTCTGGTTCCGCACGGGTCCTCTTAGTTGGCCGCGCCTGCCACGGATCGTAACGGCAATTGTAGTGGCCTACAGCCTCTTTTACCTGGTGCAGGCCCTGGCGCCCGAAACCCGAGCCGATGCAAATGTGTATCACCTCATGCCGGCCGTGGAGTCGCTACGCATGGGCGGATTCGGAGATCAAATCAGTTTTTACGAACGCCTGCCGCAGGGTATGGAAAACCTCTTCGCGATGGCCTACAGCGTAGGCGGTTCGTCGGCCGCAAAACTGGTTCACCTCGCCCTGTTTCTGGCGACGTTTCCATTGCTGGTTGCGATCGGAGGGCGGCTGGGAGCCTCTGCTGAAATCTCTGCGATCGCCGCGGCAATCTATCTGTGTACGCCGGTGGCAGGCGTGAGCGGGACATCCGCCTTCACCGATGCGGCGCTTGTGTTCTATACCGCCGGCGCATTACTGCTGCTGATGCTATGGCGCGAAGAACAGGACAACCGTGTGTTGGTGCTCGCCGGGGCCTTTGCGGGATTTTGCTACGGGTGCAAGATTACCGGAGCACTCATCCCCGTGTTCGCCGTAGCATACCTCATCATCTCCCGTAGCTGGAAGCCCGCAGTTTGGTTCGCCGGCGCCGCGCTGTTGATGATTGCGCCGTGGATGATCCGGAATGCCGTGGAAGTGGGAAATCCGGTTGCCCCACTGTTAAATCGATTCTTCCCAAATCCCTACTTTCACATCGCTACCGAGGATCTGTATTCCAAATCCATGCGGTCCTACCAAGGCGTCTCGTGGCTGGAAGTGCCGCTGGAAATCACCGTGGGAGGCGAGAAACTGCAAGGCGTGGTGGGACCCGTATTCCTGCTAATACCCATCGCACTGCTAGCCCTGCGAAAGCGAAACGGACGCGTCGTTATTTTACTGGCGGGCTTGCTCTCCTTGCCCTGGTTCTTCAACATGGGCACACGGTTCGTGATGCAAGCCCTGCCGTTGCTCGCGCTGGCGATGGTGATGGCAGTTCCGCGAGCCGGCGCCTATGCTCTGCTGCTGATTCAAGCCATAGGATGCGCTCCACCGCTGCTGGAGCAGTACGCTTCCTCTTATGTAGAGCTGTTCCCATGGCAGGCCGCGCTGCGCCTGGAATCCGAAGCACACTTCCTGGAGCGAGTTTCCTGGGACTACCGGCTAGCGAAGATGGTCGAGGCAAACACGAAACCGGCCGATCGAATATTCGATCTGTTCGGACTGCCGCTTACGTTTTTGAACCGCGAGGTACTCGGCACGTACCAGACCGCAGCCGGCGACAATCTTTTCACTGGATTCGAAGTCGCTTTGTTGCAGGACCGAGGCGTACTTTATGACCAGCGCGCCTGGTTTCCCGAACAGGCACTGTTGGCGGTACGTGTCCGGCAAACGGCCACCACCGACCAGATCTGGAGTATCCACGACATCGAGCTATTTCGCAGCGAGCGCAACATCGGCACCAGCAGCCGCTGGACTTTGGACGCCTGGCCGAACTCCTGGGAAGCGCCGCTCGGCCTCGATCAGAACCTCGCCTCACGCTGGCGCACCTGGGAGGCTGCGCGGCCCGGCATGTTCTTCGAGCTGGATTTCGACCGGCCCCAGACACTCACTTCAATCAATGTAATCGGCCGGACCACGGAGAACGAACCGCGCCTGGAAATCTACGGCCAGCGCGCCGACGGCACTTGGGTGCAATTCCTCGCCCCGCGCACCGTCCGGCCCGCCATCAACTTGCGCCGCGCCGCAGTGAAGATGGTGCGCCGATCCGGCATGCGCTATATTCTGGCTCCGGGAGGCAAGGGCGGAGGCGGTCCCATCGGTACCTCGATGGCCAATCAACCCGGAGACTGGGGGGTTGAGATTGCGGCGCAGTTGGACAATACTTACCTGTTGAAGATTCCCTAGGCATTGATACAATCGGAAATTCATGTCAAGAACCGTCGTCACCTTTGGGGAGATCATGCTTCGCCTGGCGCCCCCGGGCTTTGAAAGATTCATGCAGTCGCCGCAGTTCATTGCGACGTTCGGAGGTGGCGAGGCGAACGTGGCCGTGGCGGTTTCAGGCTTTGGGTTGCCTGCCCGATTCGTCACTATCCTACCTCCGGCCAACGCCATCTCCGACGCCTTCATCGGCGAGCTGCGCCGCTTCGGCGTGGACCCTTCGTACATTGTGCGCGGTCCCGGCCGGTTCGGCATTTATTTCGTAGAAGCGGGTGCCAATCAGCGCGGGTCGAAGGTTCTGTACGATCGTGAGGGCAGCTCCATTGCTCTTGGCAAGAACGGCGATATCGAATTTGCGAAAGCCTTTGAAGGTGCGGGTTGGTTCCACATTACGGGCATTACCCCCGCCATTAGCCAGAGCGCGGCCCATCTGGCCCTGGAAAGCGTGCGCGTGGCACGCAAACTGGGGTTGACGGTCTCGTGCGATCTAAACTATCGCAAGAATCTGTGGAAGTACGGAAAATCGGCCAAGGAAGTTATGAGCGAACTCGTGAAGTTCGTCGATGTTTGCATCGCCAACGAAGAGGATTGTCAAATGGCGCTGGGCATCGAAACCGAAGCTGACGTCCATTCAGGAAAGCTGGAGCATGACCAGTATCACAAGTTGACCGACAAGGTCCTGTCCTCGTTCCCGAATCTGAAGCAGATCGCGGTGACGCTGCGGGAATCACGTAGCGCATCGAACAATGGATGGTCGGCCTGCTTCAACGACGGCAAGCAGTTCTTCGTCAGCCGGCACTACGACATCACGCACATTGTCGACCGCGTCGGCGGCGGCGACTGTTTTGCCGGCGGGTTGATCTACGGTCTGAACGCGCTTTCCGCTCCGCAGGAAGCTCTGGAATTCGCGGTCGCGGCCTCATGCCTGAAGCATTCCATTCCCGGCGATTTCAATCGCTTCAGCGCCGAAGAAGTGCATCAATTGATCAAAGGCGGCGGCTCCGGCCGCGTGCAACGATAAGTGGCCTATAATTAGGGCAGGTATCCCTACTATGCCGGGTCGAATCACCGCACTCCTGCTCGCGTCTTCTCTGCTTGCCGTCTATCTGGCCTTTGCGCAATCCTCAGCCCCTGAGAATCCGAAGCCTGCGCCGGTCGCTGCGTCGGACAGGCAGTTCTCCACCGGGGTAAACGAAGTCATTGTGCCCGTCACTGTAACGGACGACAAAGGCCGCTTCGTTGCCGATCTCGATCAAAAGGACTTCAAGATCACAGATGGAGGGCGTGAGCAGACCATCCGCTTCTTCACGCGCGAGCGCAATCAGCCCGTGGTGGTGGGGTTCCTGATGGATGCCAGCAACTCCAGTCGCATGCACTGGAAGAACTACCAGGAAGCGGCCGAGGAACTGGTGCTAAATCTGCTGCCTAACGACAAGAAGTTCAGCGGTTACCTGATTTCGTATGCCAATGAAGCCGAACTGCAAGTGAATACCACCAGCGATCCGGAGAAGATCCTCGAGAAGCTGCGCAAGATGAAACCGGGCGGCGGCGCCGCTTTATACGATTCCATTTACATCGCCTGCACCAGCCGTACCCTGGTGAAGGGCGAGCCGGTGGAGCCCCGGCGCGTTATCGTCGTGATCGGGGATGGGCATGACAACGCAAGCAAGAAGACGCTTGATGAAGTACTTGAAATTGCCCAGCGTAACCTGGTGACCATCTATGGGGTTAGCACCGTGGCATACGGCTTTGCCAATGAGGGTGACAAGAACCTGGTCCGCCTCGCCGAGGAAACCGGAGGCCGCGTAGAGTATCCACTGCAGAATGTATACAAGGACGTCGCCGGTTATCTGGAAACACCGTCCGACGAAGGCAACTACGCTTTGAAGGTGGGAACCGGCGGATACGCTTCCGCTGTAGCCACTGGAATGTTCCGCGCCATCGCCGCTGTCGCCGGTGAAGTGACCACACAGTACATCCTTCGCTACACGCCGGAGGTGCCGGAATCGAGCAAGGTATTCCGCAATATCAAAGTTACCGTGAGTATCCCGAACGCATCTGCGTTGAAGGTCCGTGCTCGCAGGGGTTATTATCCTAACAATCCCTAGGCGTTGGCCGATAAGCCAAGTGCCCCCAGAGGAGTGATGGAAAGCACAGCGACGTTGACGACGCAGTTGGGGCAATATGCCGTCGTCCAGGTTGCTCTGCCCGGGGCCTCTCCAGTCAATGCAGGAGTGCTGCTGCTGGACCCGTCCACCAACAACCTCCACATCCGATTCCGCCGGGATTGGGACGAAATCGCCGAGGGAGAAGACGCCGAGGTGATGGAGGCACTCGCCGGCGATATTGAGAGGAAAGCTCGGGAGATGGGCGCATCACAGTTGCTCGATTGGATGGAAGAGCATCTTTCGAATGTGGTGAGGATATCCGATCGTGAGGAGGTGATGGTGGATTCCTTCGAATCGAGCGCCGCCCGCCTTTATCGTCAGCATGTCAGTCCAAAGGTGCTGTCCTTCCGGACCCACCTTCCGAAGTACAGTCTGCGCGCGGCGGCGGGCCGGTTCGGTGAGGGCATGGAAGTGGAGCCGGAAGATTGGGAAGAATGTCCGGCCAACCTGAAGCTCACCGACGACATGTTCATTGCGCATGTGGTGGGGCGATCCATGGAGCCTCGCATCCCGGACGGGAGTTTGTGCGTGTTTCGCTACAACGTAGTGGGTTCCAGGAACGGCAAGCTGGTGCTGGTGATGCATTATGGCGAAACGGGCGAGAACCGGTTCACCATCAAGCGATACCGCAGTGTGAAATCACAATCGGACGAAGGGTGGAAACACGAGAAGATTGTGCTGGAGCCGTTGAATCCGGAATACGAGCCTTGGGAATTGGAAGAGAACTCGCCGATCAAGGTGATCGGCGAGTTTATTACGGTTCTTCCATGAGAGCCTACGTCATAACAACCGGCGCAGTCTTTGGTCTGCTCACGGCCGTACATATCTGGCGCGCCACGGCGGAGCGGCACCTGGCGACGGAACCTTGGTACGTCCTCATCACCCTCGCCACTGCGGTTATTTGCCTTTGGGCCGTGCGTCTGCTTTGGCGCTCGCCGAGATAGATACGGGGAGGATCACCAGACCCGGAGCGGGCGGAATCCGGCGGTTTCTATCTCTCCTTGCGCCTTCTTCAACGATGGCTCATCGAAGTACGGCCCCACCATCACACGAACTTGCCCGTCTTCGTTCGCCCGGAAGAGCATTCCGCGAAAACCCTTGCTCTCCAAGTTGCGGAACAGGACGATTGCCGGCGTTTCAGTCGGACCCAGCACTTGCCAGTAGGGGGCCGGCTGCTCGGCGTTCCGAGGCCTGGGCGGAGGCGCGCCTGAGGCTATCTGATTCCCTGCCCCGCCCGGTGGCGGAGGAGGGGGAGGGGCCTTTAGCTTCGGGGTATTCTCGGGTACCGGCGGCGGACCGTCGACGTCGAGTTGGGCCGTCTCCGGCGCCTTCGTGGCGTGTTCTTTCCTGGTAGCGAGCGCCTTGTGAACCCACTCGTCGGCCTTCGCCATCAGGCCCGCCGCTTCCACGGGGCTGTCCACCAACGACGACTTCAATCGGTAGAGCAGGTTCATGTAGGCCATTGCGTCGTCGTAACCAGGATCGATTTGCAGCGCCAGCTCCATCATGCGCATTCCTTCTTCCACCTGCGGAAGATGCTGTTCACGCAGGACTCTTCGTAGATTTGCATCCGGGATAGCGTAGTCTTCCATCCTCACGCCTGCCGCCTGCTTGGCTTTCTGCAGGGCGGGAAAGACGGAAGCCCAATCCATCACGCCGACCGTATAGTATCCGGCCTTATCTTTGGGCTCGGCCTGAATGAGCTTCATTGCCCACTCGCGAGCTTCACTGGTTTGCTTGGAATCGAGAGCGATCTTGATGACTCCGAGCATCGCCACGCGGTTCCGCGGATCCAGGGCGAGAACGTCCATATACTGTTCTCTGGCTCGGGCTGAAAGGGTGGCGTCCGGCTGCCCGGTTTGGGAGGAGAATTGGCGCAGCAGAGCATTTGCCAGGAATAGCTTCGGCTTCGTGTTGTTCGCGTCGAGCTTGGCCGCGGTTTCGAAATGCTCAACAGCCGTCTTGTAATCTCCCGCGTTGTA
>Ga0207641_10003209_pt1 | contig 14638 bp, 9 predicted proteins | sample KBSSwiS62_FD_184306 | JGI IMG/M metagenome (GOLD analysis project Ga0207641, IMG submission 184306) | Switchgrass rhizosphere microbial communities from Kellogg Biological Station, Michigan, USA - KBS Switchgrass S6-2 (SPAdes) (version 2) | ecosystem: Host-associated > Plants > Roots >... | reverse complement strand
CGCATTGTTCAGCTCATCTTTGGCGTCGTTGATTCGGCCGAGAGCAAGCAATGCCTGCCCCGCGATCGTGTGACCTGCAACGCGCGCCATGGGCCACTGGCTTTCCGTCATTTGTCTCGCCGCGTCCCGGGCTTCTTCGAAGCGCCCCCGATTTAGCAGAAATTCCGGCCAGGCTCTCCGGTTGTAGTCCAGAAACTCCGTGTAGCCCGGTATCGCGAACGCTTCGCGATACAAAGCTGCGGCCGCCTTTACCTGTCCCAGCGACTGATAAGACATGGCCAACAATTGCAGGTTGTGTGCATGATGCCAGTCGTAGCGAGAGGGTATTTTCTCCGAACGGTAATAGGTATCTTCCAGTTCTTTCGTTTTCAAAAATTCCTGAATCGCCTCTTGCGTACGCCCCGTGCGCAGCAGTTCGTGTCCGTGCATGTGTCGCGCATGTGGAATCTGTGGTGCCAGCTGTGCATACTTCGTCGTTAGTTCCAACGCTTCCTTAATGCGTCCAATGCTCTCGCAGGTATGCGCATAATAATGAAGCGCCGGAAGATTCTCCGGGGCGAGGGTCATCGCCATTTTGTAAAAGGCCAGCGTATCGACTGCGCCTGCTTGGCCGTGCGTGAAAGGTGAGGGCTCATCCGCCAAGCCCCGCTGAATCCACAGCCACGCGTCGTTAGGATTCATCTTTAGGGCATCACTAACTGTCTTGCGATAACTCACATACACATCGGGGCTAGATCCATCTTCTGCGTATTCAACTTCGGCTTCGCGAATCGCCAACCAGGTTCGCTCCCTTTCGCTCATGCTCTTTGCAAGTGTTTTCGCCGTATTCACAGCGGCCCGCGCCGTCCCTGGATCCTGCAGCCCAATATACGCGTCGGCCAATCCCAAGTACGCCATCCCTAGCTTGTCATCGTTGCGCAGCGCCTGATGGAACGATCGGATCGCTTCGATCCACACAAACGAATGCAAATAAGCCAGCCCTTGGTCGTAGAACTGCTGCGCCTCTGCTGACGTTGTGGAAACCTTTTCGTGTACCGTCCCGATGCCTACGCGCAGCGTCACAGGCCGGTCGAGAATTTCCCGAGGTACGGGCCCGCCTCCGTGCGAAGCGTGCGCCGGCTCCTGCGCCGCTAAAGGCGCTATGCCTACCATACAAAAAAACAGCACACTACAAATCAGTCGTGGTCGCAAAAGGCGCCTTTTTCCAGTCGGTCAGACTTCCCCTATTTCCACACTCCGAGCGTAATATCCTGCTTCCAGTCGCTTGGCGTGAACGCTTGGCTCCAGGATTGCCAGCCGAATCGTATGTCTTCCGCGCTCCGATGGAGCCCAGGTGTGCGACCACAGTGTCCACGGCGTTGCCTGCGGCACGCGCAACGATTCTACCGGAACGTATTCCTCCTCCGGGTTGAACCGGATTCCCAGTTTCGACACAGTCCCGTTGCCGCCCCACAACAATCCCGTAACTCGATACTTCAGCTTGCCGTCTACGCGCAGCTTTTCCACGCGAATCGGCATTGCTGCATGTTCGATCCGCGCGGGCAAGAAATCCTTCGCCAGACGCGGACTGCCGTTTTGATGTGTTCGGGTAGCGTACTCTGTCATCTGCGATGTGGCTTCCGCCGTATCATCGACAAACATGATACGGTCCACCCACTTGATGCACGCGCAGCCATACCATCCGGGCACTACCAGCCGCGCCGGAGCGCCATGATCGCGTGATAGCGGCTTGCCATTCAGCTTCGTTGCCAAAAACGCGCCCGCTGACTTCAGCTCCTCGAATGTAAAAATCCAACTGGCCCCGGCCACAGACGTCACCGAACTGGCGGCGTACCTGTCGAAGCCGTTGACCAGCACTCTCGTGGCGCTTGGCAACGGTTTCCATTCGTCCAGCAACTCGGCAATAGGCACACCCGCCCAATCACCCACACTGATCATCCCAAAATGTGCCGCACGAGTATTTCCCGCGCACTCCATCAGGTGCTGCCCGAGCATCTTTTCCCGCGCGCGAAACTCCACAATCTTGATCGACCGCTTCGCAGAAGAAAGCCCGTTGACCGCGATGGTCCACTCTTCTGAGTCAGGCAGAATCCGCGACGCCCTTGTGCGCAGGTAAAAGCGTTCTTCCGGTGTAACTAGGCTGTCCGCGTCCAATCCCTCCAGAGGGGTGTACAGTCGCCCGTCCAGCTCGCTTCCGAACGGGTTGCCCATCTCTACCCGGCCTTCATCCAAAAACTCCACGCGACCTAGGAGCTCGTCGTCGCCTTCGGCGGGTTCTGCCGCCCGAGCTGCTTCAACCCCGTAAAGTACGATCCCGGGGCTGAACGCGGCCAACTTCATAAAGCGTCTGCGATTCAGAGTGAACCTCCGTGCCGGACTCGCGCTGAGCAAGGACGGACTCGTGCGGGATTTTACATGAACCCACTTGGAATTGCGCTCGTACCAGTACCGTTGTTAGGCAAAGCAAAGTCTCTTGCCTTTCTCCATAGCTAACTTATTTCTTGTTTTAGTCTAAATTTTTTATTTGACAGGTCTGTAACATAATCGTATAAACGCCCTCAAGTAAGAGACGCCTGTGGTGGGCGTGGTCTATTTACAACGAAGAAACATTCTGGGACGTCTGGCGCCGCATCTTCGCTATTCGCGAGGGAATAGCTGATTCTGCGCGCGGGACTGTCCATTTTGGGTGGAGGAACCTCGATGAAGAAGTTTCTGGTCGGCATGTTGCTTGCTGCTTTTCTTCTTTGCTACCTCGCGAGTGGCTCGAGCGCCCAGACTGTGCAGGGCGTCATCACCGGTACTGTTACTGATCCGTCCGGCGCATCAGTTCCTAATGCGACCGTAATCATCACCAATACTGGAACGGGCGCGTCGCAATCAGCAACCACTGCGACGGACGGCTCGTACCGGTTTTCTTTGGTTCCACCGGGAACCTACGTGATCGATGTAAAGGCCGCGAGCTTTGCTCAAGTGAAGGCCAGCGGAATCGTCGTCGAAGCGAGTCAGACTGTTCCCTTCAGCGTCAAGCTTGAGCTTGCCAAGGGCCAGGAAATTATTGAAGTAACCGAGCAAACGGCCCTCGTCCAGACCGCCACTTCGGATTTAGCTGTTCAAGTTGACCGCCAAACCATCGAGAACGCACCTCTTGTAGACCGCGACGTTTTTTCCACTCTGCCGTTTCTCGCACCCCAAGTAACTCCTGGACTCAATTTAAACCCAGCTTCCGGTGGCGCTCGCGAGTCGGGAACTGCCTATTTGCTGAACGGTGCGGACGACAACGACAACTTCAGCGAAGGCGTGGTGAATATTCATCCTCCGTTGGAATCCGTCCAGGACTTCTCCATTCTCACCAACAGCATGGGTGCGCAATATGGCCGAGGGGCAGGAGCGGTAGTAAGCGCAAACCAGAAATCCGGCACCAACAGATTTCATGGCGCGATTTATGAGTTCAATCGCAACGCTTCGCTGAATGCCAACGACTTTTTCTATGATCGCGATTACCTGAACGCCGTGGGGACTGATGCACCTTTGCCCAAGAAGCCGAAGTATATTCGCAACCAATTTGGCGGAGAAGTGGATGGCCCGATCAAGAAAGACAAGACCTTCTTTTCGTTTGCGTATGACCGCATAAAGCTGAGTGCAGGTGCTACCGCGGCGAACACCTTTGTGCCAACGAGCGCCGCTCTCGCCTACCTTCAAGCCAACGGCGGACCCCTCGCTCAACAGGTCCTTGGCGCCTATCCGCCCGTAACGTCTGACATTCCCTGCCCGGGTGATGACAAAGGTGTCACCGGTGCCGGTAATGATATAAATACGGGCCTGCCGAATCAAGTTGGCTGCCTCTCGTTTTTCAATCCGCAAACCGACACCCAAGACGCCTACTACGGGCGCGTGGACCACAATTTCAGTCCGTCGGACCGCTTGAGTGTTGCCGTCAACATTTTCCGGGAATCTTTTATTGACGGTTTCGGTGGCGGAGGCTTGACCACCAATGGACCCATTAATGGCGCAACCATCAACCATTACCACAATATTGCATTGATCGAGACGCACTCCTTCAATCCTCGCTTGGTTAACGAAGTTACGGTTTCTCACAACCGCCACTACAACACCTTCGTGGAAGGCAGTGGCCAAGATACTGCTCCCAATATCTATTTGGACATGCAAAACGAGGGCTTCGGCCCGATTCAATTCGGACCCTATGAAGGTGGACAAATTCAGGGCTTTGTACAGGACCGCTGGCAAGCCACCGACAATTTGACCTGGACCAAAGGCCGCCACTCTTTCAAGTTTGGCGGAGGCGGTCAGTACGGAATCCTTTACAGGAATTGGGATTTAGGTCTTCCCGGACAATACGAGTTCGGAGAATTCATCAGTGTCAATGCGCCTCCTCAGCCGGATGGCAGCCCAGCTGCTTGTGCTGCAACATCTAGCTGTCCGCAGGTCACGCCTGGAAGTGACGGAGTTCTGCAACCGGATGGAACGATCGCTAACGTAGAGGATGAGACGCACAGCAACTTTGCTGGAGACTATCCTTATTTCCAGGAAACGTCGATTGATCCCGCCAGCGGTGCTAAGGCGTCTGCATACCGGCACTACACATATCACGACTACTACTGGTTTCTGCAGGACGACTGGAAGGTTTCCTCACGATTTACTTTGAATCTAGGCCTGCGTTGGGATCGTTACGGAGCGCCCGGTGAAGCGCACAATATTATTTCCCAGTTCACCAACCTCGGGTGCGATATCCTCGACCCGAGCTGTCTGTCGAGCTTACGGGTGGGGCCGGTCAGTCGTATGTGGCCGACCAGAAGCAAGGATTTCGGACCGCGCTTTGGTTTTGCGTGGGACGTTTTTGGAAACGGAAAGACCTCGGTTCGCGGCGGTTACGGAATCTACTATGACCGCATCTTTGACAACATCTGGTCGAACGGTGCATGGAATCCTCCGTTCTACGCATTAATTGATTTTCAGGCGGATACTGGCGACGCAATCTTCTACTCGAATCCGGCTTCTATTGGTGCAGCGTATGACACGTCCAATCCAATACCACATCCAGGCAAGCGTGTATCACTGCGCTCGATGGACCAACACATGAAGGATTCTTCAGTTCAGAACTTTCACTTAGGCGTGGAGCGTCAGGTCCTTGGCGGTTTGTTGTTACGTGCCCAATACCTGGGTTCTCTTGGCAGACACCTGCCAATGCTAGAGAACTACAACCGCTATGATGGTGACGCCTATGGCGTCGCATCAGCCACGAGTTTGAACGCAGTCCTTCCGAATGCGCTCTATAACGGATTTAACTACCGTTCTAACAGCATCAGCTCCACCTATCACGCTCTCGTGCTGGAAGCACAGAAACGGCTCGGCCACGGTCTTCAGTTTGAAACCGGCTATACCTATTCAAAGCTGCTGGACCTGAACTCCGACCTTTTCGCTGGGTGTTCGACGATTGGTGGATATACAGCGCCTTACTACTATGTCTCCAACGCACGACCGAATCTGTACCGTGGCCCAGCGTCTTTCGACCATCGGCACGCTTATAAATTCAGCGTGACCTACGAACTGCCCTTCCTCAAAAATCAGAAGGGATTTGTTGGGCATGCGTTGGGAGGCTGGACAGTTGCCAGCTTCTTTCAGCTGTATTCGGGCCATCCCATTGACGTTTACAACGGCCGGACTCGAATCCGCGCCCGCGATGCCAATGGCGATCTGGTTCTGGATCCAAACGGAGTTCCCTACAACATCGGTGGCGATTACAACTTGGACGGCACTGCCAATGACCATCCGGACTTTATTGGTTCGAACCTCGGTTCCGTTTACAGTGGTGGCAGTCCGGCGGACGGGATCTTCAAGGACAACAATAAGATTGGATGTGCCGTTGCGGGTGTCCCGTCGAATGTGGATCCCGCTTCGAGTTCCGGGCTTTGTCCGGACACGGCCAGCGCGCTCTTTGGAAATCCAGCTTATGGTACCGGGAGCACTCCATTTGAACGGTTCGGGACTTTGGGGCGCGGCGTGTTCCACGGTCCTAAATTCCTTGAAATGGACATGGGACTCAGCAAGTCGTTCAAACTAACTGAAACAGTGAAGCTAGACTTTCGAGCACAGGCACAGAATCTGACCAATCATCCGAACTTTGACTGTATTGATGCGAACTTGAACAGTGGCACGTTTGGCCAAGCCCAGTGCCTCACTCCCTTTGGATTGGGTTCGCCCAAGTCACGCGTAATGTCCCTCGGCCTGCGCCTCGCGTTCTAACGCCGCCTCAGCGCGATTGGTTCACTTTTGCCCGGCTCTTTCCGACTCGCATCGGGGAGGGCCGGGTTTCCGTGCATTCCCACGCATCGATTTATTGACTTTGCGCCTCGGCGCCCATACAATTACCAATTGTCTGTACAGCGGCGGTCTACGTGTGGCTATCCACCGAGAATCGCAGTTATGTGGCAGGGTATCAGGGTTTGTAGTTGCAACCCTGAGTTGGAAAGGACAAATTCGGTTCCATGAGGACGTACGTAGCCAAGGGTGAAGAAGCGGAAGCGCTCAAAGTCGGCGCCGCGTGGTTTGTTGTGGATGCCACCGATAAAGTGCTCGGGCGGCTCGCCACCAAAGTTGCTCGCGTTTTGATCGGCAAGGACAAGCCATCGTTCACGCCGTATCTCGATTCCGGCGATCACGTGATTGTGATCAATGCCGACAAGATTCGCATGACCGGCAGCAAGGTTGATCAAAAGGTGTACTATTCGCACAGCGGCTATCCCGGCGGTCTGAAGGAAGTTCCGGCCAAGCGCGTCCGCGAGACCAAGCCCGAATGGGTGGTACGCGAAGCTATCGTCGGCATGTTGCCGAAGAATAAGCTCCGCGCCCGTCGTGCCAAGAAATTGCGTGTGTACCGCGACGCTGCTGGATTGTCGCGTCACACCGGTCAAAAGCCTCAGCCTCTGGCCGTTTGAGCTTGTTTTTGCAGCCTTTCGCTAAGTCTTCTAGAATTGGATACTTACGAGAAGGTTCACCTCTAACCCCTTATCATGAATACTTTCGGAAAGAGGGGGAGTGGGTAGGAAGCAGAGAGTAAGAACCTGCTTCCGCGGATGTAACATCCGCCTTTCAAGAGTTTCCGCACTTGTTGTTCCTCTGTAGGTCCTTGTAGGCCTCGTTGGGATCGCTGGTAGCGAGCAATCGGTTTTTGGGCGGCGACGGTGTCTTGTAGTTGTGTCGTTTCGCCGCAAATTTTTGAGGAGGATCGTTGAGCACTGCTGAATCGCCACTGACTGGCAAGGCTGTCTGGTTCCACGGCACGGGACGCCGCAAGGAATCTGTCGCACGCGTTTTTCTTCGTGCCGGGTCCGGCAAGTTCACCATCAACCGCCGCACCGTAGATTCTTATTTCCCGAATCACGCGTGGAAGCATGACGCCACCGAGCCGCTCAAGTTCACCAATCTCGCCGACCAGGTGGATGTAGTGATCACCGCACATGGCGGAGGCACTGGCGGACAGGCCGGGGCGGTGCGCATGGGATTGTCGCGCGCGATTTCGCGCTACAACCCCGAACTGCGGCCCGCGCTGCGCAAGAATGGTTTTCTGACGCGCGATTCGCGCATGAAGGAACGCAAGAAGTACGGCCAGAAGGGCGCCCGCAAGCGCTTCCAGTTCACCAAGCGCTAATCGCCTTGGGGAACCAAACGATTTACGGTGCCAGTTTATTCATCTTTCGCGGCACCAAACGAGCTCCGGTGAGAGCGCAAGCTCTCGCCGAGATCACGGCCCCGAAGGTCGGGGCAAAAGGCTGTTCTGTTTCGTAGCGGCGGGTCTTTAGGCCCGTGCTTTTCCGAAACCGCAAGCAGCTATCCAACGAGGAGGAACAGTGGCGGTAGAAATCACCATGAAGGAACTTCTGGAAGCCGGAGTCCACTTCGGTCACCAGACGCGGCGCTGGAATCCCAAGATGAAGGAATACATCTTTGGCGAGCGCAACGGAATTCACATCATTGACCTGCAGAAGACGCTGAAAATGTTTCGCGAAGCCAGCCGTTTCGTGAGCGATCTTTCCGGGCAGGGCAAAGCAGTTTTGTTTGTTGGCACCAAGCGCCAGGCGCAAGAAGCCGTAGCTGAAGAAGCCAAAAAGTGCGGCGCATTCTTTGTGAACCACCGCTGGCTCGGTGGCACGCTGACCAACTGGGCGACCCTGCAGAAGTCCATCAAGCGCCTGAAGCTCCTCAAGGCCATGACCGAAGACGGCCGCATGGAGCAGCTCTCCAAGAAAGAGCGCGCGCGGTTGGATCGTGAAATGAAGCATCTTTTCCAGAATCTCGAAGGCATCGAAAATATGTCGCAGTTGCCCGATGCTATGTTCGTAATCGATTCCAACGCAGAAGAGATCGCGGTCAAGGAAGCGCGCCGTATGGGCGTTCCCGTCGTCTCGGTGGTGGACACCAATTGCGACCCCGACGTGGTGGACTGGATCATCCCCGGCAATGATGACGCGCTGCGCGCCATCCGGCTGTTCACTTCGAAAATTTCCGAGTCGGTAGCCGAAGGCAAGCACAACTACGAGCAGTCCCAGGTCGGCGAACAGAAATCCGCCGCGGACCAGGCTCTGGCCGACGGCGTCGAATACGTGGACACCAGCGCCTACGAACAATACGAAAAGCAGGAAGGCGATTTCGTCGAAGGCGCCGAAGAAGCCGCGGCGGTTCCCGCGGAAGCCACCGTCCCTCCCGACGACACACAAGCATAATTTGGCCGGAACACTCGCAAGAAATGCGGCCCGTTCCGAGGCAACTTGGAGCGGGCCCTTTTGTAAAAGCGAACTTGTAACAACGCCGCAATACTTCCCCGATATTCTGCGGCGTCGATCGAAAAACTGCAGCCGCCGATTTCTGAGGCGGGAATTTTGAGCGGATCGAAAAAGAGAGAAGAAAGAATGAGCACACCAAACGCAGCCATTGAAATTCCAGCCAAGCTGGTAAAGGAATTGCGCGACCGCACCAACGCCGGCTTCAACGATTGCCGGGCGGCACTGGTCGAAGCGGCCGGCGACATCGAAAAGGCCATCGCGGTTCTTCGCAAGAAAGGACAAGCCGCGGCCGCCAAAAAAGCCACGCGCGAAGCCACCGAGGGGCTGGTCGGCAGCTACATTCACGCCGGCGGCAAAATCGGCGTGCTGGTCGAAGTGAACTGCGAGTCCGATTTCGTCGCTCGCACCGAAGCTTTCCAGCAGCTTTGCCACGACGTCGCCATGCACATCGCCGCGCTGGATCCGAAGTATGTCCGCCGCGAGGACGTGACTGCCGACATGCTAGACAAGGAGCGCGAAATCTACAAAGCGCAAGCACTCGCTACCGGCAAGCCCGAAGCGGTGGTGGACAAAATTGTGACCGGCAAGATGGAAAAGTTCTACGAGGAAAATTGCCTGTACGAACAGCACTACATCAAGGACGAAGGGCAGACCATCGGCGAAATGGTGAATGCCGCCATCGCCAAACTGGGTGAGAATATCGCCATTAAGCGCTTCGCCCGCTTCAAGGTCGGCGAGGTTACCGGCAGCGAGACCGCGCCCAAGTCCTGACTTCGTTGAAGCGACATTAAAAGCGCCCCAGAAACATCTGGGGCGCTTTTTTGTTACAATTCGGTGGATTTGGCGTGAAGTTTTGATCCCGCTCTCCACACTCTGAACGGAGCGACATGGCGGCAAGAAAAACCGAACGGAAAAGCTCCAAGAAGAAACCGGTTTACAAACGCATTTTGTTGAAGCTGTCGGGTGAGTCGCTGCAAGGGCCGCAAGGATATGGCATTCACGGCGAGACGCTGCAATCCATCGCCAAGGAATTGAAGGAAGTACACGATCTGGGCGTACAGATTGCGGTGGTGGTGGGCGGCGGAAATATTTTCCGCGGCGCGCGACAAAAAGGTTTTGAGATTGACCGCGCCACGGGCGACTACATGGGAATGCTGGCCACGGTGATCAACGCCATGGCGCTGCAGGATTCGCTCGAAAAAGTCGGAGTGTTTACGCGGGTGTTGAGCGCGATTGAAATGCACGAAGTGTGCGAACCGTTTATTCGTCGGCGCGCTATGCGGCATCTGGAAAAGGATCGAGTGGTGATTTTTGGAGCGGGCACCGGCAACCCGTATTTTTCCACGGACACGGCGGCGGCGCTACGCGCGATGGAAATCAAGGCGGACGTGATTTTGAAGGCCACGCGGGTGGAAGGAATTTACGATGCGGATCCGGAAAAAGTGGCCGACGCGAAATTCTTCCAGCAGGTTACTTATCGCGACGTGCTGCACCAGGATTTGAAAGTGATGGATTCGACGGCGATTTCGCTGTGCATGGATAATGGCATGCCGATCGTGGTGTTCAACGCGAATCACTACGGGAATATCAAGCGCGTGGTGCTGGGGGAGCGCGTAGGTTCCACGGTTCGGCCGGCGTAAGAGCTTCAACCAAGTACAAAATTGTTTTGCTGAGGACGCTATGACGACGTTTGCGACGACGAAAGAAGCGGTGGCCGCAGGAAGAGTGCGAATGGAAAAAGCGGTGGAAGATTTCCGCAAGGAGCTGGCGAGCGTGCGCACAGGCCGCGCGAGTGCTGCGCTGCTGGACAACGTGCGCGTGGACTACCACGGAACGCCGATGCCGGTGAACCAATTGGGAACGGTGACGGTGCCCGATGCTTCGATGCTGGTGATTTCGCCGTGGGATCCGAGCGCGGTGGCGCTGATTGACAAAGCGATTCGCGCCAGCGACCTAGGCCTGAATCCAACGAACGATGGAAAAGTCGTACGAGTGCCGATCCCTTCGCCGACGGAAGAACGCCGCAAAGAACTGGTGAAGCACGTTCACAAAGTGCTGGAGAATCACCGCACGGCGGTGCGCAATATCCGCCGCGACATCAAGGAAGCCATAGACAAATTAGAGAAAGACAAAAAGATCAGCCAGGACGAGCAGAAGCGCGCGCTGGACGAGCTGGAAAAGGTTTCACACGCGGAGACCAAGAAGATTGAGGATTTGAGCGCGTCGAAAGAGAAGGAAGTGATGGAGATTAAGTAGGCGGTGACTGGTGAAAAGCCAAGCAGATTCCTCACTGCGCTCGGAATGACAAACTGGCGGCGAGCAGGGAATAGTTGAGGAAAAGGCCTCTTTTGCGGGGCCTTTTATTTTTGGGCGGGCGGTTGGGCGATGAAGAGTTGGGTTTGGTCGGACTGGACGGCGTGGAGGAAAGCGTTGAGGTCGTTGGCGCGGGATGCGGCGAGTTCGGAAGAAATGAAATGCAGGCTGCGCGTAGCGTGCAGCGTGTTGCCTTGCGCGGAATATCTTGAGGAGAAGGTGGCGTAGTCACGATTGACCGTGGTGCCGATGGGAGCTTGCGCGGTGGCTCCGGCGGGAAGTTCGATGGTGGCGTCGAGATCTATGGCGAGAGGCGTGCCGAGGTCGATGGGCTTTTTGGATTCGAGTTGCGCGGCGGTGGGCGAGTCGGGCAGTCCGGGCAGCGGTAGAATCGTGGGAATGCGCACGGTTTTCTTGGACCAGTCCACGAATTTGGGCTGCGAGATTTCGTATTCGACCGTGAACGGTTCTTTAGTGGCGTAGGGGTCGGACGCGGTTACGTTGGTGATTTGCCCGCGGAAGCCGTCGGAGAGCGCCAGCATCTGCGCGACATCTTTCCACTTTTCCTTGGGCGTTTGATGAAACACGACGCGTAAGGTGAGCTCGTTCTGGCCTCGCATCGTGTAATGCACTATCGCCTTCAACTTGCCTTCCCCATCAAGCACGGCTTTGACGGACACCTTTTGGGAAGAGGGAAGAATAGGTTGGATTTGAAGCGTCTGCCAATGATTTTGAGCGTTTTCACCTACGACGAAGAGAGGTTTACCGTGAAACTGGGGTGGAAGCGTTCCAATTGGAGCAACTTCTGGGTTGAGGTCAAGCCAATAGCTGGTGCCCGCTTCGGGACCGAAGGTTAGCAGATAACTAAAACGGGCAGGCGACGGAACATCGGTGTGAGCTCTAGGAAAATCGAGCACGAAACCCGCGTCGGACCACCGACGCAGCGTAGCGAATAGAATGAATTTATCCTCGGCCGTTGCGTAGCCGGACGCCAGGATCTCCCTCGGGTCGCGGCGCCTATAGCCCGTCGCGTCAAGAGGCACGTCCACGGTCTTAATTTTCTGCGAGACAAAGTCGTAGAACTGCCCTGTCTCGCCGTCGACGATTCCCTTGGAAAACTTGAAAGCAACTTCACGCATTGCGGCTACTTCGTCTTTAGTTGGCACCAGGAATTCTGCAAGTCTATCGGCGAGCCGATCCCATGATTTGAATGTAGACAAGGAAACGTCCGGCCCGTTTGTTTCGGATTTGTCGGAAGTCGCTGCTAAGGCGGATGACTTTCGATTCCAGCGAAAGGCTGCCCGAGAGTTGCCATGTGCCGCAGGCGATGGTGACTCCATTGGAGTCTCAGGATTGATTTTGGGCCTGACTTCCAGTTCCGCGGGGAGGTCGATTTCGAAGATTTCTTGGGAGACGACGCCGGAGCGGTCGAAGGTGTGGTCGAGCCAGAAGTCGGGGGCTAGGGGATGGTGAGTAGTGGTAGTAATGACACGGTATTCGAGGAGGTCGTCGGGTTGAAGGCCGAGGATGCGGACGGACTTGACGCGGACATCGTGATAGGCGGGATAGTCGACTACGGCGGGATTAAGATTGTCGGTGACGGCGCTCGGAAGAATGTCGGCGGTGCCGCCGCTGGCGTGGGTGACGCGGACGAGGGGAATTTCGACGGACTGGAAGCTGCGGTTGAAATCGAAATTTAAGCGGGCGAACTGGCGAGCGCCGAGTTCATTGTTGATGCGGACGCGGGTGTGGACTTCTTTGCGGGAATCCCCGTTGGCTTCGAAGCGGTATTTGGTTTCGAGCAGTTCGATTTGGGCGGCGTTTCTTTCGGCCGGCGCGGGTTGGGATTGTTTTGCGGGCGGCCGGATTTCTTGGGCGCGGGATGGACATGCGCAGGTCCACGTCAGGGCGATGAGAGCGTGAAAAATTCGCGGAAGGGAAGCGGCAAGCCTGGTCAAGGGATCCTCAAGAAAATCTTAGGCACAGGAAGAGCGAGGGTAAAGAATTGGTTTTTCCTGAGTTTCTTGTTTGGACAGAGAAAAGAACGGGGCAGAAGACCCGCCGCTACGAAAGCTGGAGCGAAACGAAGATTACGGCGGTACGTCTGAGATAATGGTGGATGGGTGTGACAGAGCAGAGGAGAGGCGAATGAAGATGCGTGTGGGATTGGCGGCTTTGGCGGTGGCCGGATTGAGCTTGGCCTGGAGCGGGGCGCTGCGGGCGGATGACCGGCCGAAGGGGCCGGAAGAGGATGGGACCAAGCCGGCGCTGACGCGGATTGCGGGCGAGGGAATGTTGAACTCCCACGCGTACCAATATCTGACGGAGTTGAGCGACGACGTTGGTTCGCGCGTGACAGGCTCTTCGGCGGAGCGCCAGGCGGAAGAGTGGTCGGCGGCCAAGATGAAGGCCATCGGCCTGGAGAATGTTCATCTGGAGAAATATACGATCTGGAAGGGTTGGACGCGGGGAACGGCTGAGGCGCAACTGCTCTCGCCGACTCCACACAAGCTGCATGTGGATGCGATGGGATGGACAGGTTCGACGGTGGCGAGCGGAGCGGAAGGCGACGTGGTGCCGGTCAATCTGTTTGATATCGATGAAGAGATCAAGAATGTTTCGCGCTTGAAGGGAAAGATCGTTTTGGTGACGCAGTCGGGCAAGCCGAAAAAGAGCTTCATGCTGCTGTTTGCGACGTTTGGCGACTTCTTGAAAGCGGCGCATGACGCTGGAGTGGTCGCGGTAATTGGCGGGCAGGGCGGTTCGAAGTCCACGGGGATGAACCTGACGCACACAGGGATTCTGGGTTTTGATGTGGATTATGCGGTTCCGGTGGTTTCGATGACAGCGGAAGATCAGGGGCAGCTGGAACGGTTTATCAAGCGAGGAATTACGCCGCGTGTACGAATCAACGTACAGAACACGCTGACCAGTGGCCCGGTAGAAACGGCGAATGTAGTGGGGGAAATTCGCGGACGCGAACATCCGGAACAGATTCTGGTGGTGGGCGGACATTTGGATTCGTGGGATCTGGCGCAGGGAACGACGGATAACGGTTCAGGTACGGCAACGACGTTGGGAGCGGCCGAGGCGATCATGCGTTCGGGTCAGAAGCCACGCCGGACGATTCGTTTTGTGCTGTTCACCGGAGAAGAACAGGGACTGGATGGATCGTTTGCGTATTACAAGCAGCATCAGGGGGAGTGGGCAAATCACCTGGGTGATTTGATCCTGGATGAAGGGCAAGGGCCGGTAACGGACTTCATGCTGGGCGGGCGCGACGATCTGATTGCGGCGTTTCAGCCGTTTGCGGATTCGCTCGCGAACATCCGGCCGGTGAAGGTGAATGACAAGGTGGAGTCGGGAACGGATACGCTGCCATTCTCGATTTACGGGCTACCGGGAATCAACATGAACCAGGACACTGCGGACTACAAGTACACGCACCATTCGGCGGCGGACGCCTTGGAGGCGCAAAAACCGGACGTTCTGACGCAGAATGCTACGCTGCTGGCCTTGACGGCGTA
>Ga0207641_10003205_pt1 | contig 14643 bp, 14 predicted proteins | sample KBSSwiS62_FD_184306 | JGI IMG/M metagenome (GOLD analysis project Ga0207641, IMG submission 184306) | Switchgrass rhizosphere microbial communities from Kellogg Biological Station, Michigan, USA - KBS Switchgrass S6-2 (SPAdes) (version 2) | ecosystem: Host-associated > Plants > Roots >... | reverse complement strand
ACAGCGGTGACCTGCCCGACCTTCCGCATCCACCCGGCGATCCTCGCCCAGGCGACCGCGACCGTCGCCTCGCTCGCCCCCGACCGGTTCACGTTCGGAGTGGGCTCGGGCGAGGCACTCAACGAGCACGTCCTCGGCGACGCCTGGCCGCCGGTCAGCGTCCGCCACGAGCGCCTCAAGGAGGCCCTGTCGATCATCCGCCGTCTGTGGTCGGGCGAGGTCGTCACGCACGAGGGCCGGTATTTCACAGTCCACAACGCGAAGATCTGGAGCCGGCCGCGGAAGGCCCCGCCGATCTTCGTGAGCGGGTTCGGGCCGAAGTCCACCCGGATCGCCGCTCAGGAGGGCGACGGCTGGATCACTACCAAGCCGGACGCCGAAGCGTTGCGGGCCTACCGGCGCGACGGCGGGATGGGCGGCACCCAGGCCGGGGTGAAGATCTGCTGGGCGCCGTCCGAACAGGAGGCGGCCCTGACCGGTTACCGGCTCTGGGGGCATGAGGGCACTGGCGGGCAGACGTCGCAGGATCTGCCCATGTGGGAGGGATACGACGCCCTTGCCACGATCAGCAGCCCCGAGCACTTCGCGCGGGAGGTCGCCTGCGGTCCGGACCCGCGACGCGCCGCGGAGTCGATCGCGAAGTACGTCGACGCCGGATTCGACGAGGTCTACGTCGCGCAGATCGGCCCCGACCAGGCCGGCGGCATCCGCTTCCTCTCCGAGGAGGTCCTGCCCCTGCTGCGCTGACACGCAGGAGGCGGCGTGCGGAGGTCTCGCCGGAGCGTAGCGAGGGCGAGGCCGGAGCACGCAGCCGACGCAGTGGCAGCCGCGGTACTGACACGCAGCCGACGTAGTGGCAGCCGCGGTACTGACGCGCAGCCGCGGCCGAGCCGCCGGCTCAGACGGTGGCGTGCTGGAGCAGCGGGCCGCCGGCGGGGGCGAGGCGTTCGTCGGCTGTGGTGCCGCCCCAGATCCCGTGCCGTTCCCGAAGCAGCACCGCGCACAGCAGGCACTGCACGCGGACCGGGCAGCGGGCGCAGATCTCCTTGGCGGCCGCCTCCCGCCCGCGCCGCTCGCCCGCGTCGAGGCCCTCGGGCGGGTAGAAGATCTCGGCCTCGGCCGTCGCGCAGGCAGCGCCGAGCCGCCAGTCGACGAGGTCGGCGTCGAGTTCGGCCTCGGGCGGGAAGGCTGTCGGGTCCTCGCGGGGGAGACGATCAACTGTGGGGACGGTGACGGTACGCGTCGACATCGGACCTCACTCAAAGTCGAGAACGACAACCGCGGCGGCTATTCCCCCATGGGCCACGGCAAACCTCGCGACTTCGTCGATGTGGCGCCAATCGGGCGGCGCCCGGCCAGCCGCGGACTCAATGCCCGATAAAGCTACCTAGGGCAACCGATTGACAACTCTACGTATAGAGTCAGGAGCGTTCGGCAGCCACCGGGCCTACCCTGCAAGCCAGCGCCAGGAGTCCCGGGAGGGAGGGAGGAAGGGACGGTCAGACGCGGTGGAACGCTCAGCAAGGCGATCGGCAGGGTGGCGATCGATCGGGCGGCACGGCCTGGCGGTGGTGGCCAGCGTGCTGCTGATCGAGGCGGCCGGGACGCCGGAGGCCATCAGCGCCGCCGGTCCGAGCCTGCACCCGCGGGCGGCGATCAGCGCCAACCGCTCAGGGCAGCGATGGCTGTCCGGAGTGAACGGCGATCCCCAGATGACCCCGGCGGGCGTCGACCGCTTCTGCGCCTTCCGCGGCGACCCGTGCGACCTGGCGCAGGTCTACGTCGCGCGCAAGAGCTGGCCGTCGATCGTCGAGCCGTCCTTCGCCGAGACGAACTTCGCCGGCTGGCCCGGCCTGCTCTCGATCTCCGTCCCGCCGTTCCCGGAGGACGGCACGTCCAACCTGGCCGCCTGCGCGGCCGGCGCGTACAACGGCTACTGGCAGGAGTTCGGCCGGACGCTCATCGCCACCGGCCGGCGGAACTCGATCGTCCGGCTCGCCTGGGAGGCCAACGGCCGCTGGTACCCGTGGTCCGGAACCGACCCGACGGCGTACGTGAACTGCTTCCGGCGGATCGTCGACGCGATCCGCTCGAGCGCCGGGGCGGCCCCCATGTTCGACTGGTCGATCAACGCCCATGTCTCGCAGAACCCGCCGAGCCACAACCCGCTCGACCTTTATCCCGGCGACCGGTGGGTCGACATCGTGTCGATCGACGCCTACGACCATTACCCCGCGTCGTACACGCTCGGCCAGTTCAACGACCAGGCGAACGCCGTCGGTGGCCTCACCTGGCTTTACGACTTCGCCCGATCCCGCGGAAAGCTGTACGGCATTGCGGAATGGGGCGTCGCCTCGGGATCCGGCGCGGCCGGCGGCGGCGACAACCCCGGCTACATCCAGTTCATGCGCGACTGGATGACGGCCCGCGCCGGCCAGGGCATGTACTACGAGACGTACTACAACACCTGCGACAGGACCAGTGTCGGCTCCAACCTGGATCGCCCTCGGGGCGACGGCTGCGACTACGCCAACCCGGCCGCCGCCGCCCGCTACGCCCAGCTGTGGTGAGCGCCGGCGCCGCGGTGGCGGACGGTGACGAAGATCGAGAGCCCGACAGTTGCCGCCGGAGCAGGTCACGGCGACCCAGCCGACCTGCGGCGTTGTGTTTCTGGACAGCCGGCTGACAGCTGGGCGCCCCTTTGTAGTACTTCGTAAAAGATACGGTCCTCCGCTGGGTCCGACAGGGGTCGGGCAGAGGGGACCTACCTGCACATGCGTAGATCGCTGTTCGCCGCCGGGGCGGCCGCCGCCTTCGCGGCGTTCACCGCGCTTCCCGCCACGGCCGCTCAGCCGGCTGATCCGGGTGCGCTCACACTTGCCGTCTACGGTGACGCGCCGTACGGCACGACACCGACAGACAACGCCGAGTTCCTGGCCACACCAGCGTTCATCAACTCGATCAACTCCGACCCGGCCGTCAGCATCGCAGCGCATGTCGGAGACATCCACTCGGGCAAGCAGTACTGCACCGCCCAGTACGACCAGTCGATCGCCGGGCTCTGGCAGCAGTACCAGGTGCCGCTGGTCTACACCCCGGGCGACAACGAATGGGCCGACTGCCACAAGCCGGGCGAGGGCGGCGGCACCTATGACCCGACCACCGGGAACGTCAAGTATGTGACCGACCCGGCCACCGGCCAGCCGGTGGACTACGCCGGCGGTGACCCGGTCGCGAACCTCGCGCTCGTGCGCTCGCTGTTCTTCCCCCGGCCCGGCCAGACTCTCGGCAGCGGCAAGCTGCACGTCCAGTCGCAGGCGACGGAGTACGACCCGGCGTTCCCGTCGGACGCGCAGTACGTCGAGAACGTCATCTTCGAACGGAAGGGCACCCTGTTCGTCACGCTGAACCTGCCCGGCGGCTCGAACAACGACGCCGACATCTGGTACGGCGCGCCAACCAGGAGCACCGCGCAGGCGCAGGAGGCCTCGGAACGCACCGGCGCCGACCTGCGCTGGCTCGACCACGCGTTCACCCAGGCCAGCCAGAACGGCGACACGTCGGTCCTCATCATGACCCAGGCCGACATGTGGGATCTCGACGGGAAGACCGCGGCGCACCTGACCAATTACGAGCCGCTGGTCTCCAGCATCGCGGCGCACACCACGGCGTTCGGCAAGCCGGTCCTGCTGATCAACGGTGACTCGCACGTCTACAGGTCGGACAACCCGCTCTCGCCGACCGCGCCATGCGTCGCCGACTCCGCCGCCGGCGAGGTCAGCTGCGCGAACGAGTCCGCGGCACACCCCGGATACGACGTGCCGAACTTCCACCGGATCGTCGTGCACGGCAGCACGTTCCCGCTGGAATGGCTCAAGCTGACCGTGCAGCCCAGCGCGAACTACCCGGCGAGCGCGAACGCGTTCGGCCCGTTCGCCTGGCAGCGCCAACCGCAGGCCTGACACCCCCACGCCGGGCTGGTGGCCAACCGCCACCGGCCCGGCCTCCTGGGAGGCTCGTGCGAACATTCCCTGCCTATGCCCAGGTTTCTCCCAGTCGTTTCCCAGGCTTCGCCCGCAGAGTCGAGGTCATGGCTCAGGTAGTCAACGGAGCCTGCGCTCAGGCACGAAGACGCTGGTCCTTGCCTTGCCGGGCCCGACGACCGTCTTCGTGCGCTCTGACCCGTCCGGCCGCCGCTCGCGGCCCCAGCATGGAGACCACGTGCCCTCGACCGTTTTCGGCCTGCCGGTTCACATACTGATCATTCACGCCACCGTGGTCCTCGTGCCGCTGACCGCGTTGTTGCTCCTGGTGGTGGCGTTCTGGACCCGACTGCGTCGGGCCCTCGGCCCGCTGCCCGTGCTCGGCGCCTTCGGCTCGCTGATTCTCGTGCCCATCACCACCCACAGCGGCGAGCAGCTGCGGGCCCGGCTGCCGGACAACCCGCTGATCGCCCGGCACGCCGAGCTCGGCGACGCGCTGCTGCCCTGGGTCGCGGGACTGTTCGTCGCGGCGCTGCTGCTGTTGTGGAACGACGGTTGGCGGCCGACCGCGTGGGCGTCGCCTGGGCGGGTGACCGGCCGGACCAGGTCCGGGCACTCGGCCACGCGACCCACGACCTGGGTAACGGCGCTCGCGCTCGCGCTGGTGCTGGCCACCGCCGTGGGAAGCGTGGTCCAGGTTGTCCGCATTGGGCACAGCGGCGCGAAAGCCGCGTGGTCGGGAGTCGGAACGACCTCCGCCGGATAACGCGGCACCGCGCCGACTACGTCATCGTCGAGGCGAGGGCACGCTGTTCTCCGGCTTGGTCGAGTGTTGGCACCTGCCGGTCCGGGCCGGCTGGCTGGGCACCGCACGGTTGACGAGGTCGCGCAGGCGCGCACTGACGGCCCGGGGGCGTTCCAGAATCAGCGCGTGCCCGGCACCCCTCTCGACCGCGAGCTCCGCTTCGGGCAGTGCCTCGGCCAGGACCCGGCTGTGCTCGATCGGCGTCATCAGATCCGCGTCCCCGACCAGCAGCAAGGTGGGAACGGCGCGCAGCGCGGCGGCGGCCGCGAGCCGGTCGTGATCGAGGAGAGTCGGGAGGAAGGCGCCGACGACGGGAATCGGCGTGCTCGTGACCATCGTCTCCAGAGCGTCGACGACCGGCTCCGGTACCGGGCCGGCGCCGAACCCGATCCGTCGCGTCAGCTGTCGCGACACGGCACTCCCCCGCCACCGCAACCGTTCCAGCAGTGACGGGACGTGGCGCAGGTCGTCGGCGAGCTGCCTGATCGTGCAGTGCTCGGCGTCGGAGGGACCGGAGCGGCCATGCGCGCGCTGGTCGTAGCACAGAGTGCGCCCCAGATCAGCCAGATCCCGGCGCTGGAACGCCCAGGCATCGGCCGTCATGCAGAAACCGTGCACGAAGACCAGGGTGAGCCCGGCGTCCGGCCGCCCCTGCTCCTCGACATATAAGCGCGCCCCGTCGGATGCGGTCACCCGCGTCCTGCGGGTGCCGCGGGGATGCGCCCGCGCCCGCGACTCCCGCCATCGATGCCGCGCCCCGGGGCGTCGAGCGCTCGATGGCACGATGTCCCGCTCGACCCCGGGCACCCGAGACCGCCCTTCGGACTCCACGCCAATCTGACAAAAACGCCTTGCCCTACATCGGCGCAGAAAAACGGCATGTCCTGGTCGCGGCTCCGCTACCGGTCCGCGGGTGAGGACGACGTGGGCTGCGTGAGGATCTCGGCGGCGGCGCGCAGGCGCCCGGCCAGGTGTCGCACACGGTCGGCTGCGAGCAGTTGTCTCCGTCTTCACCTGTGGTCCTTGCGCATGGAAGACTGCCCCAAGGTCACGCCAGCCGTACTTGTGTCCGTCGAGACAAAGCGGGAGCCCGCATGACGATCGTGACGCCCTCGTCCGTGTCCGAGAAGCTGCCTGTTGGCCCGCCGCCGCCGTTCGATCCCGAGCTGACGGCGGCCCTCGAGATACTCCGCCCCCAGATGCCGTCGGAATGGACGCTCGACCTGGTCGCCGCCGCCCGCGAGGCTATGGACGCGCTGGCTATCCCGAACGACGAGCTGGCTCGGGACGGGGCGTTCACGGTGGAAGACGTGGCGGTGCCCGGGCCGCTCGGCGCGGACGGGCAGCCCGAGTGCACGCTGTCGTTACTCGTGTGCCGGCCGACCTGGATCGAGCGCCCGACCGCCGTCGTCTACCACATCCACGGCGGTGGGATGATCCTTGGCAACAACCGGATGGTAACCGACGCGTTGGACTGGGCGCAGGAGCTGGGTCTGGCCGTCGTGGCGGTGAACTACCGGCTCGCCCCCGAGCATCCCCACCCAGCTCCCGTCGAGGACTGCTACGCCGGCCTGCTCTGGACCGCCGAGCACGCCGCCGACCTCGGCGTCGACCCCGCCCGCATCATCATCTCGGGCCAGAGCGCGGGCGGCGGGCTGGCCGCGGCGGTCGCACTGCTCGCCCGGGACCGCGGTGGCCCGGCCCTGGTCACCCAGCTGCTGCTGTGCCCCATGCTCGACGACCGCAACGACACCCCATCGGCATGGCAGATGGCTGGCTGCGGCATCTGGGACCGCGGCGCCAACGAGACCGGCTGGACCGCGCTGTTGGGCGAGGCCCGCGGCGGCCCGGACGTCTCCCCCTACGCGGCGCCCGCGCGAGCCAAGGACCTGTCAGGGCTGCCCCCGGCGTTCATCGACGTCGGCACGGCTGAGACCTTCCGCGACGAGGACGTCGCCTACGCCACCCGCATCTGGCAGGCCGGCGGCGTCGCCGAACTGCACGTCTGGCCCGGAGGCTTCCACGGCTTCGACATGATGGCCCCCGAGGCGGCGATCTCCCAGGACGCGAAGGCCGCGCGGCTGCACTGGCTTCGCCGCCAGCTCTCCACCTGACGGGGCCGGACGGCACCCGGGCCGCCTTCCCCTGTCACGACGAGGAGAGCGAGCGCGGGTAGCCCGACCCGGCCGTACGGTGGGCACCGGCCGGGTCGGGTTGTCTGCTCGGCTGGGTCGGTCCATCCGGCCAGGTCAGCCGACCCGGCGCTCGGATCCCGACTTCGCCGACCGGCCCGGGACCCCAGCCGTACGGCGCGTCCAGACGCCGGTCAGTACTCGTTCTTGATGACGAAGTAGGAGCCGCGGATGGTTCCGGCCAGTTTCGACTTCTGCCGAGCGAACTTGAACGAGGCGAGTTCCGCGGGGACTTCCATCCCGTCCGAGAGCTTGAACCCGACGGCCCGTTTCCCGCCATCGTCAATGGTGTACATCACGTTTATCGACAGGCCGTTCTCGTAGAAGACGTATGCCATCCGAATGTTGTCGACCTGGAATGCGCTCGCCTCGAGCGGGCGGGAGGAGATGACGATGCCGCGTTCTTCCTCGAGGATCCGGTTCACCCAGTCGATGGTCGACCCGGCGTTGCTCGCGGGCTCCACCGTGAAGACGTGGCCGTACTTGTTCCTGAAATACCGGGCCTCGTTCGCGCGCAGACCAGCGAGCGCGGCCGCAGCCGGCGACGATTCCAGGCCGACGGTCGACACGGTGTCGAAGTCCACGGTGTAGGGCATGGCGACCAGCGTATGCGCTGGTAGCGAAGGTAGCGGACCCGGAGGTCAGGCTCAGGGACCCGGTCGGCCGCAGGTCGCGGGTGTTGGCCGCCGAAGATATCGGGCGCACTGCTCAGTGCGGTCGGCCCAGCGGTGCTGTGGGCGCGTTCCGGTGCTGTGGCCGACGGTTCCGACGGCCACACGTCACAGCTGAGGGAGAATGTCGGTGAGCAGGATGTCGAGAGTATGGCGGGCGCTGGTGTCGTCGTGGCCGAGGACCATCGACAGGTCCGCGACGCCGAGCTCCCGGTAGCGGGTCAGGCCGTCGAGGATCTGGTCGGCCGTGCCGGCGAGCACGTGCCGTTCGACGTGGACTCCGTCCGGCACGACCGAGCCGGCCTCGACATAGATCCGGTGGGCGAGCAGGCCGCCGCCGAGATCACCCCATCGGGCTGCCAGCGGCGCTAGTTCGGCTGGCAGCGCCCGAGATGCCTGATAGGGCAACCCGAGCCGGGCGGCCAGCCGCATCGTGGCCGCGGCGCCCGCCAGCCAGATCGGCGGGCCGCCGGGCGTGAACGGCTCCGGGGACAGCACGTCACCGGTGAGGCCCGCGCGAAGTTTGTCCAGGCCTTCCCGGAAGCGTTTGCCGCGCTCGGCCGGCGGCACCCCGCGGTAGACGAGCTCGTCGTCCCAGAACCCAGCCGCGACGGCGAGCACAAACCGGCCTTCGGTCAGCTGGTCGAGGGTCGCGGCCTGCCGTACCAACCAGTCGATGTCGCGCGCCGGTAGGACCGCGGCCGTGATCCCGATCCTGACCGCTGGGTGCCGCCCGGCGAGCCAAGCGAGTTCGACCATGGACTCCAGCCCGCCGCGCCAGCCGGCGAAGTCGGGGCGGCGGAACATTCCGTCGCCGAGCCACAGCGTGTCGATCCCGCTGGCCACGACCGCGTCCGCGAACGCGAGCGCCTCGGCCCGGTCTGAGCCATAGGGCGAAACACCAAGGCGCACGCTAGGACCCTAATCGCCCTCCCCGAGGTCGGTGCAAACATGACCATGACCCTCAGTCGGTGGCGGGCGCATTCGCGTCCGCCACCGACTGAGGGCGCCTGACTGCGGCAGCGGCTCAACGCTGCCACGGTCAGTGGGCCGGTGGAAGTTCCGTCAGGGCGTGCTGGGCCAACCTGAGATGGGTACGCAGGGTCGGTAGGTTTTTGCGGGCCAAGGCCTTGACAGCTGGGTTTGTCCCAGTCCGGGTCACCTGAACCGTCGCGCCGATGACCTTGCGGTGATCCGCGATCTCGAAGGTGAGGAACTCGCGGTCGAACGCAATTCCGTGCAGCGATCCGAGCTTGCGCAGCTCGCGCTGCTGGTCGGCGGACAGCGTGGTCGGCAGCGAGACCCGCAGCTGTACGGCGACCTGCTTCAGCGCGGCGAGCGCCGTGGTGTGGTCGGATACCAGCCGCCGGCCCACCGCGCGGGTGTCGGGGCGGACGCCCTTGCGGGCAGCGAGGCCACCGCTATAGATCTCGAAGCGGTTGCCCCGAGCGAAGTCGACCATCCACGTGCGGTCCTGCTGGGAGACCAGCATCGTCGGCGGACGGCTGGTCGGGGCCGACGCCGCCCGCGCGGGCGTGGGTAGCCCCGCGACCGCCACCGCGCAGCTCACACCGATGCCGAGGCGGACCAGCGCCTTAATCCGCGCCCCGCCCTCCCGACGCTTCACTTTCTGTGCCGTCATGGTTACTGTCCGTACCCACATTGGGGTCGCGGAACCTCACCCAGCGTGAACCCGAGCCTTCCGGCTGACGTCGCACCGGGCGACACCTCCACGTCGACCACGTCTACTTGGCCTCATCGACGCCGGCTGCCCCATCGTCCCGAGCCGCCGGCGCCCACCCGCCACTGGGCCACCCTCGATCAGCTGACCGGACTGGACATGACCGACGGCTCCCGCCGCCTGGCCACCGAGATCCTCCACCGCGCCGCCGCCGGCACCCTCGGACCCCGCCCAGGCGCCGCAGCCGGATCCGGGTGACAAAGGCCGCGGCCGGCCCTAGCCCGATCCTGAGCGCACGACTGAGGCCCCGCCCACCTTGGGCGGGGCCTCAGTCGTTCAAGACAGTTGACCGGGGTGTCCCCCCTGGGGTACATCGCGGCAAAAGCGAAAGCGCCCCCGAAGGGGCGTTGAGTAGATAAGACGAGCTCGTGGCGGTGCGCACGAGGCGGTCGAGTTCGTCGGTCGCTTTGGCCAGCTTGAGCCGGCGGGCGGACACGGCGGCCTGCGCCCTCGCCGACGACCAGACGTAGACGTGGCCGTCTGCGCCACCGCCGGCCTGTAACCCCGGCAGAGATCGCACAGACGCCACCCGCCAGGCACCCGACGACCGAAACGGGCGAGTGTTAGGCGCCGCCGCGGACGGGGTCGCGGGGGCGATCCGGGGTCAGGAGAGCGGCGCTCCGCTCTTGCTCGTCCGCAGGCGCCCACCGGCGTCGACACTCATCTGCAGACCCGTGACGAACCGCGCCTCGTCGGAGGCGAGGAACACCACGGCATTGCTGATGTCCTGCGGGTCGATCACCTCCGTCGGCAGGACGTGCATCTGCAACGAGGTCTGCATCGCGTCCTCCCGCGTGGGGTTCACCAGATCCGGGCGGAACGCGCGGTACAGGTCGTCGTTCAGGAACATGTGCGTGCGGACGTTGCCCGGATGGACGGCATTGACCCGGATGCCGTCCCGTCCGGCGGCGATCGCGAGGTAGTGGACCAACCGGGCGATGCCGCGCTTGGACTCCGAGTACGCCGCGGCTCCCACCGGTGCCCCCGGAGAGGCGGCGATGCCGTCCGTGTCCATCATCGAGGCCATCGATCCGACGGCGATGACGGACGCGCCCGAGCGCAGGTGCGGCCACGCCGCGTCGATCGTGTTGACGACGCCGCCGAAGTTGATCGATATCGTGTCGATGAACGTCATGACGTCCGCGTCCTTCGCCATCGACACGACCCCGGCGTTCGCGACGACGACGTCGAGCCGCCCGAGTTCACCGACCGCGTCGCGGACAAGGGCGGCCAGGCTGGCGCGTTCGCGCACGTCGGCGACGTGCGCGACGACGCGCCTGCCGAGCCCTTCGACAAGCTTGGTGGTCTCGGCGAGGTCGGCCTCCGTCGCCGGTGGGTAGCCCGTGATCGACGGGATGGGTGCGCAGAGGTCGACCATGATCACATCGGCGCCCTCGTGGGCGAGGGCGACCGCATGACTACGCCCCTGCCCGCGAGCGGCCCCGGTAACGAGTGCGACCTTGCCTAACAACCGCTCACTCATGACGCTCTCCCCACTCCTGCGGACCCGATAATCGCGTGGAGCCGGCCGGCAGATCGCGCACCGTCGACGCCACCCTCGTTGTCGACCGTCCTGCCCGCACTCCGCGGCTCCCTCTCTGACAAGAGTTGCCGTAGCTCGTTGGCCCGTAACTCTGATGAGCGTTAGCGTAGCCGCCGCGCGTCCCGGACGAAGGAGCCGCATGACACTGTCCCCGTCGCCCGCGGGTCGCTTCGCCGGATCGGTCACCGTCATCACCGGCGCCGGCAGCGGTATCGGCCGGGCACTGGCACTGGCCCTCGGCCACCGCGGGGCGCTCATGGTGTGCACCGATGTGGATGCCACGTCCGCGGCTTAGACCGCGAGCACCGAATCGCTCGCGCTGTACCTGCGGCCGCAGGGCATCGACGTCAGCTGCGTGTGCCCGGCCGGGGTCCGGACCGGGATGCCGAACCGCATGACCCGCCACGGCCCGCAGCAGCCCATCGGCGCGCCTGCCCTCCCCGTGGTCGACCCCGACGACTTCGCCGAGCACGTCGTGGACGCCTTCGCGGCCGGCGACTTCCTCATCTGCTCCACGCCGGAGGCGTTCGACGCGCTGGCCCGCCGCGGCCCCCGGGTGACCACCGGCGCGAGGTTGTCCGGCACGAGCACTCGGAACATCTCAACGATAGATAGAACCTTTTTGCCCAGGTCAGAGGGTTCGTGACGGAGCGTGGTGGACCTGACTGACCACAATGCGAACCGCTACCCAATCGTGGGCTCAGACCCCCAGGGATACCCGACCGCGAAGACACGAACCACTACTGCCCGCGACAGTGGCCACGTCGGGGTCAATGATCCGCCACCGGTCGACGTTCAATGGTTGCGCACGCTGTGACCGTGTCCATCGACGGCGACGGCGCTCGCTGCCGGCTCCGGCCGTGCGTCAGCGCGGGGTGCAGCGTGCCCACGCGTTGGCGGAACAGTCATGAGACAATTAGTCCGCGTTCGGAACGCTGAACGGGCGCAGTATCTGGTGGCTTCAAGACCTGCCAACGACCGTCGCGAGGCAGGTCCGCCCGTACGGCGTCCTCAAATTTGTTTCGTGGTTGAAGGCGGTCGCGCTGATGGTTGAGATATCGGTTCTGATCGCCGCGTCCGGATGAAGGTTGCGGTGCTCGCGCCGGTGGCGTGGCGGACCCCGCCGCTGCACTACGGTCCGTGGGAGCAGGTCGCCAGCCTGCTCGCGGAGGGTCTGGTCGAGCGCGGCGTCGAGGTGACCCTGTTCGCGACGCTGGACTCCCGGACGGCCGCGGCGTTGGACGGGGTGTGCCCGCACGGGTATGCCGAGGACGCGACGCTCGACGGCCGGGTGTGGGAGGCGCTGCACGTCGCGCATGCGCTGGCCCGGTCGGGTGAGTTCGATGTGGTGCACAACCATCTCGACTGGTTGCCGCTGGCGTTCGCGGCGCATGTCCGCGCGCCGATGGTCACGACTGTCCACGGTTTTTCGGACGCACGTATCGTCCCGGCGTACGCGCGGGCGGCGTCGGCGTACGTTTCCATTTCCGATGCCGACCGGCGCCCGGAGCTTGACTACGTCGCCACTGTGCATCACGGGATCGACCTGGCGGCGTTGCCGTTCTCGACGGTCGGCGGGGAGGACCTTGTCGTGCTCGGCCGGGTCCATCCGGACAAGGGCACCGCGGAGGCCATCGACATCGCGCGCCGCGCCGGCCGTCGGCTGGTGATCTGCGGCATCGTCCAGGATGAGCGCTACTTCGCCGAGCAGGTGGCGCCTCATGTGGATGGGGACCGGGTCCGCTACCTCGGTTCGGTGGGACCGGGCCAGCGCGCTGAGGTGCTCGGCTCGGCCGCGGCCCTGCTGCACCCGATCTCTTTCGAGGAACCGTTCGGGCTGGCAGTCGTCGAGGCCATGGCCTGTGGGACGCCGGTCGTGGCCTACCCGCGTGGGGCGATGCCGGAGGTCGTCGACGAGGGAGTGACCGGGTACCTGGTGGACGGCTCGGCGGCGGCCGCGGAAGCGGTGGACCGAGCAGTCCGCCTCGACCGCGCAGCCTGCCGCGCCACCGCGCAGCGGCGGTTCTCCGCGGACCGCATGGTCGCGGACTACCTCGAGGTCTACCGCCGGCTGCTCGGCTGACCGGGGTCGCGGGCCGGGAGAACCGCTCGCGGGCTGACCGCGCCCACACGGGTCAGGTGCGGGTCATCCGAGCGAGCAGTTGCCCGACCGGGATGCTGGCCACGCCGATCCGCGCGTCCGCGATTCCGTAGGGCAGCCACAGCTGGCCGTTATGGATCAGGCCGCCGCAGGAGTAGACGACGTTGGGGACGTAGCCATCGCTTTCTGGTGGAGCTGGGGTGAGAAGGGGTTCGGGCAGCGACGCCCGCACGGTGGTCGGGTCGTCGAGGTCGAGCAGGATCGCCCCGATGGTGTAGGTGCGCATCGGTCCGACGCCGTGGGTGAGGACGAGCCAGCCCGCCGGGGTCTCGAGGGGCGACCCGCAGTTGCCGACCTGCAGCAGCTCGAAGGAGGACCGGGGCGTGTGGATCGGGCGTCCCGGTTGCCAGGCCTGTCCGTCCGGGGAGGTCGCGACGCTGGTGGTCTCGCCGTCGGAACGGCACAGCGCGATGTGCCGCCCGGAGATGAGCCGGGGGAACAGTGCCATGCCCTTGTTCCGCGCCGCTGGCCCGGTGAGCGGGGAGGTCGTGAAGACCCGCAGGTCGGGGCTGGTCAGCAGCCGCGGGGTGGTGTGCCTGCCGTCGTAGGCGGTGTAGGTCGCCCGGTAGTCGGCGGCGCCGTCCGGCCCTGTGAAGCGGACGACTCGGGCGTCCTCCATGCCGTTGCTCTCGACGGCGAGGGCCGGCCACAGCACCCGCTGCGCCAGGGCGCTGGCCGGCGGGAACTCGATCCGTTGCAGCGAGCCGGCGACGGCGCGCACCTCGGCCATGGTCGCCAGTGCTCGCGGCCGGCGAAGCAGGTCGGCGGGCACCCGGGCGAAGGCCTGTTCGAGATCGCAGCCGGTGGGCTGAGCGTCCAGGCTCTCAAGGACGGCCCGGGTGACCTCGTCATCGAGGCCGTACTCGGTGAGAGCGGCCCGCAACCGCCCGGGGGCCCAGGCCGCCGGTACCGCCAGGCCGGTGGTCAGCGGAGTCGGTCGCGGCTCCAGGCGCACGGTCGGGCCTGGGCCGACCACCGCGACGCCAAAGCCGATGGACGACAGGTGGCCCTCACCGATGCAGCGCAGGCTGAGGGCCACCCGCAGCGCTCCGGGCGGCAGTCCGGTCTGGTCGGGGTGCGGCACCGCCGAGGGGTTGGTGACGGCGGCGCCCTCCACTGCGTACTCGGCGGTGAAGGTGGCCCCGAGCAGCAGCGTGCGCGCGGCCGAGAGCGTCGCGGGCGCCCGTACTCGCGACGCCACCACCGCGGCGTGCCGCGCCAGGATGTCGCGGTAGTCCCAGTGGCGGGGTGCGAAGACCCCGAGCAGGCCGGCGACGAGGCCGGTGACGTCGCTCTCGGGCAGGGCGAGTACCCGGTCCACGATGCCCGCGACTCGCGAGTGCGCCTCATTCCCTTCCTCACCAGGAAGGAACAGCTTCGCGATGACCCGGCTGGGGGCCGCGGACAGCGCGACCGGGTGGCGGGTGACCAGGTCGGCTTCCAGAGTCGAGATCACCCGGTCGCCGCGTCGGTGGCGTGGTCCGCGGCTGTCCCACCGCTGGGACGACCGTTTCGGGCCCGTCCTCCCGCGCTCACGGCGCCGCCAG
>Ga0207641_10003203_pt1 | contig 14647 bp, 14 predicted proteins | sample KBSSwiS62_FD_184306 | JGI IMG/M metagenome (GOLD analysis project Ga0207641, IMG submission 184306) | Switchgrass rhizosphere microbial communities from Kellogg Biological Station, Michigan, USA - KBS Switchgrass S6-2 (SPAdes) (version 2) | ecosystem: Host-associated > Plants > Roots >... | reverse complement strand
TGGTTGTTACCGACCTGATGCTCCGGCTCGCGGACGCGTGCGGCCTGCCGGCCGTGGACGTCGACATCACCTTCACCTCCATCACGATCTGCTGCCACCGCGGGAACGCGGCCAGCCCGGTCACGTCGATGCGGCTCGTCCGCTACCGCACGCTCGACCTCACCCGGCTCGCGACGGTGGACGGGATCGTCGAGGAGCTGGAGGCGGGCCGACTGGACGTGCGGGCCGCGGCCGTCGCGGTCGACGACGCCGTCAACACCCCGCACCCCTACCCGCGCTGGACGGCGACGGCGGGCTGGGGCCTCCTGGCGGGCGCCGTCGCGGTGCTGCTCGGCGGTGGCCCGGTCACCGCGGTCACCGCGTTCCTCGTGACGGGCACGATCGACCGGGTGGGCCGGGTCCTGAACCGCTGGGGGCTGCCCGCCTTCTTCCAGCAGCTCGTGGGCGGGCTGCTGGCCACCACGGTGACCATCGGGCTGTTCGCGGCGGGCCTGTTCCCGCCGGGCACCCGGCCGTCGCTCGTGGTCGCGGCGAGCATCACGGTGCTGCTCTCGGGACTGTCCGTGGTCAACACCGTGCAGGACGCCATCTCCAGCTACTACGTGACGGCCGCGGGCCGGGCCACGGAGATCATGCTGCTGTCCGCGGGCCTGCTGACCGGCGTCGTGATCGGCCTGAAGATCGGCTTCGCGGTGAACATCGCGCTGGACGTGGCGGCGACGGTCTCCGTCAGCGTCGGCCGGTTCAGCATCTCGGTGCTGCTCGGCGCGGTCGCCGCCGCGGGCTACGCGCTGGCGGGGTACGCGCCACCGCGTTCCCTGGTCGTCGCCGCCGCGGCGGGCGCGGTGAGCTGGGGCGTCTACAGCACGCTCAACACCTTCACCGGGTTCGGGCCGGTCGCGGCGACCGGGGCGGCGGCGATCGTCGTGGGCGCGATGGCCGGGCTGCTGCGCCGGACCGCGCAGGTGCCCTCGCTCGTCGTCACGCTGGCCGGCATCACCCCGCTGCTGCCGGGACTCACCGCCTACCGCGGCTTCTACCAGCTCGCCGTCGAGGGCCTCGCCGAAGGGCTCGTCACCGTCTCGCTCGCCCTGGCGATCGGCCTGGCGATCGCCGCGGGCGTGACGTTCGGCGAGTTCGCGGCCCGCCCCAGCAGGCGGCCCACGGAGGCGGCCGAGGTCACTACGGACGATTCAGATCCCGCGAACCTCCCCGGCGGTCAGTAGGGTTCCTGCTGTACGACGGCGAGGAGGACCCATGGCCCGAGCACCCCAGTCCGAGCTTCCCCCGCCTGACTTCCTGGTCGTCGCGAACCGGCTCCCGGTCGACCTGGAGCGCCTGCCGGGCGGCGGCAGGCGGTGGAAGCGCAGCCCCGGCGGGCTGGTCACCGCCCTCGAGCCGATGCTGCGGGCGCGCGAGGGCGCGTGGATCGGCTGGCCCGGAGTACCCGACGCCGGGGACGTGGGCCCGCTGGTCGAGGACGGACTGCAGCTGCACCCCATCGATCTGACCGCGGCGGAGGTGGAGAACTACTACGAGGGGTTCTCCAACGGCACCCTGTGGCCGCTGTACCACGACGTCGTCGCGCCGCCGGTGTTCCATCGGCACTGGTGGCAGGCCTACCTCACGGTCAACGAGCGGTTCGCCGAGTACACCGCGAAGGTCGCCGCCGAGGGTGCCACGGTCTGGATCCAGGACTACCAGCTGCAGCTCATGCCCGGGATGCTCCGCGAGCTGCGGCCCGATCTCAAGATCGGCTTCTTCCTGCACATCCCGTTCCCGCCGGTCGAGCTGTTCCAGCAGCTGCCGTGGCGCACCCGGATCATCGAGGGACTGCTGGGCGCGGACGTGATCGGCTTCCACACCACCGGCGGCGTGCGGAACTTCCGCTGGCTGGCGACCCGGCTGGCGGGTGCCGGGACCGTGCGGAACCGGACGAACGAGCTGACCGTCGGGCGTCGGACGGTCAAGCTCGGCGCGTTCCCGATCTCCATCGACTCGGCGCACCTGGACGAGCTGTCCCGAACCGAGGCCGTGGTCAAGCGCGCCGCGGAGATCCGAGACGACCTCGGGAACCCGAAGAAGATCATCCTGGGCGTGGACCGGCTGGACTACACCAAGGGGATCGACGTCCGGCTGCGCGCGTTCCACGAGCTGCTGGAGGCGGGCCGGGTGACCGTCGAGGACGCGGTGATGATCCAGCTCGCCACGCCCAGCCGCGAGCGCGTCGAGCACTACCAGCGGATGCGGGACGACATCGAGCTCGCGGTCGGCCGGATCAACGGCGAGTACGCCCGGGTCGGCCATCCCGCCGTGCACTACCTGCACCAGTCGTTGCCGCGGGAGGAGCTCGCCGCCTTCTTCCTGGCCGCGGACGTCATGCTGGTGACACCGCTGCGGGACGGGATGAACCTCGTCGCCAAGGAGTACGTGGCCTGCCGCCACGATCTCGGCGGGGTCCTGGTGCTCAGCGAGTTCGCCGGAGCGGCCGCCGAGCTGACCAGCGCGCTGCTGGTGAACCCGCACGACACGGACGGCGTCAAGGAGTCCGTCTACGCCGCGCTCACGATGGATCCGCAGGAGAGCCGCAAACGTATGCGCACGCTGCGCAAACAGGTCATGTCCCACGACGTCGACCGCTGGGCCCGGTCCTTCCTCGACGCCCTGGGGCTCTCGACGTGATCGACCTGAGCGCGCTCACCGGCCCCCTGCTCGTGGCGCTGGACTTCGACGGCGTGCTGTCGCCGATCGTGCCCGTCCCCTCGGACGCCCGCCCGCTGCCGGAGTCCGCCGCGGCCGTCCGGGCGCTCGCCGAGGCGCCGGACACCACCGTCGTGCTGGTGTCCGGGCGCGCGCTCGCGGACCTGGCCGCCGTCTCCGGGTTCACCGAGCCCGTGCGCATGATCGGCAGCCACGGCGGCGAGCTCGGCCCGGGCCTGGTGGACGGCGACATCGCCGTGCTCACCGACGAACAACGGGCCCTGCGGGAGAAGCTCTCCCTCGCGCTCACCGACCTCGTCGAGGGGGCGCCCGGCGTCACGCTGGAGCACAAGCCCGCCGGTGTCGCGGTGCACGTCCGCAACGCCGCGCCCGAGGTCGGCGCGCGGATCCTGGAGGCGGTGCAGACCGGGCCGGGTTCCTGGGAGGGCATCGACTCCACGCCCGGCAAGGAGGTCGTGGACCTCGCGGTCCTGCAGGTCACGAAGGGGTCCGCGATCGAGGCGCTGCGGGAGCGGCTCGGCGTGGAGCGGGTGTTCTTCGCCGGGGACGACCGCACGGACGAGACCGTGTTCACCACGCTGCGGCCCGGGGACGTCGGGATCAAGGTCGGGGACGGGGAGAGCGCGGCGGGCCACCGGGTCGCCGACCCGGTGGAGCTCGCCGGGGTGCTGACCGCCCTCGCGGAGGCCCGCTCACCAGCCTGAGAAGAACTCCTGCGGCTTCTTCGCCGGGCCGCTGGTGGCCCCGACGACGAGCTCGGTCGGCAGCACGACCTGCCGCGGTGTGTGCCGCTCGCCCCGCTCGAGCAGCAGCTCGCCCGCGACCTGCCCCTTGCGTCGCACCGGCTGCCGGACCGTGGTGAGGCCGAGGCGGTCCGCCTCCGGCACGCCGTCGAACCCGGTGATCGTCAGCCGGCCCGGGACGTCGATCCCGGCGTCCACCGCGCGCTGCAGGGCGCCGATCGCCAGCACGTCCGAGGTGCACACCAGGGCCGTGATCTCGGGATGCGCGGCGAGCAGCTCCGCCGCGCCGGATGCGCCCGCCTCGGGACTGTGCTCGAACCGCTCGACGACGGGCACGCTCGCCCAGTCCACGCCGGCGGCCGTGAGCGCGTCCCGCAGGCCCCCGATCCGCTCCCGCTGGACGGGGTAGGAGGACGCCTGCTGCCGGGCGAGGCTCGCCGGCCCGTCGTGTCGCTGGGGGCCGAGCCGCATGCAGAGCACGCCGACCCGGCGGTGCCCGAGCCCCACGAGGTGCTCGCCGAGCGCGCGCATGCCCTGCCGGTCGTCCACGGAGACCCGGTCCACACCCTCGACGCCGACGGGCTGGTCGCACACCACCGTGGGGACGGGCCGCTCCAGCACGGCCCGGAAGTGCGGGTCGTCCTCGCTCACGGAGTAGACGACGAACCCGTCCACCCCCGCCTGGTGCACGGCCGCGACGTCCGCGTGCTCCGGGCTGACCGGGACCAGCAGCAGCCCCTGTCCGGCCTGCTCACAGGCGAGGGCGAGACCCTCGAGGAAGCCGGTGGCCACCGGGTCCCGGAAGGCGTAGGACAGCGCCTCGGTGAGCAGCAGCCCGACCGCGCCCGCCCGACGGGTGCGCAGTGAGCGGGCGACCGGGTCCGGTCCGGGGTAGCCGAGCCTGCGGGCGGCCTCGAGCACCTTCTCGCGCAGCGGCGCCGAGAGCTGGTCGGGGCGGTTGTACGCGTTGGAGACCGTGGTGCGGGACACGCCCAGCTCCGCGGCGAGCGACGCCAGCGTCGCGGGCCGCCTGACGTGGGGGGAACCGCTCATTCGGAGAAAGGTAGCCGCCCGATGCACGCGGCCGGTAGCCCGCTCCCTCCTCACCCGCTAGAGTGAAGTGACAACGGTTTTCAATAAAACCATGCGCACAGCCTGATACGGAGCACGGCCCACCCATGAGACGCCTCCCCACCCTGCTGATCGCCGGTTCCGCGCTGCTGACCCTCGCGGCCTGCGGATCGGGATCCACGACCACCCCCGCGCCGGGCGAGCGACCGACCGTCGTCGCCTCCACGGACGTGTACGGCAGCATCGCGGCCGCCGTCGGCGGGAACCTGGTCGACGTGAAGTCGATCATCGACTCGCCGAGTGCGGACCCGCACGAGTACGAGACCACCCCGGCGGACGCGGCGACCGTGGCCAAGGCCGCGATCGTCGTCGAGAACGGCGGGGGGTACGACGACTTCGCCGACCGGCTCGTGCGGTCCGCGGGTGGCGCCCCAACCGTCGTCAACGCCGTCGCGCTGTCGGGGAAGGACACCGGACAGGGCGAGCTCAACGAGCACGTCTGGTACGACCTCGGCACGGTCCGCAAGGTCGCCGACGCGATCGCCGCGGACCTCGGCCGGAAGGACGCGGCCAACGCGGCGACCTACACCGCCAACGCCCAGGCCTTCGAGAAGGAGCTCGACGGGCTGCAGCAGAAGATCGACACGCTCAGGGCGGCGCAGTCCGGCCGGCGGATCGCGGTCACGGAGCCCGTGCCGCTCTACCTGACCGAGGCCGCGGGTCTGCAGAACGTGATGCCGGAGGCCTTCTCCGCCGCGGTCGAGGAGGGCGACGACCCCGCGGCCGCGGTGCTCGCCGAGGCCCTCCGGGTGGTCCCGAGCGTCAAGGCGGTCGTGGCGAACAGCCAGACCGAGAGCCCGTCCACCCAGCAGGTCGAGGCGGCCGCGGCGGCGGCGAACGTGCCCGTCGTGAAGGTCACCGAGACCCTGCCCGACGGCGTCGACTCGTACGTGGCGTGGCAGTCCGCCCAGCTCGACGCCCTCGCGGGAGCGGTGAACCGGGCGGCATGAACAATACAGTCATGACCACCACGCCCGCCGTCTCGCTGCGCGGGGCGCAGGTGCGCTTCGGCCGCCGGGTGGTGTGGGCGGGCCTGGACCTGGACGTCCGGCCCGGGGAGTTCCTGGCGGTCCTGGGACCCAACGGGTCCGGGAAGACCACGCTGCTGCGCGTCCTGCTCGGCGTGCAGCCGCTGACCGCGGGCGAGGTCCTCGTGGACGGCGCGCCGGTGCGGCGCGGCGGGAACGCGATCGGGTACATCCCCCAGCAGAAGGCGCTGCCCGAGGACATCCCGCTGCGGGCCGCGGACCTGGTCGGGCTCGGGCTGGACGGGCACCGGTGGGGCCTCGGGTTGCCCGGACGAGGAGCTCGCGGATCGGACCATCGATACGGACGAGGAGCTCGCGGATCGGACCATCGATACAGCCGCGCCGACCGACGGCGCCGGGTCGCTGCGGCGCTCGACGCCGTCGGCGCCACCCGGTACGCGAAGGAGCCGGTCGGGCGGCTGTCCGGCGGCGAGCAGCAGCGGCTGCGGGTGGCGCAGGCGCTGGTCGGGGATCCCCGGGTACTGCTCTGCGACGAGCCGCTGCTGTCCCTGGACCTCGCCCACCAGCGCACGGTCAGCGAGCTGATCGACAAGCGCCGCCGGGACGCGGGCGCGGCCGTGGTCTTCGTGACCCACGAGATCAACCCCGTCCTTCCACTCGTCGACCGGGTGCTGTACCTGGTGGACGGACGGTTCCGGGTCGGCACGCCGGAGGAGGTGATGACCTCGGCCACCCTGTCGGAGCTGTACCGGACGGACGTCGAGGTGCTCCGGGTGCGGGACCGGCTCGTCGTCGTCGGGGTCGAGGAGCAGTACGCCCACCACGAGGCGATCGCGTGAGCCGGTTGTTCTCGTTCGACGGCGTGGGGGACCTGCTGGGACTCCCCTTCGTCCAGAACGCGTTCCTCGCCGCGGCCCTGCTCGGCCTGGTCGCCGGGGCGCTCGCGCCGCTGGTCGTCGCGCGCGGGATGGGGTTCGCGGTGCACGGCACGGCGGAGCTCGCGTTCACCGGGGGGGCGGCGGCCCTGCTCGTCGGGATCTCGGTGAGCGTGGGGGCGGTCGTCGGGGCCGTGGTCGCGGGGGTGGTGTTCGGGCTGCTCGGCCTGCGCCAACGCGAACGGGACTCGGTGATCGGCGTGGTGCTCGCCTTCGGGCTGGGCCTCGGCGTGCTCCTGCTCGCGCTCTACGACGGGCGCGCGACGAACAAGTTCGGGCTGCTCACCGGCTCGATCGTGTCCGTGGACAGCGGGAACATCGCGGTGCTCGTGAGCGTGACGGTCGTGGTGCTGGCGGTGCTCGCGGTGATCTACCGGCCGCTGCTGTTCGCCAGCGCGGACCCGGACGTCGCCGTGGCGCGCGGGGTGCCGGTCCGGCTGCTCTCGCCGCTCTTCGCCGTCCTCGTCGCCCTGACGACGGCGCTGGCCGTCCCGATCGTCGGCGCGATCCTGGTGCTGTCCGTGACGATCATCCCCGGCGCCGCGGCCGCCCGGGTGACCGCGAGCCCGCTCAAGGCGACCCTGCTCGCGATCGGGATCGCCGAGGTGGCGCTGCTCGGCGGCACACTGCTCTCGCTGGCCCCGGGCCTGCCGATCTCCGGCTACGTCGCCACCCTGGCCTTCGTGGCCTACCTGGTCTGCCGGATGGTCGGCCGCGCTCGCCTGCGCGCCGCCTGAGATCCCGTTGGCAAGCCCGAACCGCTGAAGCACGGCTTCCACGGCTACTGGTCGCGGCGCATCACCGGCGAGCACCGTCTCGTGTACCGGGTCGAGGCCGACGAGGTGCGGATCGCGGCCTGCCGGTACCACTACGAGTGAGCCGGCGCCCCGCCTCAGGCGAGTCGACGGCGGCGGGCCACCTCGGCGAGCACCACGCCCGCGGCGACGGAGGCGTTGAGGGACTCCACCGGGCCCGCCATCGGGATCGAGACGGTCACGTCGCAGGACTGCCGGACCAGCCGCGAGAGGCCCTTGCCCTCCGACCCGGTGACGATCACCAACGGGTCCGTGGCCAGGTCGAACTCGTCCAGCGTGACGTCCCCGTCCGCGTCCAGGCCCGCGACCATCAGGCCCGTCTGCGCGTACTCGCGCAGGGTGCGGGTGAGGTTGGTGGCCCGGGCCACCGGCAGCCGCGCCGCGGTGCCCGCCGAGGTCCGCCACGCCACCGCCGTCATCCCGGCGGCACGGCGCTGCGGCACCACGACCCCGTGGCCGCCGAACGCGCTCACCGACCGCACGACAGCGCCCAGGTTGCGGGGATCGGTGACGCCGTCCAGCGCGACGATCAGGGCGGGGTTCCCCGAGTCCGACGCCGCCTCCAGCAGCTCGTCCGGGTGGGCGTAGGAGTAGGGCGGGATCTGCAGCGCGACGCCCTGGTGCAGGGCCCCGCCGGACATCCGGTCCAGCTCGTTCCGCTCGACCTCGAGGATCGCCAGCCCCAGGTCCGCGGCGAGGTGCACCGACTCGGCCACCCGCTCGTCGCTCGTCGCGCCGACGGCGACCCGCAGCGCCGTGGCGGGCACGCCCGCGCGCAGGCACTCCAGGACCGGGTTGCGACCGAGCACGGTCTCGGGAGCGTCCCCGTCCTGCGGCCTGCGGCCGCCGCCGCGCCGACCCGCGACCCGCTCCTTCGCCGCCGCCCGGCGCGCGGCCGGATGCCCAGTGCGCTCCGACGCGCGGGGCGTGGGGCCCCTGCCCTCCAGCCCCTTGCGCCGCTGCCCGCCGGAGCCGACGACGGCGCCCTTCTTCGTGCCTTCCTTGCGCACCGCACCGCGGCGCTTGGAGTTGCCGGCCATGATCCCTTGCTTCTACGCGTTCTTCAGTGACCAGGTCGGGCCGTCGGCGCCGTCCTCGACGGTGATGCCCGCGGCCAACAGTCGGTCGCGGACGGCATCGGCCTCCGCGAAATCCTTCGCCCTGCGCGCGGCCTGGCGGCGCTCCAGCAGCTCCTCGACCAGCGAGGTCAGCGCGCCGAGCGCGGCCTCGTCCCCGGCGGAGGACGTGCGCCAGTGCGGGTCGAGCGGGTCCACGCCCAGCACCGCGGCCATCCCCCGGACGGACTCGGCGGCGGTCAGCGCGGCCTTGCGATCGCCCTTGTCCAGCGCGGCGTTCCCCTCGCGCACCCGGTTGTGCAGCACGGCGAGCCCGCCCGGCGTGCCCAGGTCGTCGTCCAGGGCGGCGGCGAACTCGCGGGGGACGTCCTCCGCGATCTCCGGCGTGCCGACCCGCTCACCGGTGCGGTGCACGAACGCCTCGATCCGCCGATAGGCCGCGACGGCCTCCGACAGCGCCGCGTCCGAGTACTCGATCGAGGAGCGATAGTGCGGGCCCACCAGGTAGTACCGCAGCTCGACGCCACGGACCCGGCCCAGCAGCGCGTCGATCGACAGGGTGTTGCCGAGCGACTTGGACATCTTCTCGCCGCCCATGGTGACCCAGGCGTTGTGCAGCCAGTAGCGGGCGAACGGGTCCCCGGCCGCCTGCGACTGGGCGCGCTCGTTCTCGTGGTGCGGGAACACCAGGTCCAGGCCGCCGCCGTGCAGGTCGAACTCCGGGCCCAGGTAGGTGGTGGCCATCGCGGAGCACTCGAGGTGCCAGCCCGGCCTGCCCTCGCCCCACGGTGTGGGCCACGCGGGCTCGCCCGGCTTCGCGGCCTTCCAGAGGGTGAAGTCCAGCGAGTCCCGCTTGCCGGGCAGCTCGCCCTCGCCCTGCGCGACGTCGTCCACCTTCTGCCCGGACAGCTGCCCGTAGCCGGGGAAGGTGCGCACCGCGAAGTAGACGTCCCCGCCGGCGGCGTAGGCGTGCCCGCCCTCGATCAGCCGCTCGATGTAGGTGGTCATCTGCGTGATGTGCCCGGTCGCCCGCGGTTCCAGCGACGCGGGCAGGCAGCCCAACGCGGAGTACGCGGCGGAGAAGGCCCGCTCGTGCGTGGCCGCCCACTCCCACCAGGGACGACCGGCCTCACCCGCCTTGCGCAGGATCTTGTCGTCGATGTCCGTGACGTTCCGGACGAAGCTGACGTCCAGGCCGGAGCGGGTGAGCCAGCGCCGCAGCACGTCGTAGTTCAGCGAGCTGCGGACGTGGCCGATGTGAGGCAGGCCCTGCACCGTGGCGCCACAGACGTACATCGACACGGCTCCGGTCCGCAGCGGCACGAAGTCACGCTGCTTCCTGGTCAGGGTGTCGAAGAGTCGGACGCTCACCCCTACCAGAGTACGGACGCCCAGGTACCGACCTGCCGCAGGGCTTGAATCACATTCCTTCAAGACGTCGGGCGGTCGATGCGACACGCTGGGCGGCATGACCCGCTTCGAGCAGCTGTACCCGCGCCTCGCCGTCAAGGGCGCCGACCAGGCCATCGCCTTCTACCGGCAGGCTTTCGGCGCCGAACTCGTCGAGCGCTACACCGACCGCGACGGCCTGGTGGTCCACGCCCTGCTGCGCGCAGGCGACGCGGTGTTCGCCGTCAAGGACCACAACGAGTACGACCCGGCCCCGCCCGAGGGCGGCTACAGCGTGCTCGCCCTGAAGGTGTCCGACGTCGACGCCGTCGCGGCGGCCATGGAGAAGGCGGGCGCCACGGTCCGCTTCCCGGTCGCCGACCAGCCCTACGGCGACCGCGCCGGTCGGCTGGTCGATCCCTTCGGGCACCAGTGGAACCTGTCCTACCCCATCGAGGAGCTCAGCCCGACGGAGATCCAGCACCGCCTCGACACCCCCTGACCCGAGTCGGGACCGTCCCGGGACGTCAGGCCGGGATGATCAGGGCGGTCGCGATCGCGGCGATGCCCTCGCCGCGGCCCGTCAGGCCCAGGCCGTCGGTGGTCGTGCCGCTCACGCTGACCGGGGCGTCCAGCACCTCGCTCAGGACCTGCTGGGCCTCGGCCCGCCGGGTGCCGATCCTGGGGCGGTTGCCGATCACCTGGACCGCCGCGTTGCCGACCCGCCAGCCGTCCTCGGCGAGCAGCCGGCGCACCTCACGGAGCAGCGTGACGCCACTGGCCCCGGACCACTCCGGTCGGCCGGTGCCGAACACCGCGCCGAGGTCGCCGAGGCAGGCGGCGGAGAGCAGGGCGTCGCACAGCGCGTGGCAGGCGACGTCCCCGTCGGAGTGCCCGGCGCAGCCGTCCACACCCTCCCACCGGAGCCCGGCGAGCCGGCACGGCCGTCCCGCCTCGATGGGGTGCACGTCCGTGCCGATGCCCGTCCTCATGCCTTCTCCAGCAACAGTTCGGCGATCCGCAGGTCCCAGGGTGTGGTCACCTTGAAGGCCGCGGGATCGCCCGGGATCGTGTACACCCTCTCGCCCAGCCGCTCGACGAGCCCGGCGTCGTCCGTCGCGACGAGGTCCACATCGGACGCGGCGTAGGCGGCCCGGAGCGTGTCGAGGGCGAAGCCCTGTGGGGTCTGAACCGCGCGCAGCACGGACCGGTCGACCGTGGACTCGACCACGCCGTCCGACGACACGCGCTTGGTCGTGTCCGCGACGGGGAGCACCGGCACCACGGCCGGACGACCCGCCCGAACGGCCTCCACCACGGCCGCGACCAGCGAGGGCGGGGTCAGCGGACGGGCGGCGTCGTGCACGAGGACGATGGTCGGCTGCGCACGCTCCGCACGCTCCGCCTCCGCGACGATGGTCGGCTCCGCCTCCGCGACGACAGCTGCGTGACCTCCGGGGGTCGCCGATCGTTCACCGCCGTGGGCGACGAGCAGATCGAGCGCGAGGCGGACCGTCGCCGTGCGCTCGGCGCCGCCCGCCAGCACCCGCACCGGGCGCCCGCGCAACAGTTCGGTCGCCCGCTCCACCAGCACGTCGGGCACGGCGACGAGCACCTCGTCCACCACGCCCGACGCCAGCAGCCCGTCCACGGCGCGCACCACGATCGGCACACCCGCGAGCGGGACGAACGCCTTCGGGGCACCCGCCCCGAGGCGGGTCCCGGAACCGGCGGCCGGGACGACCGCCGTGACGCTCACGCGTTGGTGGTGGCCAGCACCTCGTCGAGCAGGGCCTCGGCCCGCTCCTCGTCGGTGCCCTCGGCCAGCGCCAGCTCGCTGACCAGGATCTGCCGCGCCTTGGCGAGCATGCGCTTCTCGCCTGCGGACAGGCCGCGGTCCTTCTCGCGCCGCCAGAGGTCCCGCACGACCTCGGCGACCTTGTTGACGTCGCCGGACGCCAGCTTCTCGAGGTTCGCCTTGTACCGGCGGGACCAGTTGGTGGGCTCCTCGGTGTGCGGGGTGCGGAGCACCTCGAACACCTTGTCCAGCCCCTCCTGGCCCACGACGTCGCGAACGCCGACGACCTCCGCGTTCTCGGCGGGAACGCGAACCGTCAGGTCTCCCTGCGCGACTTTCAGAACGAGGTACTTGCGCTCCTCGCCCTTGATCGTCCTAGTCTCGATCGCCTCGATGAGAGCGGCACCGTGGTGCGGGTAGACGACGGTCTCTCCGACCTTGAAAACCATGTGTCCTCTGGCCCCTTTCGCTGCACCCAGGTTAACACGCCCGGCCGATCCCCCGTTCGCCGGGAGGGGCCATCGTCGCAGGTCAGGGGGTTGACAACTCGCGGAAAACGTGCAGACGCAGGTGGATGCGCACCGAGTGCACGAACTCCGCGAGCCTGCGACTAGGCTGCGGGCGCAAGTGCAGACCGCCAGGAAGGACCCCGCACCGTGAGCCGCGCGTCCACCACCCAGCGCACGCCCGTGCGCGTGCTCCGCGTGCTCGCGGCCGTCGGCGTCGCGGGCCTCGCCCTCGCCGGTTGCGGTGCGGGCCAACAGGCCCAGACCTCGCAGCAGGTCGCCGCGGTCGGCGGCGCCAGCGCCTCGGCGGGCGACATCGCGGTGCGCAACGCCGAGATCGCCTTCCCCACCGGGCTGTCCCCCCAGGGCTCGCTCTACCGCTCCGGCGGCACCGCGCCCGTCGAGCTGACGATCGTCAACCAGGGCGCGCAGACGGACCGCCTGCTGTCGGCGTCGAGCCCGGCGGGCGGCACCGTGCGGATCAGCGGCGAGCAGACCGTGGCGCCCGCCCTGGCGCTCGTGGCGGGCGACCAGGGCGACCCCGCCGCGCTGCCCGGCGCCAAGAAGGTGACGATCGAGATCACCGGCCTGCGCGAGGACATCGTCGGCGGGCGCGTCTACCCGCTGGTGCTCAACTTCCAGAACGCCGGTCGCGTCGAGATCGGCCTGCCGGTCGCGACCGCCGAGACCCCGCGGGTCGACCAGCGGCCCGCGGGCGAGGGCGGGCACTGAGCTCGTCGCAGCGCCCACGCGCCCGTACCGCCTACGTCTGCACCGAGTGCGGGCACAAGGCGGCCCAGTGGGTCGGGCGCTGCCCGAAGTGCCAGTCCTGGGGCACGCTGACCGAACAGGCCGAGCCGTCGAGGGCCGCGTCGTCGTCCCTGCGGAAGGTGGCGGCGGGCGCGCCGAGCACGCCCGCGCGGCCGATCGCCGAGGTCGCGCTGGACTCCGCGCGGGCCCGGGCCTCGGGCGTGGACGAGCTGGACCGGGTGCTGGGCGGCGGGCTCGTCCCCGGCGCCGTGGTGCTGCTGGCCGGGGAGCCCGGCGTCGGGAAGTCGACGCTGCTGCTCGAGGTCGCCGCGAAGGCCGCCGCCGCCCGCACCGTGCTCTACGTGACGGGCGAGGAGTCCGCCGGGCAGGTCCGGCTGCGCGCCGAGCGCACCGGCGCCCTGCACGACCGGCTGTACCTGGCCGCCGAGTCGGACCTCTCGGCGATCCTCGGCCACGTCGACCAGCTCCGGCCGGAACTGTTGATCGTCGACTCGGTGCAGACCATGACCTCCCCCGAGGTCGACGGGTCCCCGGGCGGGGTCACCCAGACCCGCGCCGTGACCGTCGCGCTCACCGCGCTGGCCAAGGAGCGCGGGCTGCCCGTGCTGCTCGTCGGGCACGTGACGAAGGACGGCGCCATCGCCGGGCCGCGCGTGCTGGAGCACCTGGTGGACGTCGTGCTCGCGTTCGAGGGCGACAAGCACTCGACGCTGCGCATGGTCCGTGGCGTGAAGAACCGGTTCGGGCCCGCGGACGAGGTGGGCTGCTTCGAGCTGCGGGACGAGGGCATCGTCGGCCTGCCGGACCCGTCGGGGCTGTTCCTGGCCCGGTTCGGGGCCACCCAGGCGTCCGTGGTGCCCGGCACCGCGGTGACCGTCGTGATGGACGGGCGGCGCCCGCTGCTGGCCGAGGTCCAGGCGCTGGTCGCGGCCTCGTCGATGCCCACGCCGCGGCGCGCGGTCAGTGGGCTGGACTCGTCGCGGGTCGCGATGCTGCTGGCCGTCCTGGAGCGCCGCGGCCGGGTCCGGCTGCAGGACTCCGAGGTCTACACCGCGACCGTCGGCGGCATGAAGGTCACCGAGCCCGCCGCGGACCTCGCTCTCGCCATGGCCGTGGCGTCCGCGAAGCACGACGTCGCCCTCCCGCCCGACCTGATCGTGCTCGGCGAGCTCGGGCTGGCCGGCGAGGTCCGGCGCGTCTCCGGCGTCCGACGACGCTTGGCCGAGGCCGCCCGTCTCGGCTTCACCCACGCCCTGGTCCCCCCGGACAGCGACGCGGGCAGCACCGGGATGCGGATCACCGAGGTGGCCGACGTCACACAGGTCCTGGCTCGCATCCGCCGCTGACCGGGGTCTGCACCTCAGGGCGGTTCGCCCACGCTCACCCGGCGGTCAGGAACGCGGGGCGAGGGTGAAGTAGGTCGGGCCGCTGATCTTGTCGGCCACCCTTGTGAGGAGCGTGTAGTCGCCCGCGGGCAGCCGCGTGCGCGGAGCGGTGCACCCCGGGTTCGACGAGAGCCCGGACCAGGTCACCGCGAACGCCACCGGCTGACCGGGCACCAGCGTCCGGAGGTCCTGGGTGGAGGGGTTGACGCAGTCGTTGCTCGACCAGAGCCGGTTCTGCACCGGCCGGTCCCACACGACGATCTCCTGCAGCGCCCCGTCCAGGTCCCGGACGCACGCCTGCCCGGAGATGTTCACGACCACGAGCCGCAGCTCGGGCCGGTCGCCCACGGTGTGCTGCGGGGAGTCGATCTCCGCTCCGACGGCGATC
>Ga0207641_10003201_pt1 | contig 14655 bp, 7 predicted proteins | sample KBSSwiS62_FD_184306 | JGI IMG/M metagenome (GOLD analysis project Ga0207641, IMG submission 184306) | Switchgrass rhizosphere microbial communities from Kellogg Biological Station, Michigan, USA - KBS Switchgrass S6-2 (SPAdes) (version 2) | ecosystem: Host-associated > Plants > Roots >... | reverse complement strand
GCACACGGAAGCGGACATGCGTGGGATGGACGACAAGACGCTGGACGATTATGCCAACCAGATAGCCTTCTATTCGTTTCCAAGCGTGCGGCCGCTGAATCCCGCGACGGGAAAGGCCGATCGGATTGCGTTGATTGAGAAATTCCGCCCCGACCGGCTGTTGCCAGAGGGTACAGAAGCAAATCTGGCGGTGCTTACGAGCGCACTGAGCGAAGACACATCGTCGACGGGATTTTTCAACATTTATGCGGACGACGATGGAGTCATCCGGCGATCTAACCTGATCATTCCTTACGGGCGATCGAAAGATTTGGCGGAATGGGACATTTATGCGTCGTTGGAAGTGCAGGCGATTCGATCGTTTTTAAGTTTGCCGAATGAGCAGGTAGTTCTGGAATTCGGGCCGATCGGAGCTTCACGAATCGTGTTTGGCGAAGTGGCCAAAGTGCATACCGATGAGCTGGGCCGGGTTTACGTGAACTATCACGGCCCGAGCTACACGTACCCGCACTATTCGATGGCCGATGTGATCGAGCGGAAAATAAAACCGGAAACGTTTGACGGCAAAATTGTGCTGATTGGAGCGACGGCAACGGGCATCGGGGATCTGCGGACGACGCCGTTTGGTAGCCACGACTATCCGGGCGTGGAGATTCACGCAAATGTGATTGATGACATTCTGAATCACAGCTTCCTCAAGCGTGGAGCGAAGCAATCGCTGTGGGATTTCCTGTTGATTTTGTTTTTTGGGATTCCGTTCGGGATTTGGCTGGCACTGGTTTCGCCGCGGTGGATGTGGTTCGGCTTTGGAACTCTTGCGCTCTTGATCGGAATCGATTACTTCGCATTCTTGAAAGGTTCCTGGCTGAATTTTACAATTCCGGCGCTGACGCTGGCGTCGAACGTCATTCTGATTTCGCTGTATCGCGCGCTGGTGGAGGAAAAAGAGAAGCGGCGGGTGCGGACAGCGTTCAGTCAATTTTTGAGTCCTGAAGTGGTGCGCCGGTTGCTGGTGAACCCCAAGCTGGTGGAACCGCGAAAGACGGAAATTACGGTGATGTTCAGCGACATCCGTGGATTCACGACAATTTCAGAAAAGCTGGACGCCCAAGAGCTGGCGATCTTCCTGAACCAGTATCTATCGGACATGACGAAAATCGTGTTCGAGCGGAGCGGGACGCTGGACAAATATATTGGCGACGCGGTGATGGCGTTCTGGGGAGCGCCGATTGAAGACGAAAAACACGCGGTACTCGCGTGTCAGACAGCGCTGGCGATGATGGCCCGTGTACATGAGCTACAGCAGGAGTGGCTGGCGGCGGGCAAGCCGGCGCTGGATATTGGCATCGGACTAAACACCGGAGTGGCTAGCGTTGGGAAGATGGGCTCCTCTCTTAGAACCGCGTACACCGCGCTGGGAGACTCGGTGAACCTGTCTTCGCGTCTGGAAGGGCTGAACAAGGACTACGGCACGCACATTCTGGTGAATGAAACGACGTACGCAGGGGCGAAGGATGCGGGATTTGTGTTTCGCGAGCTGGATCGGATTCGAGTGAAGGGAAAGAATGAGCCGGTGGTGATCTACGAGCTGATTTGCGACGTGACCAGCCTTACGCCGGAGATCGAGATGCAGCTTGATTGTTTCGAGAGTGCCCGAAAGCTGTATCAAGGACGGCGCTGGTCGGAAGCGCAATCAGCGTTTCAATCGATCATCGACCGCTGGCCGGAAGATGGCCCCGCGCGGGCGTACTGGAAGCGCTGCCAGGAATATTTGTTCGACGAACCACCGGCGAATTGGGATGGCGTGTTCACGATGACGCACAAGTAGCAACAGCGGCGCTCCGGCAAAGTTATCGCTAACGTTTCATTTTTCCAGTCCAAATTGGCTGCGCGGGATATCGCCGTGACCAGGCGCGGAGCGGCGCATCCAAATTTGCATCTGCTGAGCCATAAGTTGCCCAGAAGAGGCCGCCGCGGATGGTTGAATTTTTTCAAAAGACGAGGGGCAGCGAAAGCAGTAATGTATCGTACAGGGCCGACATGCCCTGGCTGTGGCGTAACCAAAAGCAAAGCCGCGCGGTCTAAGTTAAAGACAGCTTCGCGCCACGAACTGGCAGGTTTGGCAGGTCCGGGACCCGCGTTCTTTTCCCGACTGAAGGAAAACGAAACAGTATGTGGATTGTCCGCTTAGCGCTGCAGCGTCCCTACACGTTTATCGTGATGGCGCTGGTGATCGTCCTGTTGACACCGATCGTGTTGTTGCGGACGCCGACCGACATTTTTCCGGAAATCAACATTCCGGTGATCAGCCTGGTGTGGACCTACACGGGGCTGCAGCCACAGGAAATGGAGCAGCGCATCACGGGCAACGTGGAGCGCGGCATTGCGACGCTGGTCAGTGACGTGGAGCACACGGAATCGCAATCGCTGAATGGCATTGCGGTAATCAAGGTTTACTTCCAGCCTAACGCCAACATTCAGACGGCGCTGGCGCAAAGCGCGGCGATTTCGCAAACCTTCTTGCGATTTTTGCCCCCGGGCACGACTCCTCCGCTGGTCATTATCTATTCGGCTTCCACCGTGCCGGTGATTCAGCTGGGTTTGACGAGCGACACGTTGAGCGAGCAGAACCTTTTCGACTTTGGGAACAATTTTATTCGCACGCAGCTGGCGACAATTCCCGGCGCGGCGACGCCTTTTCCCTACGGAGGCAAACAGCGGCTAGTCTCTGTGGACACTGATCCGACGGCGCTGCAATCCAAAGGACTTTCAGCGGTAGACATCGTGAACGCGGTGGCCGCACAGAACCTGATTCTGCCCGCGGGCACGGCCAAGCTGGGTTCGCTGGAATACACGGTGGAGATGAACGGCAGCCCGAAGACAGTGAACGAGCTGAACGACCTGCCGGTGAAGACGGTAAACGGCGCGACGATTTACATGAAGGATGTGGCGCATATCCGCGACGGATTTTCGCCGCAGACCAACGCGGTGCTGGCCAACGGACAGCGCGGCGTGCTGATGAGCATTTACAAGACGGGCAATGCGTCGACGCTGCAGATCGTAGACAACCTGAAGGCGATGCTGAAGTACAACGAATCGGCTTATCCCGAGGGCCTGAAAGTCAGCCAGTTGTTTGACCAGTCGCTGTTTGTGCGGGCGGCGATTGAAGGAGTGCTGCGCGAAGCGTTGATTGCGGCAATTTTGACGGCGGTAATGATCCTGCTGTTCCTGGGCAATTGGAAAAGCACGCTGATTATCGCGATTTCGATTCCTTTGTCGATCCTGGTCAGCATTCTGCTGCTAAGCGCTCTGGGCGAGACCATCAACATCATGACGCTGGGCGGGCTGGCGTTGGCCGTCGGCATCCTGGTGGACGACGCAACGGTGGAAATCGAAAATATCAACCGCAACCTGGCGATGGGCAAAGAGACGGTGCAGGCGATTCTGGATGGCGCGCAGCAGATCGCCGTGCCCGCGTTCGTATCAACACTTTGCATCTGCATCGTGTTCATTCCGATGTTCTTTTTGTCAGGTGTAGCGAAATTCCTTTTCGTGCCGCTCGCGGAAGCGGTGATTTTCGCGATGCTGGCGTCGTATATGTGGTCGCGAACGATTGTGCCAACGATGGCGATGTATTTGTTGAGCGCGGAAGATGAATATCACGCTGATGAGCATGTAGGAGAAGGACAGGGATTTTTCCGCCGCTATCAGCAGAAATTCGAACATGGTTTTGAGGCGCTGCGCGAGCACTACCGCAACGCACTGAACTCTGCGCTGGATTCGCCGAAGCTGTTTTCCGCGTGTTTTCTGGGCTTTTGCGTGCTTTCCGCGATGCTGGCGTTTGTGCTGGGGCGAGACTTTTTCCCATCGGTTGACGCCGGCCAGATTCGTTTGCACATGCGCGCACGCACTGGTTTACGGATTGAAGAAACAGCTCGGCTTGCGGATCAGATCAATCAAACCATCGGGCAAACCATTCCTCAGAAGGACTTGGTGACGGTACTGGACAATATCGGGGTGCCATACAGCGGCATCAACCTGAGTTACAGCAACTCTGGAACGTTTGGAACGTCGGACGCGGAAATTCTGGTGCAGCTGAAGCCGGAGCGCGGCAAACCGACGAGTGGCTACATTTCCGACTTGCGGGAGCAACTGCCGCGCAAATTCCCCGGAGTACAGTTTTTCTTCCAGCCGGCCGACATCGTCACACAGATTTTGAATTTCGGAACGCCTGCGCCTATTGATGTGGCCATCACCGGCGCAAACCAGCAAGGCAATTTTGCCGTGGCGCAAAAACTAGCCGCGAAGATGAAGCATATTCCCGGTGCGGTGGACGTGCACGTACAGCAAGCGTATGACGCTCCGACATTGTTCATGAACATTGACCGGACGCGGGTGCAATCGGTGGGGTTGCAGGCGCGCGACGTTGCGCAGAACGTGCTGGTCTCGCTCAGTTCGAGCTTTCAGACAGCACCGGCGTTTTGGCTGGATCCGCGCAACGGAATCAACTACAACATTGCCGTGCAGACGCCGCAATACCGGGTAGACAGCTACCAGGCGCTGCAGAATACGCCGGTGACGTCGCCATCGCCGAATGTGCCGCCGCAAATCCTGGCGAACCTGGTGACCACCAGCACGACTTCACGACCGGCAGTGGTTTCACACTACAACGCGCAGCCGATGATCAACGTTTATGCAGCGGTAGACGGGCGCGATCTGGGCGGCGTGTCGGATGAAGTCTTCAACCTAGTGAAAGGCGTGGAGAAGGATTTGCCACGGGGCAGCCATATTGTGGTGCGCGGGCAGGTGCAGACGATGCGTAATTCGTTTATCGGATTGGGCATCGGACTGGTCGGAGCCATTTTGCTGGCGTACTTGTTGATCGTGGTGAATTTCCAGTCGTGGCTCGATCCTTTCATTATTATCACGGCGCTGCCCGGTGCGCTGGCAGGCATCTGCTGGATGCTGCTGATCAGCCACACTACATTGAGCGTTCCGTCGCTGACTGGCGCTATCATGTGCATGGGAGTGGCCACGGCGAACAGTATTTTGATGGTGTCATTTGCGCGGGAGCAGATGGCGGAAGGCAAGAACGCGCGGGAAGCGGCGGTGGAAGCCGGGTTTGTGCGCATTCGCCCGGTGATCATGACGGCGATGGCCATGATCATCGGCATGGTGCCGATGGCCATCGGTCTGGGCGAAGGTGGCGAGCAGAACGCGCCGCTGGGACGCGCGGTGATCGGCGGACTGCTTTTTGCGACCTTCGCGACACTGTTTTTTGTGCCGTGCGTGTTTTCGATCATTCACGGGCGGCTGGAACGGCGGCGGCAACGCGCGCTGGCGTAAGCGTCCAACGAATTGCGACATGGATTAGCGGTATTGAAAGGCAAATTGCCCATGGCATCTGAACCAGAAAGTCAGCTCCAACCACGCAAGAGCAGACTGTTTGCGTCGCTGATTTTTGCAGCGATCGTATTGATGGTCGTTGGCGCGTTCACATTGTTGCAGCGGAAATCGCAATACGCGGCGCTGGCCAAAGAGACCGAGACGCTTGCGGTACCAACCGTGGCGGTCATCCATCCGGCGAGTGAACCGGCGGAAGAAGGATTAGTGTTGCCGGGCACATTGCAGGCGTATGTGGAATCGCCGATCTATGCGCGGACCAACGGATATTTGAAAAAATGGTATCGCGATATCGGATCGCGGGTGCGGGCGGGCGAGTTGCTGGCGGAAATCGACACGCCGGAAGTGGATCAGCAGTTGGTACAAGCAAAGGCTGATCTGGAAACGGCCAGGGCGAATTCGAATCTTTCGCGCATTACGGCGACGCGTTATGAAGAACTGATCAAGACCGACGGGGTTTCCAAGCAGGAAGTGGACAATGCAGCTGGAGACTACGCGGCGAAGCAAGCTGCGCAAGCTTCCGCAACCGCGAATGTAAGGCGGCTGGAAGAGCTGGAATCATTCAAACACATTTATGCGCCGTTCAGCGGCGTGATTACGCGGCGTAATGTAGACATCGGAACGCTGATCAACGCAGGGAACGGCGGAGCGACGCAGCAGCTTTTCTTTCTGGCGCAGACCGATCCGATTCGCGTGTACATCAATGTACCCGAGAGTGCTGCGCCGTCGATTCGCGCCGGCTTGGCGTCGTATTTGGAGCTGGCGCAATTCCCCGGGAGAAAATTCCAGGGCAAGGTGGTGCGCACAGCCGAAGCGATTGACCCGGCTACGCGCACGCTGCTGACCGAAGTGGATGTGCCGAATAAAGCGGGCGAGCTGCTCCCCGGGGGCTACGCGCAGGTGCACTTGAATGTACAGATCGGCGGCACGCGAGTACAAGTGCCGGTGAACGCGCTGCTGTTCCGCTCGGAAGGGCTGCGCGCGGTGGTGATTGACGCGAATCACAAGACGCATTTGCAACCGTTGACGATTGGACGCGACTTCGGCACCAGTCTGGAGGTGCTGCAAGGTGTTGGACCAAACGATTGGATCGTGTTGAATCCCGCGGATTCGCTGGAAGACAACCAGCAGGTGAACGTCAAAGAGGCCAACATCAAAGTGCCGCTGGCGCCTACGGCGCCGCCGGGAACGGCCGCACCGGGCGGTACGCCGGGCAACGCGCCGGGGCAGACTGGCGGGCCGAGTGTTCCGCAAGGCGCTCCGAAGAGCACTCCCAAGGAACCGGTTAAGTGAAGACGTCCAAAAACTTCCCCGTTCTGACGCTGGTTGCGGCGGCGGCTTTGTGCGGGTGTACCGTCGGGCCGAATTACCGGCGAGCGAGCGCGCCAGAGGCTGCGCACTGGGACGTGGCGGAGCCCTGGAGAGAGAGCGCTCCGAAAGATGCGCTGGGTAAGGGCGAGTGGTGGACGGTTTTCCACGACGAGGAACTGAACGCGCTGCAAAAGGAGGCGCTGGCGTCCAATCAAACGCTGAAGATTTCTGTCGCAAGGCTGGAGCAGGCACGCGCGCTGGCGGCGGTTCAGGTGTCGACGCAATTTCCGCAGTTGAGCGTGGCGCCGGCGATTGAGCGGCAGCGATTGTCGGGCAATCGGCCTCCGGGTAGCAGCATTCAGCCAAGCGGGCCGGTTACGCAGAACAGCTACTCGCTGCCCTTCACGGTCAGCTATGAAGTGGACCTGTTCGGACGGCGACGGCGCAGCATAGAGGCGGCGCAGGCCAGCTATCAGTCGAGCGCAGCGGACCTGGAAAATGTTCGTTTGATTACCACGGCGGAATTAGCCGGGGATTATTTTTCGCTGCGGCAACTGGACAAGCAGATTGGGCTGCTGTCGCGCACGGTCGATGCGCTCCACCGTGGCCTGGACCTTGTGAACTCGCGCTACAAAGGCGGCGTGGCTTCCGGCCTGGACGTCGCGCAAGAAGAAACGCTGCTGAACACGACGCGTACACAGCTTACGTTGCTGCAACAACAGCGGAAACAATTTGAAGATGCGATTGCGGTGCTGCTGGGCAAGCCGGCGCCTGATTTTCATTTGGCGGTGCGCGAACTGAATGCGGAGCCGCCGTCACTGAATGCGGGGTTGCCCTCGGATTTGCTGGAGCGGCGCCCTGATATTGCCGAGGCGGAGCGCCAGATGGCGATTGCCAACGCGCAAATTGGCATCGCTAAGGCGGCGTACTATCCGTCGCTCAATTTGTTTGCAAGTGGAGGCTGGCAGGCAGCGGACATCGCCAAGCTGGCCAACGTGCAGAGCACATTCTGGGCAGTAGGCGCAAACGTGGCGGAGAGCATTTTTACGGGCGGGGCACGGCGCGCGCAGGTGCAGTTCGCGCAGGCCAACTATGACGCCACGGTGGCCGGATATCGCCAGACGGTTTTGCTGGCATTTCAGGAAGTGCAGGACAGCCTTACGGGCTTGACGGTTCTGGATCAGGCATATCAGTCGCAGCAACTGGCAGTAAATGCTTCACGCCGCACGCTGAACATTGCCACCAGCCGCTACACTGGCGGGCTGGTGAGTTATCTGGACGTGGTGAGCGCGCAGCAAAACCTGCTGACCAACGAGCAGGAGCTGGCGATTCTCGAGGGCCAGAAACTGGTGACCAGCGTGTTGCTGGTGAAAGCGCTGGGCGGCGGCTGGGATGCATCGAGCCTGGCCGCAATTCGGGTTAAGTCGTCGCACAAAGACATCATCGCGCCGTAATTCGGCGAACGCACTCCATTTACTGAACGACGTTCACAGGGCCGAGATCGAGCTTCTTGAGCTCGGGCTCGATTTTTGCGCGATCGCCGACGGCGACGATGACCGTCGCATTGGGATTGATGTACTGCTTGGCGACGCGCAAGGCATCGGCGGCGGTGACTTTGTCAATCTGCGCGGGCAGGTTGCGGTAGTAGTCCAGCGGCAAACCAAAAACAAATTGTCCGCCGATTGTGGAGGCGGTGTCGCTGGTCGTTTCGAACATGCCGACAAGGGACTTGGAGAAGGAGTCTTTGGCTTTCTGCAATTCGTCCGCAGTCAACTCTGCTTCGCGAATTCGTGCAAGTTCCTTGAACAATTCATGAACGGCCGGCGCGGTAACGTCAGTACGAATCGCGCCTCCGGCCAGGAATGGGCCAACGGCGCGGCGGTAACTGAAAAAGGACTGCGCTCCATAGGTGTAGCCGTGTTCTTCGCGAAGGTTCATGTTGATGCGGCTGGAGAAGAGTCCGCCGAGAGCCGTGTTCATCACTTCGAGCGGAACGTAGTCAGGTGTGCTGCGCTGTGCGCCGAGGCCGGCCGCCAGCAGAAACGTTTGCGGAGCGCCGGGTTTGTCGACGATGGCGACAGAGCGCACCGGCGCGGGAGGCGTTGCCAGTGAAATGGCGGGCGCAGCGGAGCCGCTCCAAGTTCCCAGGCATTTGCCAGCCAGTTCTTTGGCCTGAGCCATCGACACGTCGCCGGAAATGGCCAGCACGGAATTTGAAGGCACGTAGGCTTTTTGCCAGAAACCGGTCAGATCGGTGCGCGTAATCGCTTTGTTCGAAGCTTCGGTGCCGATGGCGGAAAATCCGTAGGGACTGTTGGAGAAAACCAGATGCGAAGCGGTGCGTTGTGCCAGGGCAAACGGTTCGTCATTTTCCTGCAAGACAGCGGTTAGGCGCTGGTTGCGGATGCGCTCCACTTCTTTTTCGGCGAACGCGGGGTGCAACACGGCGTCCGATGCCAGGTCCAAGGCCGCGCCTGCGTTCCAACTCAAGGCCGACAAGCTGACGATGCTGCTGCTGTAACCGGCCGAGGAGTCGATGCTCGCGCCGATCTGATCGGCGTCCTCTGCGAATTTCAATGGCGAGCGATTGGTAGTCCCTTCCATGAGCATGCCGGCGACAAAACTGGAGAGGCCGGGCTTGTCGAGCGGATTGAGTTCGCTGCCGCTCATGGTGTAAACCGTCGCTGAAACGAACGGCAAGTTATGGCGCTCCACAAGTAAGATGGTGAGACCGTTGGACAATTTTGCCTGTTCGGGCATGGGCAGCGTGAATTTCGCCGCGGGACCGGGTTTCGGAGCATTGGCGCGCCAGGCTTCGTCCGGCATAGTGACTTTGCTCGGCCCCGCGTCGGCGGTTTGCTTCTTGTTTTCTTCTTCGGACGTTTTAGGAACGTCTTCAATCACTTTCTTGCCGGGAACCGCGTAGACGACGCTGCGAGCGTCCTTCTTGAAAACAGTTTGTGCTACGCGTTGCACATCGGCGGGCTTCACGGCGTCAAAGCGAGCGATGTCTTTCGCAAAATAGTCCGCAGTCCCCAAAAACTGGTTGTAGTAGTTCAAGCGATTGGCTACGCCGTTGGTGCGTTGCAAACCGCGAACCAACGCTGTCTCGGTGATGTTGCGGGCGCGTTCGACTTCGGCGGGGGTGGGGCCGTCCGCGGCAAGTTTATTGATCACGTCGTCGATCGCTTTTTCCAGATCCTCGGGCTTCACTGCGGGTTTCGCGGTGACGATCAGCTCAAACAAAGATCCCAGCTTGGTTTCTTCCATGCTGGTCGAAACGTCCTGAGCAATCTGCTTTTCGTAGACCAGGCTCTTATACAGACGGCTGCTCTTGCCACCGCCAAGAATTTGCGAATAGAAATTGCATTCGGCATCGCCGGCGCTGAAAACTGGAGGAGTAATCCATCCCATGTATACGCGGGGGAGTTCGACTTGGTCGGTGACGGCGGCGCGGCGCTCGGAGGTGATGGGCGGAGTCGTGACGTCAATTTTCGGAACGGCAGGACCGGCTGGGATGGTTCCAAAATATTTTTCGACGAGACCCTTGATTGCTGACTTATCGAAGTCACCGACGATGGCCATCGTTGCGTTGTTCGGCGTGTAGTATTGCTGGAAAAATTCGCGCACGTCCTCGAGTTTAGCCGCTTCGACGTCGGCGTGCGAACCGATCACTTGCGCGTAATAGGGATGACCTTTCGGGAGCGCCAAGTGCCCCAAGGCTTCTTCTGCAAGTCCATAGGGGGCGTTCTCGACCGACTGGCGGCGTTCGTTCCGTACAACGTCGCGCTGGTTGGCCAGCTTCTCGATATCCAGCGTGCCGAGCAGATAGCCCATGCGGTCGCTTTCGAGCCACAGTGCAAGCTCCAGTTGATTGGAAGGGACCGTTTCGTAGTAATTGGTGCGATCGAAGTTGGTGGTGCCGTTGATGTCGGTCGCGCCGGCACCTTCAAGGTAGGCGATGTGCGCCTTGCTGCCGACGTGCTGCGAGCCTTCGAACATCATGTGCTCAAACAAGTGCGCGAAACCTGTTCTGCCGGCCTTTTCGTTCGCCGGGCCCACGTGATACCAGATGTTGACGGAGACCAAGGGCAACGTATGGTCTTCCGAGAGGATGACTTCCAGGCCATTCTTCAATTTGTACTTTTCGAATGGGATTGTGGGCAGTTTGCGAGCCGGCGACTGCGCCAGCAAGGCCTGGCCCGCCGCCGAAGCAACGAGTAACAACAGAACGCCAAATCGCAGAATCTTGCTTAGAGACATGATCTTTCCTCCACGGACATGTAAACCGAAGCCATCTGGTTATCGTGAGATTTGAACGATGCCGAGCCTCGGAATGTTCCCGCTGCCCTGTGCGGACCTTTAGTGTACTTCGCCAAGGTTCTCCAAGAAAAACCGGGTAACCCGATTCATTAGAAGGATGCGGGCTGGCGGGTCGGAAACCCCGTGCCCACGCCCTGGGAACGGCATCATTTCGACGTACTTCCCTTTTTCGATGAGCTTGTCGATCAACGAGAGCGTGTTTGCAAAATGTACGTTGTCGTCGCCGGTTCCGTGCGCGATTAGGAGCTTGCCGCTCAACCGCTCGGCTTTTTCGATAGGAGAGGACGACTTATAATTCCCCTCGTTTTCGGGCAGCAGGCCCATGTAGCGTTCTGTGTAGATAGAGTCGTAGTAGTGCCAGTCGGTCACGGGGCCGCCAGCGAAGCCCGCCTGAAAGTCCTCCGGATCCTCAAACATAGCGTGAAGCGTCATGTGTCCGCCGTAACTCCAGCCCCAGATACCAACACGGGATCCATCCACCCATGGCTGCGCTTTCAGCCAGGTCACGCCGTCGCGCTGGTCGGACAATTCCTGCGCGCCGAATTGCAAGTGAATCGGCTGTTCGAACAAGTGGCCGCGACCAGCCGAACCGCGATTGTCCAGTGCGAAAATCAGGAAGCCTTTTTGCGCCATCATCTGATGCCACAGAAGAGTTGGTCCGCTCCAGGCATTGGTCACGACTTGGGCGTGAGGGCCGCCGTAGGTGTAAACCAAAACGGGATACTTCTTCGCAGGATCAAAATTCGCGGGCTTGATGATCCAGGCGTTCAATTCGATTCCGTCGCGCGATTTCACTTTCAGAAATTCCGGGGCGGTCAGGTGATACTTCTCCAGCTCCGGTACCTTGTTTTCGTTCAGGAGCAGGGGAGAGCTGCCGTCCGCCTTGCTGACCCACTGCTGCTGAGGCGTGAGAGTATTCGAATATGCATCCACGAAAGCGGACGCATCCGGTGAAAAGGCTGTTGCGTGGGTGCCGTCCTTCTGGGTGATGCGGGTAAGTCCGGTTCCGTTGAAAGCGACTCGATAGAGATGCTTTTCGATGGGAGTTTTCTCGGTGGCCATGAAATAGATCAGCTCTTTGGATTCGTCAACCGCTTGCACAGCGGATACTTCCCATTCGCCCTTGGTCAGCTGCGCGATTTCCCTCCGATCCAGGCCATATAGGTACAGGTGCCGATAACCGCTGCGTTCGCTGGACCAAAGAAATCGCTTGCCGTCTTTGAAAAAGCGCAAATCGTCGGATACGTTAATCCAGTAGGCGTCCTTTTCGGTCAGCAAAACGCTGGATTTTCCGGTCGAAGCGTCGGCAACCAGCAAGTCCAGCTGCGTTTGCGCACGATTCAGGCGCTGGATGGCAACTCGTCTGGAGTCCTGCAACCAATCCACGCGCGGAATGTATTGATTCGTTTCCGTTCCGCTATCCATCAGCTTAGTTTTGCCGCCGGAAATTTCCACGGTGTAGACCTGTACCACCGGATTGGCGCCTCCGGCGACCGGGTAGCGTTCTTCTTCCCTCTCTCCTTCATAGGACGCAAAATCCACCAAGGGGTATTTCGAAACTTTACGCTCGTCCATCTGCAGAAAGGCGATTTTAGTGGAGTCTGGAGACCACCAGTATGCGGTCTTGAGATCGAGTTCTTCGGGATAGACCCAGTCGAGTTCGCCCTTACGAACTTCCTCGGTGCCGCCAGTCGTCAGCGTCTGGTCCTTGCCGTCGCTCAAGCTGATCGAATGAAGATTGTGCCCGCTGACATAGGAAACTTGCTTGCCATTGGGAGAAAACTTCACGTCTGTAATGGCCAGTTGGCCGGCTAGCAGCACACGGGCTTGCTGCGTTTTCAGATCCAGTAAACTCAGCGATTTGCCGCCGATAAAGAGGATCGAAGCCCCATCGGGGGACCAGAAGTATTGCGATGCGGGGCGGCGACCCAGCCCAGTGGCTTGGGTCGGCTGTGACTTGTCAGGCGGCAATGCCGTTTCCAGCCTTTCCGCCGGCACAAGTAAGCGTCGCTCGCCAGTAACGGCATCTATAACCGATAGTTCGGTCTTGGCGTCTTTCCCTTGCCCCGTCGATTCGAAAAATGACACCGTCTTGCTGTCCGGCGACCATTGGACGCCGCGATAAGGCCGGCCGCTCAGGCTCGGCTGGGAGTAGATCCGCTTGACGGTAAGCTGATCCGGCGCTGGGGGCGCGGTCGTTTGCGCCTTCGAGTCCTGGGCGATCAGTGTGGTTAGACATACCGCCAAAACATACAATTCCCTTTTCCAAGCCGCTCTGCGGATCATTCGTGAGCCTCTCCAATGGCGAATCATTTTATCGCGGGTACGCTTCGGGAAATCAGTGACGCCAAGAAGTGCTCCGTTCTTCGTCTGTTGCTTATCCCGGCGGCCAATTGAACGCTCTGCCGCCTAGTAGATGCAAGTGCAAATGAAACACAGTTTGGCCCGCGCCGCTTCCCGTGTTGATCACCGTTCGATAGCTTCCCAGCTTGCGATCTTTCGCAATTTTTGCCGCGACCAGCGCCACCTTGCCGAGCGCGGCTTCCTCTTCGGGCGTAGCGTGTTCCAGCGACGCGAAGTGTTTCTTCGGACAGACCAGCACGTGGGTAGGCGCTTGCGGGTTGATGTCTTCAAACGCGAACACGTCCGCATCCTCATGCACCAGCTTCGCGGGAATCTGCTTCGCTGCAATCTTGCAGAACAAACAATCCGCACTCATCAATTCGCTCCTCCGGCTTCGTCATCCAGCCGGATCACCATGGCTTGAAATCCCTCTTTAGCCTTCAAATCATCGGCGAACCTTTGCGCCGCCTGCTCGCCCGAAACCCTGCCCACTCTGACGCGATAGAACATTGCGTCATCTAGAGCGACCTGCTGGATCGTGGCCGGCGGATAGAGCGCATCCAGGCGGTCGCGGAGCCGCTCCGCGTTTCCGCGCTCCTTAAACGCGCCCACCTGCACCGTAAAATATCCGCCAAAGGGATCGTTACCGGAAACCACTTCCAGCCGCACCGGCACAACGCCCGGCCCGATGGACTCAATCTCTTGTGCTGCCGCCTTCGACAAATCAATGATCCGATTCTCTATGAACGGACCGCGGTCGGTGATCCGCACGACCACCGTTTTCCCGTTGCTGAGGTTGGTCACCCGCACCATGGTATTGAACGCCATCGTGCGGTGCGCCGCCGTGAGCTTGTTCATGTCGTAGACTTCACCGTTCGAAGAGCGTCGTCCATGGAACGGCGGACCATACCACGACGCATTGCCTTCTTCTGCATAACCGCTCGCGTTCCGCTCTGCCACGTCATTGCGCGGCAAGGTTGAAGCGGTTTTGCGCGGGGAGGCTTCGGTCGGCCGCGCAGTTTCAGTCGTCGCAGGCGTTGGCGCGATGGGCGGGGGCGTGCTGCCTGCGCCCGGATGCCGTCCGGCACATCCAGCTGCCGCGAGGGCCGCGGAACAGCAAAAAATCAAACTCGTCAGTGGTTTATTCGCAGCAGCGGGCGGTAGGTTCACATTTAGCCTGATCTACGCCGAAGTCTCTTTGCTCTTCTCGGCTTCCCGCGCCGAGCGCCGAGCGTCCAGCCATCCCGCCGCTTCCGTCAATTTCTCCGAAACTTC
>Ga0207641_10003200_pt1 | contig 14655 bp, 12 predicted proteins | sample KBSSwiS62_FD_184306 | JGI IMG/M metagenome (GOLD analysis project Ga0207641, IMG submission 184306) | Switchgrass rhizosphere microbial communities from Kellogg Biological Station, Michigan, USA - KBS Switchgrass S6-2 (SPAdes) (version 2) | ecosystem: Host-associated > Plants > Roots >... | reverse complement strand
GAGCAGGAGCTTCTCCGTCACGCAGGCTTCGGCGATCGTCGGCTGCGCGACCCGGCCGTCGAGGAAGCGGGTGAGCATGAAGGTGCTGCTCGATGTCGATGCCTTGAACTGGCCCTGCACCAGCAGGTTGATCGTGCTGACCCCGAGCATGACGACCGCCATCGCGGTGATGATGATGGCGGCGCCTATGAGGGGCCGGATCGATCGCGTCATTCGCCAGCCGAGCAGCGCGGCGGCGACGGTGACGCCACCGAGGATGGGCACGAAGCTCAGATGGAAGGCGATCAGCAAGGTTAGAAGGAGGGGCAGCAGCCAGCGCTCCCAGCGCGCGAGGCCAGCCCAGCCGAAGATCAGCACATAGCCGAGCAGCATGACGAGCCCGGCGAACAGATCGGGCAGAATCTGCGGCACGAGCCAGGGCAGGCTGGTGAGGGCGGCGAGCGCTGCGACTGTAACCGCGAGCGTGACAGGCGAATGGCGGCCGGTGACGACACGCATGGTGCGGTCGATCACCCAGACGGTGAACAAGGATTGCGCGATTGCGACCGACCAGAGGCCGAACAGCGTGTAGAAGGGCAGGATCGCGAGGCCGTAGGTCGGTGGCCGGTCCGGTGGCAGATACAGCTCGGTGCCGATGCGCAGATAGGTGCCGGTATCGGAGAAGACCGTCGGGAAGCCATTGGCGATGCCAACCCACAGCAGCATGATTGTCGATACGAGGTAGGCGGCAGCAAGTGCGCCGCGTTCATTGGCAAAGGTCATGCTGCGAAATCCGGGGCGGCGGGCATGATCCGATTGGCCAGCATCGGGCCGAAGTCCGGCGCGGGATTCTGGAAGATGAAGCTGACCACGCTGTCGCTGCGCACGCCGAGTTTGACGCCGAGCATCTCCGCCGATCGCAGCCCGGCATAGAGCAGGGGCCAGGGCAGCGGGACCGGCGTGACGGTGCGGCCCTCGGCCGCCGCTATCGCGAGGACGAGATCGCGGAATGCGATCGGATCGCGGCGGGCGAGCGTTATCGGTGCATCGGTTTCGACCAGCGTGCCATCGACGGCGCGTCGCACCGCTTCGCCCAATGTCGTCGCATCGAGCGGATATTGTGGGGCGGTGCCGCGCCCGATCATCGGCACGAAGCGGCCCTTGCGCACCGCATCGCGCAGGGTGCCGAGCATGCCGCCCGTTCCTCCGCCGTGGACCAGCCCGAGCCGAAGCACGATCCCGCCCGCATCGAGAAACATGCGCTCGACGGCTAGCTTCGAACGTCCGTAGCTCGATCGCGCGCCGGCAAAGGCGCTGATCGTCGAGATGAAGATGAGGCGGCGAACCCCCGCTGCCTTCGCGGCATCGAGCAGCTTGCGGGAACCGTCTACCGAGATGCGCTGCTGATCGGCAAGGCTGCTCGCATGCATATCCCATGCAGCATGAATGAGATGGGTGGTCTTCGCGGCCGCCAGTGCGCCGATCAGCGCTTCGCCGCCTTCGCCGAACGACCAGCCGATCTCGCCGCTCCGCCCCAACCGCACGACGCTCGCGCTATCCGACAGCGCGGCGGCAATGATCCCGCCGACATAGCCGCTGGCGCCGGTCAGTGCGATGACGGGCCTATCGGTCATCAGTCTCTCCACGCACGACGGCCGCGCCGATGCGATGGGCGTTGGCCATCGCGGTGAAGGTGATCGTCGTCGAGGGGATCGTCGTGAACACCGATGCGTCGATCAGATGCACGCGTGACATGCCCCTTGGCCTGCCCAGGATATCGGTTTCGCCGGGTCCCGGTTCGGCCGCCATCGGGAAGCTGCCGCCTATGTGGAAGCCGCGGCCGGGTTCGGTGATCTCGATAAGTGGTTTGGCGGGATGGAGCCCGGTCCAGCGCGACAGGCCGGATAGCTTTGCAGCGATCTGCGCGACTTTCGTCGGCGTCTGGGGATTGAGCGCGGGCTCCATCGCCATCAGGTCCGACGTCCCGTTGCGGCGCAGAGTCGCCTTGATGGCGCCCGAATGGTCCGAGTGGAGATAGCCCTGCCAGAGCATCAGCCGGCCGAGGATCAGCCGATCGGGAATGAAGCGTGCGAGCGCGCCGAACTTCGCCTGCAGGATTGCGCGGAACAGATCGTTGTAGGTGTAGAATTGCAGGTGAATCGTATAGGGGCTGATCGTCGCATCCATGATCTCGAAGAAAAGCTGCGCCAGCGTGTGCAGCCGTTCGCTGGTCACGCCGCCGACCGACCGGCGGCTAAGCGCCGGGATCAGATAATATTGTGAATCGCGGATGTAGATGGGATCGTCGTAGCGGTTCTGCGAGCGGAGCAGGATGTCTGCCGTGTTGGGCACGCCGGCGCCGACGAAGACGCGCGCACCCTCGAACGATATGGCTGCGCCCGACAGGTCTTGCGCGGCGATCCGGACGCCGCCGTCGATGTCTTCGACCGTCTTGACTGTGACGCCGGGAATATAGCGGACGCCACGCGCGATCAGCATGTCGAGCGTCGATTGAGCGCTGTAGATCAGGCCGTGCGGGCAGCCGTGCAGGCACAGGCCGCAGGCGACACAGCGTGGCGCGTCCATCGCGACGCGCGAGCGGCCGACCGTCACCTGTCGCGCGGCAAGCTGCGCGCGGTGGCGCACTACATTGGCCCGGATCATCGCGGCCTGTCGGCTCGGCTGATGCGGCACCGGATCATCGGTGTAGAGCGGGAACATCGTCGTCAGATCGTCATCATAAGAGGCGACCGGCATGAACTTCAGAACTTCGGCATAAGAGGGCGCGAGATCGGAGGTGCCGATCGGCCAGCGATCGAGATCATGCTGGCGATAGGGGAGCACCGATCCGCCCCAGACATTGCTCAGGCCACCGCGCGCATAGGATCCGCGCGCGGTGATATCCGGCGCTTCGACCGGGGTTGAGGCAGCCACCGTGCGGTAGGGATAGTCCGAACCATAGCTGGTCTTGAGCGGTACTTCGTCCTTGGCCGGTGGCCTCGCCCGGATCAGCGCAAGTTCGGCCTCGTGCCAGTCCTGCGGTGGCCGGGCGGTGACGGTATCGACATCTCGGCGTCGTTCAGGCTCCAGCGTCAAGCCGGTGTCGAGGATGATGACTTCGCGCCCGGCATCGGCCAGCGCCCAGGCGCAGGACACGGCGGCGGGCCCTGATCCGATGACGATGTGCGCCCCCGGCGTCATGCGATCAGCCGGCGGTGCCGGGATGCGCGTTCGATCGGATGTTGAGGCGCAGGGTCGAGAGCAGGAAGCCCGATAGCATCACCTCGAAGCCGAGCGTCAGGCAGAGCGACGATCCGATCACGACACGCGTGATCCGTTCGACATCGAGTTCGCCGAACGCCGCCGCATGCCAGATAGAGATCGCGTGGTACAGCAGCGCCATGCCGATGACGAGCAGGGTGACGCCGACGATGAGCGCCCGTTCGAGCGTGATCATCTTCTGAAGGACGCCACTGCGAAGGCTCGGCGGATAGAGGCTTTCCTGGATCGCATAGGCTTTCGACAACACTGCGAACAGGATCGCCTGAAAGCCGATCTCGACCATGGCCGCGCTGTAGATCAGCGTGTCGATGCCGAGACGTATATCGGCGACGAACAGGGGGCCGCCGATCAGGAAACCGCCGAGGATCAGTCCGGCCAGCATGAGCGTGATGCCCGGATAGAGGAACAGCCAGTTGGGGCTGAACAGCAACATGAAGCGCAAATGGCGCCAGCCGTCGCGATAGGGGCGCAGATGCGGCGGGCGTGAGCGGCCATCGGGGCTGAGCGTGGTCGGCACCTCGGCGATCTTCATCTTCATGAGCGTCGCCTTGATCACCATCTCCGACGCGAACTCCATGCCGGTGGTGCGCAGGTCCATGCGGATGAACGCCTCCTTCGAGAAGCCGCGCAAGCCGCAATGGAAGTCCTTCGAGGGCGAGGTGAACAGCATCCGGCCGATGCCCGACAGGATCGGATTGCCGATATAGCGGTTCTTCCAGGGCATCGCGTCTTCGGCGATGCCGCCGGCGAAGCGGTTGCCCATCACGAGATCGGTGCCCGTGCGCAGTTCATCGACGAAACTCTGGAGCCGGGTGAAATCATAGCTGTCGTCCGAATCCGCCATGATGCAATAGCGGCCCTCGGCGGCCATGATCGCCCAGTAGAGCGCCGCGCCATAGCCGCGCACCGGCACATCGATCACGCGCGCGCCGAGGTTGCGGGCTATGTCCTGCGAACCGTCGGTCGAGCCGTTGTCGCCGATCACGATCTCGCCGACGACGCCCGATGCCGCGAGAAAGCCCTGCGCCTTGCGGATGCAGGTTTCGAGCGTCTCGGCCTCGTTGAGGCAGGGCATCACGACGCTGAGTTCGATGGTCATCGGGCGGGGCTCCTGGCGCCGATCATGGCACGATGTAGCCGGTCCGCTGATCGCGGAACGTCCACAGGCGATGGCACGAGAAGTTGAAGAGGAAGACGAGCGCGGTCGTCTGGACGCGCGCCAGCACATAGGGGATGTGGAGCCGGTTCGCGAACAGCTCCATGCCGAGACCGGTCAAGGTGAAGCCGAGGATGCAGATGATCGCGAAGCGGAGTGTGGCCGAGCGGTGCGAACGGGTGCTGTCGAAGGTGAAGGCGCGGTTGAGCGTGTAGGAGACGATGCTGCCGAGCGTATAGCCGGCTAGCGCGCTGGGCACCGTCGCGAGCCCGACGCCTTCGCGCAACCCGATCATCAGCGCATAATCGGCCAGCGCCGCGACGCCGCCGACCAGGCCATAGGATGTCAGTTGCCGGACGAGCGGAAAGCGATCAGCCATCGATGTCCAGGACATATACGCAGTACCCCAACGCCGCCGTCCCCCCGGCCGCGTTGGGCATGACTGGCGGGGTCGGGGATAAAGGTCAAGCGGCTGCTTCGGGCGACGGTCGTGGGTGCGGCATGCCGTCGGGCTTTTCCGTGCCGAGGAGCAAGAGGTGGAGCATATCGGCGATTTATCGCCGATAAATAACTCATCTAGAAAACAAAGAATGAGAAAGAACATATTGAAAAAACAGGAATGTAGGAGAATTCAGTGCAAAATTTTTTTGTTTTTATCGGCTTCCGGCTGTTAGGGCAGCTCTGCTCGATCTTCACCAGTATAGCATTTTTGCCCGGACGCCTGAAGCGCGTAGAGGGGGCGGGGCGCTGAGAGCAATATCAGCAACGCGATGCGGACTTGGTACATAGAGTCCTCCCTATCGCAGATGGGGAGGGGAACCGACCGGAGGCGGTGGGGGGTGATGCAGGACCTCAGTCCTTGCGCTTGATCACTGGTTGCGCCTTTCCCCCTCCCCACGCTTCGCGCAGGGAGGATCAGAAATTCAGAATCCGCTTCGCCTGAACGAGGTGCGGCCGATCGATCATCTTGCCGTCGAGCTTCAGTGCGCCCGCACCGGGATTGGCGGCAAAGGCGTCGATCACGGCCTGCGCATGCGCGATCTCTTCGGTGCTGGGGCTGAAGCCGCTGTTGATCGCGTTGACCTGCGACGGGTGGATCGCCATCATGCCTGTGAAGCCGTCGCGCCGTCCGCGGGCGATGTAGGCGGCAAGTGCTTCGGGCGCGTCGATGCGCGGGAACACCGTCTCGATTGCCGCGACATGCGCTGCGTGCGCACCGAACAGCATCAGCGAGCGCACCATTTCGACCGGCGGCGTGAAACTGCCATCCTCTTCGCGCGACGACGATGCGCCGATCGACGCGGGAAGATCCTCCGCCCCCCAGGTCAGCCCGGCGAGCTTGTCGGCGACCTCGACATAACTGTCGAGCTGAAAGATCGCGGCGGCGGTTTCGGTCGCGATCGGCAGGATCGGCGGGGCGTGCCGGCCGCTGACCAGCGCCAGCAATGCCCTGACCGATGCGGCGCCTTCGGCCTTCGGCAGGACGAGGCCGTCGGGCTTGCCGTCGAGTATCGCTTCGAGATCGGTGAGGGTGAGGCCGCTGTCGAGCGGATTGACCCGCACGAAGGCGGGAATGCTGCGTTCTTTGGTGAGCCATTCGGCGATAGCGGTTCGGCCGAACGCTTTCTTCTCCGCCGCGACCGAATCCTCGAGGTCGAGGATCAGCGCATCGGCGCCGCTTGCCGCCGCCTTCTCGAAACGCTCGGGGCGGTCGGCGGGGACGAAAAGCAGCGAGCGCAGCCTCATGCCGATTTGCTCAGCAGCGCCATACGCAGACATTGGCAGACGACTTCATCGCGCTGATTGAGCATCCCGTGCTCGAAGGTGACGATGCCGGCATTGGGGCGCGACTTGCTCGCCTTGAGTTCGACGATCGACGTTTCGGCGCGCAGCGTGTCGCCGATGAACACCGGCTTCGGCATTACCAGCTTGTCATAGCCGAGATTGGCGACGAGCGTGCCGAGCGTGGTGTCGCCGACCGACAGCCCGACCATCAGCGCGAAGGTGAAGGTACCGTTGACGACGATCTGGCCGAACTCGGTGATCTTCGCATATTCGGCGTCGAGATGCAGCGGCTGCGGATTATGCGTCATCGTCGAGAACAGCAGGTTGTCGGTCTCGGTCACGGTGCGGCGGATCTCGTGGGCGATCTTGTCGCCGACCACCCACTGATCGAAAAACTTGCCAGCCATCAGGCGTCTTCCTTCTCGATCTTCGCGAGCAGCGCGCCCTCGTTGATCTGCCCGCCTTCGACGGCGTCGAGTTCGGCGACCACGCCATCGAAGGGCGCGACCAGACTATGCTCCATCTTCATCGCTTCGACGGTGACGATCTTCTGACCCTTTGTCACCTTCTCGCCCGCCGTCACCGCGACCGCAATGATACGGCCGGGCATGGGGGAGAGGATCGCGCCGTCGGATGCGCCGCCACCTGCGCCGCCTACGCCGCGCGGGAAACGTAGCAGGAAACGATCGCCATGTTCACCGAGCGGAACGATCTCTTGCGGCGAAGCTTCGCCGGTTTCCGAGCCGTTGAGCGCAACCGCATAACGGCGACCGAACTGGTCAGCGACCTCGACATCATGGTGAGCATCGGCGTTCAGACGGAACGGAATCAGGCTGTCCCAGGGGCTGGTGCCCGCCGCGCCTAGCAGGGTCGATACCGCTTTCGATATGCCGGCGGGGCTCGGTTCGGGGAGCGCCGTCAGGGCTTCGACATGGGCGTCGATATAGCCGGTGGTGACGTCGCCCGCGCGGAAGGCGGGTTCGCCAAGCAGGCGGTAGAGGAAGCCCGAATTGGTGATCAGCGGGCCGACGCTGCCCTTGTCGAGCGTTTCGCGCAGCCCGTAGATCGCCTCGGCGCGGTTCGCGCGATGCACAATCAGCTTGGCGATCATCGGATCGTAGAAGGGAGAGACCGACGCGCCTTGATAGACGCCGGTATCGACGCGGGCCGTATCGGGGAAATGCAGGCTGTCGAGGCGGCCGATGCTCGGCAGGAAACCCTTGGCAGGGTCTTCGGCATAGAGCCGGACCTCCATCGCCCAGCCGGTGATCGACAGCTCGTCCTGCTTTTTCGGCAGCGGTTCGCCGCTGGCGACGCGCAATTGCCACTCAACCAGATCCTGGCCGGTGATCTCCTCGGTCACCGGATGCTCGACCTGCAGCCGCGTGTTCATTTCCATGAACCAGATGCGGTCGGCGCGCAGGCCTTCGGAGGCGTCGGCGATAAATTCGATCGTGCCTGCGCCGACATAGTCGACCGCCTGTGCGGCGCGCACCGCCGCCGCGCAGATCGCGGCGCGGGTCTCGGCGTCCATGCCGGGGGCAGGGGCCTCCTCGATGACCTTCTGGTGGCGGCGCTGGAGCGAGCAGTCGCGTTCGAAAAGGTGGACGACATTGCCTTGCTTGTCGCCGAACACCTGTACCTCGATATGGCGCGGCGACGTGATCCACTTTTCGAGCAGGACGCGATCGTCGCCGAAGCTGGAGGCGGCCTCGCGACGGCATGACAGCAGCGCCTCGATGAAGTCGGCGGCGGCATCGACCTTGCGCATACCCTTGCCGCCGCCACCGGCAACGGCCTTGATCAGCACGGGGTAGCCGATCTCGCCGGCCTCGGCCTGCAAGGTTTCGGGCGACTGGTCTGCGCCGAGATAGCCCGGCGTGGTGGGGACGCCCGCATCCTGCATCCGCTTCTTGGCGGCGTCCTTGAGGCCCATGGCGAGGATGCTGTCCGGATTGGGTCCGACCCAGACGATGCCGGCATCGATCACGGCCTGCGCGAAAGCGGCGTTTTCGGAGAGGAAGCCGTAACCCGGGTGGATCGCTTCGGCGCCGGTGGCCTTCGCCGCGGCAATGATCTTCTCGCCTATCAGATAGGATTCACGCGCGGGCGAGGGGCCGATATGGACGGCCTCGTCAGCAGTGCGGACGTGCAGCGCATTCGCATCGGCATCCGAATAGACGGCGATCGTGCGAATACCGAGCCGCCTGGCGGTACGCATGATCCGGCAGGCGATCTCGCCGCGATTGGCGATGAGGAGGGAGGTGATCATGCGGTGTTCCTCAAGATCCTCCCCGAGCTTGACTCGGGGAGGGGGACCATCCGAAGGATGGTGGAGGGGTGGTGGAGATGCTCAAAGACATTGCGCCAAAAGCGGCGCCAAAAGTCGTTCGCAATGCGCGGCGCCTTCGTAAAGAAATGAGCCTTCCCGAAGTTTTGTTGTGGCGCGCATTGAGGCGAAATCCGCTGGGCCTCAAATTTCGACGCCAGCATCCGAGCGGGCCGTTCGTTCTGGACTTTTATTGTAGCGATGCGCGTCTCGCTATCGAGATAGATGGCATCGCACACAACGCTGAAGATCGGGCGCGGCGAGACATAGTCCGCGATGATCAGCTCAGGGCGGCGGGAATTGAGACACTTCGTGTCGCTGCCGCTGAGGTGTTGCGCAACCCTGACAGCGTAGCCGAAGCCATCGTGCGAACCGCAAGCGCGCGCTTGCCCCTCCACCATCCGGCGATGCCGGATGGTCCCCCTCCCCGAGACAAGCTCGGGGAGGATCTGTGAGAACCCGCTAGCCTTCATCACATCCGGAACACACCGAAGCGTGGCCGCTCCGGTATCGGTGCATTCAGCGTCGCGGCGAAGGCCAGGCCCAGCACGTCGCGGGTCTGGGCGGGGTCGATGATGCCGTCGTCCCACAGGCGCGCGGTCGCGTAATAGGGGTTGCCCTCGTCTTCATATTTCTGGCGGATCGGGGCCTTGAAAGCCTCGGCCTGTTCGGGCGTCCAGTTGGCGGCGTCGCGGTGGACGGTCGCCAGCACGCTCGCCGCCTGCTCGCCGCCCATCACGCTGATCCGCGCATTGGGCCAGGTGAACAGGAAGCGGGGCGAATAGGCGCGGCCGCACATGCCGTAATTGCCGGCGCCGAAGCTGCCACCGATCAGCACGGTGATCTTGGGTACGCTTGCGGTGGCGACGGCAGTAACCAGCTTGGCGCCGTTCTTGGCGATGCCTTCGGCCTCATATCTGCCGCCGACCATGAAGCCCGAGATGTTCTGGAGGAACAGCAACGGTATCCGGCGCTGGCACGCGAGCTCGATGAAATGCGCGCCCTTGAGTGCGCTCTCCGAGAACAACACGCCATTGTTCGCGAGGATCGCCACCGGCATGCCCCAGATATGCGCGAAGCCGCAGACCAGCGTGGTGCCGTAGAGCGCCTTGAATTCATGGAATTCGGAACCGTCGACGATCCGCGCGATCACCTCGCGCACGTCATAAGGCGCGCGGACATCGTCGGGGATGATGCCGTAGAGTTCCTCCGCGTCGAATTTCGGCAGGCGCGGCGTGCGCATGGCGACATCGGGCAGGCGGTTGTCGGGCAGGGTCGAGACGATATCGCGCACGATGGTCAGCGCATGTTCGTCATTCTCGGCGAGATGATCGACCACGCCCGACTTGCGCGCATGGAGATCGCCGCCGCCCAGATCCTCGGCGCTGATCACTTCGCCGGTAGCCGCCTGTACGAGCGGCGGGCCGGCGAGGAAGATCGTGCCCTGATTGCGCACGATCACCGTCTCGTCGGACATCGCGGGCACATAGGCGCCACCCGCGGTGCAGCTCCCCATCACGCAGGCGATCTGCGGAATGCCCTCGGCCGACATCTGCGCCTGATTGAAGAAGATGCGCCCGAAATGTTCGCGGTCGGGGAAGACCTCGGCCTGGTTGGGCAGGTTCGCGCCGCCGGAATCGACGAGGTAGACGCACGGCAGCCGGTTCTCGCGGGCGATCTCCTGCGCTCGCAGATGCTTCTTCACGGTGAGCGGGTAGTAAGTGCCGCCTTTCACGGTGGCGTCGTTGGACAGGATCATCGCCTGACGGCCAGAGACCCGGCCGATGCCGGCGATGAGCCCCGCGCCGGGGATATCGTCCGCATAGGTTTCGAAGGCGGCAAGCTGGCCGATTTCGAGGAAGGGCGAGCCTGGATCGATCAGCCGATAGACCCGATCACGCGGGAGCAATTTGCCACGCGCGACATGCTTGTCACGAGCGCTCTGCGTGCCACCTAGCGCCGCTTTGGCGACATGACTGCGCAGCGCATCGCGCAGGGCAATGTTGTGCGCCGCCGCTTTGGCGAAGACATCGCCATCGGGAACGACAAGGCTCGAAAGCACAGGCGCGGTCATGCGGCGATCACCATCTTTGCGTCTCTCCTTGAGAGCGGGGGTTATCGCAAGGCGATGTGCAAGCAAAATTGAAAGAGTCGGGGGCTAATCATAGGTGGTATCTATAATGGTTGCCGCGCTTGTGGGTTCATCGACGCTTGCGGGCCACTGGCGATGGCGTCACTGTATCCCCATGCGTTCTTACCTAGCAGCTCTCGTCGCTCTCGCGGCCACACCGATCCTTGCTGTGGCGCCCGATCCACCCTCGCCGATCCTGACGACACAAGATGCGGTCGATGTGCTGACCTATGCACAGCCGGCTGTGGCGCGAGTCACCCATGTCGATCTCGACCTCACGGCGGATTTCGCCGCGAAGGAGATGCGCGGCACGGCGACACTCAGCATCATCGCGGCCCCCGGCGCCGGGGAGATACGCCTCGACGATAAGGGGCTGGTGATCGAGCAGATCGCCGACGCGCAAGGGCGGCCCCTCACCTGGACGGTGGCGCCTGCCGACACCTATAAGGGCGCACCGCTGATCGTGAAGATCGGATCGGCGCGCAAGATCGTCATTACCTATCACAGCAAGGCGGATGCGAGCGCGCTCGGCTGGCTGCCGCCCGCGTTGACGGCCGGCAAGACCAAGCCCTTCCTGTTCAGCCAGGGCCAGTCGATCGAGAACCGCAGCTGGATTCCGACGCAGGACAGCCCCGGCATCCGCCAGAGCTGGACCGCGAGCATCACCGTGCCGGCGGATCTGGTTGCGGTGATGAGCGGCGAGCAATTGACGCCGAAGGGCGAAGCGGCCGCTGGCGGCATGCGGCGTTTCCGTTTCCGTATGACGCATGCCGTGCCGCCTTACCTGATCGCGCTGGCCGTCGGCGATCTTGCTTTCAAGTCGCTTGGTCCGCGCACCGGCGTCTATGCCGAACCCGCTACGCTGGCGGCTGCTGCCGCCGAACTCGACGATACCGAGCATATGGTGAAGGCGGCCGAAGGGCTGTACGGCGCCTATCGCTGGGGCCGTTACGACATGCTCGTTCTGCCGCCGTCCTTTCCCTATGGCGGCATGGAAAATCCCATGCTGACCTTTCTCACGCCGACGATATTCACCGGCGACAAGGCCAATACCGATGTCGTCGCGCATGAACTGGCGCATAGCTGGTCGGGCAATCTGGTCACCAACGCGACCTGGTCGGACGGCTGGCTCAACGAGGGGTTCACGACCTATTTCGAGAACCGGATCGACGAGATCGTCTATGGCAAGGAACGCGCCGCCGTGCTTGCCGATCTGTCGTGGGACGATCTTCAGCGCGATCTGAAAGAGGCGAAGCCCAGTGCGACCCGGCTGCATGGCGATCCCGAAGAGCTGTTCGGCGAGCTCGCCTATAATAAGGGCGCGACCTTCCTGCGCACGATCGAACGGAGCGTGGGCCGGCCGCGCTGGGATGCCTATCTCCGGTCCTATTTCGATCGGCATGCCTTTCAGCCGCAGACCACCGCCAACTTCCTCGCCGATCTGCGCGCCAATTTAATCAGGGGCGACGCCGCACTGGAGGCGAAGCTGCAACTCGACCGCTGGGCCTATCAGCCGGGCCTGCCCGACAATGCGGTGCATGTCCGATCGAAGACGCTCGGTGAAGTCGATGGCGCGATCGATCAGGTGAAGGCAGGCGCGCCGGTCAGCGCGATCCGTTTCACCGGCTGGGGCACGCAGGAGTGGCAGCGCTTCCTCAACGGCCTGCCGCGCCAGCTACCGGCCGGGCGGCTGGCCGAACTGGACGGCGCGATGCAGTTGTCGGTATCGCCGAACGCTTATGTCCGATCGGCCTGGCTCGTGCTGGCGATCGGCAATCGCTATCAGCCGGCGGCTGCGTCGGCGGAGGAGTTCCTGCCACGGATCGGGCGTCTGCTGCTGATCCGCCCGGTGTACAAGGCGCTGGCCGGGCAGGGCGATTGGGGTCTGTCGATCGCGCGGCCGGTCTACGCCAGCGCACGATTGCAATATCATCCGGTCACGGTGGTCTCGATCGACAAGATATTGAGCTGGAAGCCCCGATAGGGTTTCACCGCATGTGGATACGCGCAAGCGCCGCAGGATCGGCGGCCAGTTCTGTCTTCCCGGCCGGCATTTCATTGATCATGAGCAACGCCGCGATGATGTCGGCATATTCCTGCGGGCTCAGGCGTCCGGGTTGATCGGGCGGCGGCGGCATCGTGTCGTGCATCTTCTTGTAGAGATCGGCGAGGGTGCGATCCTTCCAGCGATCGAGGAAGGGTCCGTCGGACAGCGCAGGCCCCGATTCCGATCCGTTGAACATATCGCCGTGGCAGGCCGCGCAATTGCGCGTGAACAACTTCAGGCCGCGATCGGCCTGTGCCTGGGTGTAGATGCCCGCATTATAGGAAATGTCGCCCGACCCCGGGGCGGTCGCGGCCAGGAAACATGCGGCGGCGGCAAGCGCCGCCGTGCCGACCGCGCGGCGCATGTCATATGTCATATTCTTCCCAGGGCAGGCGGACCATATCGCGGCGGATCGAGGCCAGGTTGGGTGCGCCGGCGATCCCCATCGAGATTTTGAGCTCGGCCGCGAGCAACTCCAGGATGCGCTGCACGCCGACCGCGCCGAAGGCGGCCAGGCCCCAGGCGACGGGGCGGCCGACGAGCACCGCGGTCGCGCCGAGCGACAGCGCCTTGAGGACATCGGTGCCGCGGCGGACGCCGCCATCGATGCAGACGGGGATCTTCCCCTTCACCGCAGCGACGCATTCGGGCAGCGCCATCAGCGATGGCACCGCGCCGTCATAGGCACGGCCGCCATGATTCGAGACGATGATCATGCTCGCACCATATTTGACTGCGCTCGCCGCGTCTTCCGCGTTGAGTATGCCCTTGACGACGATCGGCAGCTTGGTGACGTCCTGCAGCCAGCCGAGATATTCCCAGGTGAGGTTGGGGGTGCCGGGCTGCAGCACGCCGGCAAGATAGTCGCCATAATGGTTGCGGATATTGCGATCGCGATTGGGCGTGAATTCATGATCGACGGTGACGCCGATCCACTTCGCACCCGCATCGGCATATTGCTTGGCCCAGGTCTGGGCGAGCATCTTGTTCTTGTGGCCGAGCTGGCAGATCCACCAGCTCGGCATCTTGTCGATCTTGCGCAGATCCTCGACGAAGGACAGCGCCTGGGTCACGCCGAACATCGCATTGGCATCGTGCGCGCCGATCGCGGCGAGCTTGTCGCCATCCTTGACCACGGGGTTCTTCGTCGTCGGATCGCAGATGATCGGATAGGCAAGCTTTGCGCCGAGCAGCGTCAGCGACGTATCGACGGTCGACACGTTGACGCCGACATGCTGGCGCAGCCGGGTCAGCTGATAGGCTTTCACATTGTCGCGCAGCGTATATTCGTCCTCGGCGCCGCCGGAGATATATTGAAAGATCGGATCGCTGAGGCGGCGCTGCGCCACGGCCTCGATCTCATGCGTGTTGACGGGCTCCATCACCGATGGGTCGAGCTGGGTCGGGTAGCTCTTGCCGTTGCTCATATCGAGCGAAGGTGCTGCGAAGGCGGCGGCCGGCGCCGCGGCAACGGCCGCGCCCATCGCCGCGAGAAACCGGCGGCGGCCCGGGCCATCGGCGCCCTCATATTGACGCATCCATTCGAGCGTCGCCTCGCCCGGATCGACATCGCGCTTCGGATTATATCGGGCGGCCCAGGCGGCGAGGTCTTTCATCATGGTGCTTCTCGATCGGAAAGGGGGAAGGACGGGGCTCAGGCGCGCTTCGGCTTTGGCGGCGTGTAGGGCTCCCACGCCCGTCGGACGAAGGAGCGATCGATCTTTGCCGGCGTCTCTCCGCCCGACAGGCCGAGCGCGATGCGAAGCTCGCCCTGCAGCAGCTCGACCGAGCGCTGCACACCGTCCTGCCCGAATGCCGCTAGCGCCCATAAATAGGGCCGGCCGATCGTGACGGCGCGAGCGCCGAGCGCCATCGCCTTGATCACATCGCCGCCGCGCCGGATGCCGCCATCGGTGATCACCGGCACCTTGCCGCCCACCGCATCG
>Ga0207641_10003195_pt1 | contig 14671 bp, 10 predicted proteins | sample KBSSwiS62_FD_184306 | JGI IMG/M metagenome (GOLD analysis project Ga0207641, IMG submission 184306) | Switchgrass rhizosphere microbial communities from Kellogg Biological Station, Michigan, USA - KBS Switchgrass S6-2 (SPAdes) (version 2) | ecosystem: Host-associated > Plants > Roots >... | reverse complement strand
GGGCGCCAGAGGGGGGGCGAGGCACTCCTCCGTCAGAAGGCGGCCGCGGCACTGCGCCAGAAGCTGGTCGCGGCGCGGCTCCCGGCGGGCGCGGCGCACCCGGATCGGGGCTGCCCGGCTCCACGTTCAACCGTCCCACCGACGTCGCGTGGGATCGGGGCGGGAACATCTATATTGCCGACGGCATCGCCAACACCAACCGCGTCGCGAAATTCGACAAGGACGGCCGGTTCATCCGGCAATGGGGATCGACCGGTGCCGAGAATGGGCAATTCATGGGCGTGAAAAGCCTGGCGGTCGACGCACAGGGTAACGTCTACGTCGCCGACGCCGGCAACAAGCGCATCCAGGTGTTCGACGGCGACGGCAATTTCAAATCGCAGTTCGGCAACATCGGCACGCCGCTGACGATGTGCATGACGACGGGATCGACGCAGTTCCTGTACATCTCGCATTCGGGCGATCCCGACGGCATGGAAGACGCCGCCATCTACAAAGTCGCGCTCGACGGGCGCGTTGTCGGGAAGTTCGGATCCGCCGGCAAGCTGCCGAAGCAATTCGGTCTCGCCAACTCGATCGATTGCCGCAACGAGAACGAGTTGCTCGTCGGCGAGATGACGAACTGGCGCGTGCAGAAAGTCACGCTCAAAGCCTCACGCTAGAGCGCTACTCAGCGGGAGACTCAGCGATACGTTCGTCCGTCGGACCGGGGATTGCTCTGTACAGCCATGAAGTATGGCTGTCCAACTCGGCCTGTCGGATTTCATCCATCGCGGATTGGGGCTGCGGCACCCCGGCGATCGCCGTCACGCCGATCGACGCAGCGGCGTTCGAGCCACGCCCGAGCGTCGATCGAAGGATCGCCGTCGTGCGAAGCTGCGAGGTCTGCTGTTCTCGGCGCTGGCCCTCGTCCTACCTCATCACCGGATCTCGATACCGCGGGCGATGACAGGTGGGAAGGTGTCCACTACGGTGAACAGCTTCGTCGCTGTGCCACCCCAGCATGCCTACGACGCCATCATCCGCGAGGCCTCCAAACTCTACAAGGTCGACGCCGCGCTGATTCGATCGGTCGTGCAGGCGGAGTCGGCGTTCAATCCGCTGGCGCTGTCGCGCGTGGGCGCGATGGGACTGATGCAGTTGATGCCGAGCACAGCCGAGGCGCTCGACGTCGAGAACCCGTTCGATCCGCGCGAGAACATCATGGCCGGCACGCGGCTGTTGAAAGATCTGCTGACGCGGCACAAGGGCAACATCGCGCTCGCGCTCGCGAGCTACAACGCCGGGTTGGGGAACGTCAGGCGCTATGGCGGCCGTGTACCGCCGTTCAAGGAAACCAGGAACTACGTCAAGCGCATCACCAATCTCATCGCCGACGCCAAGCAGTCGGGAGATGACTGACACAATCTCAAGTCTCAAGGCTTAAGGCTGACAAGAGCCGTTCCGACCGCGAGCACGACACCAGCCACGCACAGCCACGCGAACAGGTCACCGGTTCGCGCGTAAAGCGTCCGAACGCCGCCCACCGGCAACTGCACCGTCAGCGTGCGGTCGCCTTCGGCGAAATAGTCGGCGACTCCGAGGACGCGACCCCACGGATCGAACGCGCTGGACAGCCCGGACGCAGCGGCCCGAACGACCGGCAGGCCGGTTTCAATCGCCCTGAACGCATGCATCTGAAAATGAATGGTCTTGACCTCCTTCCACTCGTTCACCGGAACGACCAGGAGATCGGCGGTGCCCTGCGCCGCCTGGCGGATGAACTCGGGAAAGTCGGCATCGTGGCAAATCGCAGCGGCGATCCGGCTGTTGCTGGTCGATATCACAGGCAGGCGGCCGTCACCGACCCGCATGATGCCCGCTTCCCATCCGGTGACCGGATGGCTCTTCAAGTACGACACCCTGATTTGTCCGGCCGGATCGATCGCGACGAGCTTGTTCTCCAACGGGAGGATCGCGCCCGGACGCACGGTCCCCATCCCCATCGCCAGGAAGACGCGCTCGTCTGAGGCGAGCTGCTGCGCACGACTCAGGAACGCGGCCTCGTCCTCCTTGAAGATCAGAAGGCTGGTCTCCGGCCAGACGATGATGCGGGCGCCGGCGCGCGCTTCACGGCGGCTGCCGTCGAGGAACCAGTCGTGGAGCCTCGCCAGCTTCGCGTGCAATCGATCGTGGTCCGCGGGCGGCACGCTGCCTTCGGCAATCCTCGTGATCTCGCCCGGGATGAACAGATCGACCGGCCGGTTCAGCGTCGCCACACGGACCGCCGCACCGTCTGTCGGCGCCAGACCGAGACGGATGGCTCCGGCCAGGACAACCGCTCCAAGGACGACGGCACAGGTGAGGACGGGCGTTCGCACGAGGCTCCAGTCGAAGCCGTGACTCCATGCCCACTCGAACGTGGAGGCGAACCACGCCGCCAGGAACGTCAGGCCCCAGATCCCGACAAGCGCCGCCACCTGCATCAGCGGGAGGTAGCCGTACTGCGTGTACGCCAGCGATCCCCATGTCCCTCCAGGAACGAAACGCGATCGCAGGAATTCGACCGCCACCAGCCCCATCGGAAATATCAGCGTCGCGCGAACGCCGGCGATCCTCGAGATCGCAAATCGATCGGCGGCAAATGGTAGTGTCATAGCCGTGGCGAAAAACGCCACGATCGCGTAGTACTCGGGCCCCGGAACGGGCACGATGTCACGATCCCCAATCGCGAATGCGACGTAGAACGCGATCCACAGGCACGGCAGCCCGGCAGAGGCCGTCATCGAGCGCGAGGCGTGAAGGAGCAGTGTCAACGCCAGCCAGGTGAACGGTGGAATCGTCACACGGGTCACCATGAGGAAAAGCGCGGCGCCGACGACCAACGACGCGAGCGAGCCGGCTGATGCTATGAACATCTCCTGCCTCCATCCCTCCGAAGGATGGGAGAATGTTGCCTTCAGAGGCAGGGCGGATGCGATGACTGCAGGCGCCAATTCATTGACTGAACGCGTCAAGGCGTCACCGAGGCAGGCCCCACGAACGTGGACCATGCCGGCGAACGATGCCCGCGCGTTCGTGAGCGCCCTTCAGCGGCTCGGGTACAGCACTGAAATGCTGCTCGCGGCGCCCGGCCTTCGCGGCCAAAACCTCGACGATCCAGAGGTGCGAGTACCGTGCGAGGCCTTGGGCGCGATGATCGCGTGCGCGCAGCAGCAACGCTTCACGCCCAATCTGGCGCTCGAACTCGCACGCGTGACGCCGATCGGTGCCTATCCTCTCCTCGACTATCTGGTGCTGACGTCGGAAAGCGTCGGCGCCGGGGTCCAGCAACTCGAGCGTTACCATCGCATCATCGGCGACCCTGTCGACCTTCACGTGCGAGAGCAGATAGACACGGTTCGGATCGAGATGGCGCCGGCCGCTGGGCCGTTCAATATCGAATTCACGTCGTCCCTGATGGTGCTGCACTTCAAGCACGAGACCGACGGATGCTTTGCGGCCACGCGCGTCGTGTTCCAACACGCCGTGGATGACCCCGGCGCGTACGAACGTGCTCTCGGGTGTCCGGTCGAGCCGCAGGGATCGTGGAATGGGATCAGCATGTCCCCGGAAGCGTGGCGCCTGCCCCTCCGGCGTCGCGATCCCGTGCTGCGGCAGCTGCTCGAGACGCAGGCGAACGACATCCTCGCCCGCCAGCCCGCTCGCACCGGGCTGGCCTTCCAGGTGCAGCGCGCGCTGGCCGCGCGGGTCGCCGGCGGCGATACCACCATCGGCGCGCTGGCGCGAGAGCTGGCGATGTCGGGTCGAACACTGCAACGCCGGCTCGCCACAGAAGGGGTGTCATATCAAGCCCTCCTCGACGACGCGCGCAAGGCGGCGGCCGGCCAATACCTGAGGGAATCGACGCTCGCCATCGGCGAGATCGCGTATCTGGTCGGCTACTCGGAGCCCGCGCCGTTCCATCGCGCGTTCAAGCGATGGTTCGCCAAGACGCCGGAGGCATTTCGACACCGGAAACCTGACGCCTGAAGGCCGGCGACGCCTGAGTCACGTCGCGGATCATCACGAAGACACGATGAGCACGAAGGTCACGAATAATCTTTGTACAAAGAATTCTTCGTGTGCTTCGTGTTTCTTCGAGTCTTCGTGAAAGGCCGTTGTCGCTAGGCGAGGATGTCGTGGATGACGTTGCCTGACACGTCGGTCAGGCGGAAGTCGCGGCCGCTGTAGCGGTAGGTCAGCTTGGTGTGGTCGATGCCCAGTAGGTGCAGGATCGTGGCGTGCAGGTCGTGGACGTGGACCGGCTTCTCGATCGCTTTGAACCCGAAATCGTCCGTGGCGCCGTAAATGGTGCCGCCCTTGACGCCGCCGCCGGCCAGCCACATCGTGAACCCGAACGGGTTGTGATCACGGCCGTTCTGCTGCCCACCGCCCATTTCCATCACCGGCGTGCGTCCGAACTCCGATCCGCAGATCACGAGCGTGTCCTTGAACAGGCCGCGCGACTTCAGATCCTTGATCACCGCGGCAAACGGTTGATCGGAATCCTTCGCATTCTTGCGGTGCGCGTTGATGTCCGCGTGCGCGTCCCATGGATCGCCCTTGGCGTAATAGACCTGCACCATGCGGACGCCGCGCTCGACGAGCCGCACCGCCATCAGGCAGCCGCGGGCGGTGCTGCCGGTGCCGTACAACTTGAGGGTCGCTTCGCTCTCCTTCCGGATGTCGAAGACGTCCGGCGCCTCCGTCTGCATGCGGTAGGCGGTCTCCATCGAGCTGAGCGTCGCCTCGAGCTGCGGGTCCTTCACCGCGTCGCGCTGCAGGCGCATCCGATCCAGCTGCTCCAGCAGATCGAGCTCGCGGCGCTGCTCGGGCAGCGAGAACTTGTCGTTGTGGATGAAGGAAATCAGCTTCTTCGGATCGAAGTCCTTGCCGACGACCTCGGTCTCCTTCTCGACCTTGTCGGCGATGAAGGTACCCTGGTGAACCGCCGGCAGAAACGCGCTGTTCCACAGCGGCGGTCCCACCGTGGTCGGCACGTCCGGACAGAGCACGACGAAGCCGGGCAGGTTCTGGTTCTCGCTGCCGAGACCGTAGGTGAGCCACGAGCCGAGCGACGGACGGCCCACCTGCGTGTGGCCCGTGTTCATCATCAGCATCGACGGCTCGTGATTCGGGATGTCGGTGTAGACCGATCGGATGAAGCAGATGTCATCGGCGCACTCGCCGACGTGCGGGAAGAGCTCGCTGACGTCCATCCCGGCGTGCCCGTATTTCTTGAACGCGAACGGCGACCGCATCAGCGCGCCGGTCTTGCGCTCGGTGGCGATGGTGCCGCCGGGCAGCGGCTGCCCGTGGTACTTGTCGAGCATCGGCTTCGGATCGAAGCTGTCCACCTGGGAAAGGCCGCCGTTCATGAACAGAAAGATGACGCGCTTGGCGCGTGCGGGGTGATCGAGCTTGCTCACCTGCAGGCCGTTCGAGGTGTCGCGAGCGCCGGCGGCGTACAGCGAATCGCTCAGCAGGCCGGCAAACGCCATCATGCCGAAGCCGTTGCCCATGCGGCAGAGCGCCTCGCGTCGTGTCACCGGATTGCGGGACTTGTGCCTCATCGTCAACTCACGAACAGGAATTCGTTCGAGCTCAGGAGCACCTTGAGGTAGCGGCCCCATGGCGTGACCGGCAGCAGCTTCTTCTTCTCCTCCGGCTTGCCGGCGCCGGGTACCACACCCGCCATCATGCCGTCGGCTTTCGGTTCCAGCGCGCCGCCATCGTCGCTGTCTGCCTTCTCGGTCGACTCGGCCTTGGTGTCCTTCGTGGCTTCCTTCGTGTCCTTTGTTTCCTTTGTGTCCTTGGCACGGGCGCGCTCCTCGTACTCGCGCATCGGTTCCGCGCGCAGGTAATCGAGACCCGCGCGCACCTCGGCCTCAGAGGCAGCGCGCCCGAACAGTAAACGGTACGCCTTCTGAATCCTGGCGGTCGAATCGGTCTCGGATTCCAGCCGGCGCGCCAGCAGCTCGCCCTGCTGCTGCATGAAGTCGCTGTTCATGAAGAAGAGCCGCTGCAGAGGCACGTTGGTCGTGAAGCGCCGCTCGCTCGACAGGTTCGGGCTCGGGAAATCAAACAGGGAGAGGTAGTCGTCGAGGCGGTAGCGGCTGACGCGGCCGTACACCGTGCGTCGGTTGTAGGACGGCGTGAGCAGCTCGGACGGCCCACCCATCTTCTCATCGAGGGCGCCGGAGATCGCGAGCAGCGAATCGCGGACCTGCTCGGCGGTCATTCGGTGACGGTTGGCGCGCCAGTACAGCCGGTTGCCCGAGTCCTTGTCGAAGTTCGCCTGCGAGTGCTCGCTGCTCAATTGATACACCGCGCTGAGCATCAGCTCGCGATGCAACTGCTTGATCGACAGACCGTGGTCCACGAACCACTGCGACAGGTATTCGAGCAGCTCCGGGTTGGTCGGCCGCTCGCCGTTGACGCCGAAGTTGCTCGGCGTGTCGACAATGCCCGTGCCGAAATGCCCTTTCCAGACGCGGTTGACGATGACGCGAATCGCGATCGGTTCCTTGACGATCGCTTCGGCGAGCTCGAGGCGGCCGCTGCCTTTCGTGAACGGCTGCGGCGCGGCCGGGCTCAGGATCGAGAGGAAATGGCGCGGCACTTCGTCACCCAGGTTGAAGGGGTTCCCGCGCTTGCTCACCTTGAGCTCGACCGGTTTCTCCACGTCCTTGACGCCGTGCACGAAGGGAAAGTGGGCCGGCTGGGCGGCGCGCAGCGCCTTGATGTCCGCGCGCAGGTCCTCGACGTAGCGGCGGCGCTCGGCGCTCAACTGCCGCTCGAGGCCCCAGCCGCGGAACGAGAGGAGGCCCGGCTTGATCTTGTCGCCCGCCTGCGCGGGATCGAACCCGTCCTGCAGGTCGCGCTGGAACACGTCGGTCCAGAGGTTGGTCCGCTCGATGGGCAGGCTCTTCAGCTCGAGACTGCATCCCGGACAGAAGTCGTCGTTGGTGACGAAGTCGCTCGGCAGCTTGGCCGGCTCCTTCTTCTTCGTCCCCGGCAGCGCCTTGGCGGCGATGATGTCGTTTTCGTCCTTGATGTCCTTCTTCGCGAACATCACGTCAAGCAGCAGCGTCTGGAATTCGTCCGCCAGCGTTCTGGCCTGCGCGGCGCTGCCGCCGCCCTTGACCATCTCCTGCCACTTCGTGAGGAATGGATAGAACTTGGGCGGCTTCGTCAGGAACTTCAGCCAGCGATCGAAGAGCTCGTAATCCAGCTTCCCGGCGTCGACGACTTTCGACATGTCCTCTTTGGGCTCGCCCGTCACCTTCCACGCCGCCTGCATGTACTTCGACGCCTGCAGCGCGAGCGTCTGTGCCAGCTGTTCACTCTCGACGCGCTGAAACTCGGCGAGCAGTCTTTCCTTGTTCTCGATCTTCTTGTCCTGCGCGGTGTACTCGTCGACGACCGCCTGCGGCACCTGCGGGTACTCGTGATAGGTCGTGTTCAGGAACACGCTGGCGAGCGAGTAGTAGTCGGTGGTCGGAATCGGGTCGTATTTGTGATCGTGGCAGCGGGCGCAGCCGACCGTCAGCCCCAGGAATCCGCGCGAGACGACGTCGACGCGATCGTGACGTTCGTCGGCGCGCGTAATCTCGACCGCGCCGTTGTCGTAGTACCAGGGGCCGAGCCCGAGGAAGCCCAGCGCCGGCAGCGTGCGCACGCGAGCCGCCTCGTCCAGGAGATCGCCCGCGAGCTGTGCCTTGGCGAAGCGGTCGTACGGCAGATCGTCGTTGAAGGCGCCGATCACCCAGTCGCGATAGAGATACGCGTTCAGATACGGGTTGAAGCCCCGCTGCTTCGGGTCGAGGCTCCGGTAATCGTCTTCTCCGTACCGCGCGACGTCGAGCCAGATCCGTCCCCAGGTTTCGCCGTAGTGCGGCGACGCCAGCAGGCGATCGACGACCTTGGCAAAGGCATCGGGTGACGTGTCGTTCGCGAACGCCTCGGTTTCCTCCGGCGTGGGCGGCACCCCGATCAGATCCAGCGTGGCGCGCCGGATCAGCGTCGCGCGATCGGCGGCACGCACCGGCGCCAGCCCTTCGCGCTCGAGGCGCGCCAGCACGAACCGATCGATGTCGGTACGCGCCCACGACGCATCCTTGACTTGCGGCGGTTGCGGCGCGCGGAGCGGCTGAAACGCCCAGAACGCGCGCCGCTCGGGAGAGATCACATACGCTGGCGTCGCGGTCGCGGAACCATCCGGGGGCTTGCCCGCCGAAGCCGCCACGGAAGTCGTCGCGGCGGAGGTGGGTGTCGCGGAGGCGACCCACACCGCCCCGTTTTTCACCCACTCGACGAGCCCGTCGATCTCCGCGGCGGTCAGCTTGCCGCCTTTCGGCATTTTGAGGGCGCCGGTCTGGCGCACCGCCTGAATCAGCAGGCTCTTCTCCGGATCGCCTGGCACTAGGGCCGGACCCGACTTGCCGCCCTTGAGCATCGCCTCGCGCGAGTCGAGCCGCAGGCCGCCGGATCGCATGTCCGTATGGCAATCCAAACAGCTGTTCGCCAGGACGGGCCGGACTTTCGTCTCGAAGAAATCGCGGTCGTCCACAGCGGCGCGCGGATAGGCGCTCGCGCCGGCAAGCAGCGCCAGCCAGACCAGTGCGACGACGAGGGTGGTTCGAGGAATCATGACCAAGCCAGCTATTATCCCGTAAACTACAGGTCCAATTGATGCCGAAGCTGCTGCCGCTGTTGCTGGTATTGCTCGCGTTTTCCACACGAGCGCAGACGCCGCCGCGCGTCAAACCGCAGGGCGTCAAAACCCCCGGCGTCCAGATTCCGATCGGGCAGCTGAAGCCCGAGGCGGTTTACGACGTGCCCGGCACGCCGGATTGGCTCGCGATCGACGACCACATGTGGGTGTCGAATTCACCCAAGGGCACCGTCAGCCGCCTGGACCCCAAGAGCAGCACCGTGGTCGCAACGGTCGCGACCGGCAAGCGCCCATGCTCGGGGCTGGCGGTCGGGTTCGGCAGCCTCTGGGTGCCCAATTGCGGCGATCAGACGCTGGTGCGTGTCGATCTGAAGACCAACGCCGTCACCGCGACGATCCCGACGACCATCGGCAACAGCGAAGGCGGCATCGCGACCGGTGCGTCGAGCGTCTGGCTGGTCATCGACAAACGCGGCACGCTCGTGCGATTCGATCCGGCCACGAACAAGCCGGTTGCCGAAATCCGCGTGCCGGCAGGGTCGTACGGCCTCGCGTTCGGCGAAGGCGCGGTGTGGGTAACGAGCACCGACGGCAATAGCCTCAGCCGCGTCGATCCCGCGACCAATCTGGTCGTCGAAACGATTCCGGTCGGCAAGGCGCCAAGGTTCCTCGCCGTCGGCGAAGGCGCGGTGTGGACGCTCAATCAGGGCGACGGCAGCATTTCGCGCGTCGATCCGAAAACCAACAAGGTGGTCGCGACGATCGAGGCGGGCATTGCCGGCGACGGCGGCGAGATTACGGCCGGCGAGGGTTCCGTCTGGGCGACGGTCTTCGGCTTCCCGATCACGCGGATCGACCCGGCGACGAACAAAGTCGTGCAGCAGTTCGTCGGCCCGGGCGGCGACGCCATCCGCGTCGGACGCGGTTTCATCTGGTTGTCGAATCTTCAGCAGGGGAATGTGTGGCGGCTCGATCCGCGGCGGATCCAGGCGACCGTCGCCTTCTGATCGCCCGGCGGCCACTGGTGGCCTAGGTCAGGAATCGCGGTTCGACACGATCAGCCCGCGCAGTCTCCTGTATTGCGCGCCACCCAGGACAGCCTTCGCGGCCGATAGTGCAGACCGTTTCAAGGCCAGGCGGCCGATCGTGAACGTCGGGTGGCGGCACACGCTCCCGACAAAGCGAACGCTTGTGTAGGCGCGCGGTGTGAAGCGTCGAAGCACGAACGCCCCTTTGCTGCCGTCGTTATAGCCTTCGACCGAATTCAACACGCGAAAATAGCCGGCACGTCGCGCAGCGCTGACGACGCGATGATCATACGCGCCGCCCGGAATCGAAAAATAGGTCACCGGCACGCCGACGATCGCTTCGAGGTCGGCCCTCGAGCCGGTGAGCTCGTCCTCGATCTGCGCGTCCCCGAGCGACGGCAGCACGGGATGCGTGCGCGAATGCGAATGGATGCCGTGGCCGCGACGGAACAGGTCCCGCAGGTGGCCCGCGGTCATGAACCCGGGCCGGCCGACCCACTGGCTGACGATGAAGAAATCGGCCCGGAAGCCGTACGATTCGAGAATGGGTGCCGCCATCGTGTAGCCGCTGAGATCGCCATCGTCGAACGTCAGCACAACCGGGTTGGCGCGATCGTCATCGCCCCGTACGCAGGCGTCGAGCGACGATACGGGAATCCGGTGCCGCGCCAGATAGTCGATGTGCTGCTCGAAGCGCGTCCGCCGGAGCACGTATTCGCGATCCGTGGCGTCCAGCGGACGTTCTGACCCGCTGACCAATTCGATCCCGTGGTAGAGGAGAATCGTAAACATCACCGGCTGGGCGGCCGCACACCGTCGCGCCTCAACGCAGCGAGATAGTGTGTCAACCCGATGTGGCTGTACAAACGGCTTTCGGCCTCGGGCTTCGTGTACGTCGTCAGTCTGCCGCGCTCGGCCTGCTCGACCGCGGCGATGAGATCCGACACTCCTTCGAGCATCAGTCGCTCGGATTCGACCTTGAAATGTCTGAGGCCGAAGCGCGGCGCCAGCGCGCGCTCGCTGACGAGCGGCCCGGTGTCCACTCCGCTGTTCGCGAGGTAGACCGAAAGGCCGACCTGATCCGGGCGGCCCGCGGCCATCGCCCAGAACGGGGCATAGACGCCGCGATACTCCGGAAGCAGGCCAGGGTGACAGCCGACGAATCCCAGCCTGGCGGCGCCAAGCGTTTCGCCGCGAATCATCTCGCGAGACATCATGATGACGAGATCCGGTTCCAACCGCCGAAGCAGGTCGCGGCCGCTGGTACGGTTCAGCGAATCGGTGTGGTGGAGGTCGATCTGGCGCTCGAGACGCTCTGTACTGACGCTGCGGTCAAACGCCAGCGTGAGGCGCAGGCGATCGTCGGCTCGTTTCAGGAACAGCGTATAGAACAGCTTGAAGAGAATTTCGTCGACGACACGCCACAGACCGTATCGTTCGAAACGCCGGCGAAGAAACGCCGCCTTGTTGCGCCACGTCATCGGTGTCTGGAGAATCACTGCCGAGATCTTCCCGGTCGCAATCAGACGGTCGGCAATCGCGAGCGTCACCGGTGATTCAAACGTGTAGAGGACGACCTTCAGCCGAGGGCCCAACAGCGGAGATTATACGGTCGATCGGAAAGTCAGGGCTTCGGAGGGTCGATGACGCGCACCTGCTTGATGTCGCATCCGGAGGGCAGTCGATCCGCACGCGGCGCCATGTTGCCCGCGTAGCATCCGGGAATCACGTACATGCGGGTCGGTCCGGTCGGTCTCACTGCGGCCGTCGCGGCCGGCCGCTCGCGTTCGAGCGCCGTGCGATACACGATGGTGTCGTTCGGGTCGATTCGAACGTCGAAGGTCACCGGCTGATAGCCGGCCGCCCGCAACTCGATCCGATGCGGGCCCGCGACCAGCGTCAGCACACGCTGCGCCTCGATGTCGGCAATGGTGCCGGCGTAAAACGAATCCACGAACACCTGCGCCGATTGGGGCGTCACGTTGAACCGCAGCAAGCCGGTGGCCGCCGGCGGCATCATCTGTCCCGGCGTGACCGACTCCGGATAGCCGTCGTACACCGGACCGAAGTACGCACCGCCACCATAGGGGAACGATTTGAATGGGTCTGTGTTGAACGGTTGGCGCGCACGAAACAGATCGCGTGCCGGCGGCCTGAACGGCACGGGGTCCGTCAGTCCGCCCCCGACCGGTGGCATGATCGGCGGCAACGGAAACGTGATCGGCGGCGGTACGCTCGGTCGGGCGGTGGCCGGCGGCACGCTCGGCCGGTGCGTATTCGTTCCCGGCGTGGTCGTTCGCGGTGCAGACCCGCGCTGCGCGTCCGCGACCATAGGCAACAAGACCAGCGCAACGACAATGGACGCACACTTCATCTGCGACCGCCTTGGCTTCCACTCTAATGCCACCCGCTCGCGCCCAACAACTGGCAAAACGTCCAGCGAACGCTCGGGGTTACGTCGCGGACGCGGGACTATAATCGCGCCAACCTCATGGATCGCGCGTTTCTCGACGAGCTGCGGCAGGTGGTCGGCGACGATGGGCTGCTGCAGGATCCGCTCGAGCTGCTGACGTACGAATGCGATGCGCTGCCTCATCTGCGCGAGACGCCTGCTGCCGTCGTCCTCCCGGCGTCGGCCTCACAGATACAAGGGGTCGTCCGGCTCTGCGCGCGTCACGGCGTTCCGTTCGTGCCCCGCGGACACGGCACGGGGCTCTCCGGCGGCGCACTGCCGGTAGCGGGCGGCGTCGTCATCGCTCTGTCGCGTCTCAATCGAGTCCTCGACGTCGATATCCCGAACCAGCGCGTGACGGTCGAGCCAGGCGTCACCAATCTAGAAATCACGCGTCAGGTGGCGCCGTTCGGCTTCTATTACGCACCGGATCCGTCCAGCCAGCAGGTGTGCTCGATTGGTGGGAACGTCGCTGAAAATTCCGGCGGCGCGCACTGCTTGAAGTACGGGTTCACTGTTCACCACGTGCTCGAAGTCGAGGCGGTGATGCCCGACGGCGAGATCGTGCACTTCGGCAGCACGTTCGCCGATACGCCCGGACCCGATCTGCTCGGCCTCCTCGTCGGCTCCGAAGGAACGATCGCGATCGCGACGCGGATCACGGTCCGAATTCTCAGGCGGCCCGAAACCGTGCAGACGCTGCTCGCGGCGTTTGCCACGATCGACGCTGGCGGCGCTGTCGTGTCGGACATCATCGCCGCCGGCATCATTCCCGCAGCCGTCGAAATGATGGACGCGCTCGCGATTCGCGCCGCCGAGGCCGCGGTCCACCCCAATTTTCCGGCCGCTGACACCGTGCTCATCGTCGAGCTCGATGGTCCCGCCGCGGAAGTCGCCGCGCTGTTCGATACCGTCGTCGAGATGTGCCGGCGGCACGGCGCCACGACAATCGAAGTGGCGCAAACGGACGAACAGCGGGCGCGCATCTGGCGAGGGCGCAAGGCGGCATTCGCCGCGATGGGCCGCGTGTCGCCCAACTACTATGTCCAGGATGGCGTCGTGCCGCGAACGCGCCTGCCGGAGGTCCTGAACCGCATCCGCGCCCTCGAACAGCGATCGGGACTGCGCATCGGAAACGTGTTTCACGCCGGCGACGGCAATCTTCATCCTCTCATCTGCTACGACGAGCGCGTGCCTGGCGACCCCGAGAAAGCCGTGGAGGTCGCGGCCGAGATTCTGGCGTACTGCATCGAAGCGGGCGGCTCGCTCACCGGCGAACACGGCATCGGCGCCGACAAGTCGTCGTACATGCCGACGATGTTCACGGAAGACGATCTGGCGGTGATGCAGCGCGTCCGGGCGGCGTTCGATCCGAAGGGCATCTGCAATCCCGGCAAGGTGTTTCCCACGCCGCGGCTGTGCGGCGAGGTTCCCGGTCCGCACCGCGCGCATCCGGTCGAGGCGGCAGGTCTGGCGGAGCGATGGTAGCCGGCCAGGAGCTGAAACAGGTTCCCGACACGCCCGCGGAGATGGCGGAGATGCTGCGGCGCGCCTCCGAGCAAAATCTGTCGGTCGTCCTGCGCGGCGCCGGAACCAAACTGGACTGGGGCCGCCAAGCGCAGCGCGTCGACGCCACGCTGAGCACGCGCGGCATGCACCGTGTGATCGCCCATCAGCACGGCGACCTGACGGCGACGATCGAGGCCGGCGCCTCACTGCGCGAGGTGAACGTCGCGCTCTCGCTGCACGGACAGTGGCTGCCGCTCGATCCGTCGTTTGCGTCGGAAGCGACGATCGGGGGCATCCTGGCCACGAACGACAGCGGTCCGCTGCGGCACCGCTACGGAACGCCGCGCGATCTCGTGATTGGCACCGAGATCGCGACCGCCGACGGCATCCTCGCGAAATCGGGCGGCCAGGTCGTGAAGAACGTCGCGGGTTACGACTTGTCGAAGCTGCTGGCCGGCTCCTTCGGCAGCCTGGCGGCCATCGTCAACGCCACGTTCAAGCTGTCGCCGCTGCCAGCCGCATCGAGAACGCTGGTCGCCGCTGCGCGCGACGCCGAGGAGCTGGCTCGTTTCGTCCGCGAGGTGATGGCGAGCCAGCTCGAGCCGATCGCCTTTGAGATCCACGTGCCGTCGTTTGCGCTGATGCTCCGGTTTGCGTCCGTGCCGGCAGCCGTTGACGCTCAAGTTCGTGCTGCCGAGATGATGCTCGGTGCGACGAAGCTCTTCGAAGGCGATGCGGAGCGTGCGCTCTGGAGCCAGCACAACGAACGGGTGTGGACCGGGACGGGGGCGATTGTCCGCGCGAGCTGGCTGCCGGCGAACGTCGCGGTCGCAATCGGCGAGCTGAAGTCGTGCGCGGCGACGAGTGGTGTCATCGAGATCGAGATGCTCGGACGCGCGGCTGTGGGATCGGGCCTGGTGCGGATCAACGGAGAGGCGAAAGCACAGGCGCGCGCGATCGAACAGCTGCGACGATCGGCATCCT
>Ga0207641_10003193_pt1 | contig 14672 bp, 18 predicted proteins | sample KBSSwiS62_FD_184306 | JGI IMG/M metagenome (GOLD analysis project Ga0207641, IMG submission 184306) | Switchgrass rhizosphere microbial communities from Kellogg Biological Station, Michigan, USA - KBS Switchgrass S6-2 (SPAdes) (version 2) | ecosystem: Host-associated > Plants > Roots >... | reverse complement strand
GGGACAAACGCCGGATCTGATCGTCGGACAGGTTCTCGACGATCTTGCGCAGTCGGGGATCGCCACCGAAGAAGTTGTCCCGAATGTAGGCACCGGATTCGACCGTGTAGGTCTGGAACTGTCCGTCCGGAGTTGTGTTCATCTTGTTCACCAGGACGCCGTCGCGGTCTTGGGCCAGCAGCGGGTCCCAGTCCCGTCCCCAGATCACCTTGATCACGTTCCAACCAGCCCCACGGAAGTAGGACTCCAACTCCTGAATGATCTTGCCATTACCGCGCACCGGGCCGTCCAGGCGCTGCAGGTTGCAGTTGATGACGAAAGTCAGGTTGTCCAGTTCCTCGCGGGCGGCCACACCGATCGCGCCCAGGGACTCGACCTCGTCCATCTCACCGTCGCCGAGGAACGCCCACACGTGGGAGTTGCTGGTGTCCGCGATCCCGCGTGCGGCCAGGTAACGGTTGAAGCGGGCCTGATAGACGGCGCTGATCGGTCCTAGACCCATAGAGACCGTGGGGAATTCCCAGAAGTCTGGCATCAGCCGCGGGTGTGGATAGGAGGACAATCCAAACGGTGCCTTGGATTGCTCTTGGCGGAATCCGTCTAGGTGCTGTTCGGTCAGGCGGCCCTCAAGAAACGCCCGGGCATAGATGCCGGGAGCGGCGTGACCTTGGAAGTAGACCTGATCCCCGGTTCCGCTGGCCAGATCCTTGCCGCGAAAGAAGTGGTTGAACCCGACCTCATACAGCGACGCCGCCGAGGCATAGGTGGCGATGTGGCCGCCAACGCCCAGGTGTTTGTTGGCCCGGGAGACCATGATCGCGGCGTTCCAGCGGATGTAGGCCCGGATCCGTCGCTCGATGTCCTCATCGCCGGGAAACCACGGTTCCCGCTCGGGCGGAATGGAGTTGATGTAGTCGGTGCTGCGCAGCGCCGGAACGCCTACTTGCCGTTCTCGGGCCCGTTCGAGCAGTTTGAGCATCAGAAACCGGGCGCGCTGGCGTCCGTCGGCATCGATGGCTGCGTCGAAGGATTCGATCCATTCGCGGGTCTCGCCGGGATCGATATCGGGCAGCTGGGTGGGCAATCCGTCAGTGATGATGCTGTAGCGATCACTAGTCACCGCTCCATTGTGGCCCCCTGGGCCGAGCCCTGCGAGCAGACTTCTTAACCGGTGAGTAGCCCCGCGCGCTTGTAACGTCACGAGAGTGTGGTTATCTACGCGGGACACTAGATCTTCGACGGTGGACAAGACCGCATGGTGTAGAGCTGGACACGAACTACTAGAGACCTATAGCGGAGGCTGGCAGTGAGCACCACCCCCGGAACCGGGGACCATACGTCCACCTTGGTGGACCGCCTCGGTATCGAGCGCGGAATGGTCGTACAGGAATTGGGTTACGACGATGATGTCGACCATGACCTGCGCGAAGCTATCGAGAACCGCATCGACAGCGATCTGGTCGATGAGGACTCGGACGAAGTTGTGGAAGTGGTCTTGCTGTGGTTCCGCCAAGACGATGGTGATCTCGTCGATGCGCTGGTGGACGCCATCGCTCCATTGGCCGACAATGGCGTGATCTGGCTGCTGACCCCCAAGCGCGGACGCGACGGCTACGTCGAGCCTTCCGACATCTCCGAGGCAGCTCCGACCGCTGGACTGTCCCAAACCTCACTGTTGCCCCTGGGCGCGGATTGGACCGGGGCCCGCCTCGTCACACGACGGAGCCGGCCCGGCGGTGAGCGGACCCGGGGAGAACGTCGATGACCTCCGCTGACAGCGGATCGGGAATGTCCGCCCTGCCGATCGGTGGCCAGGCGCCAGACTTCAGCCTCCGCGATCAGAACAATGAGGTCGTCACCCTCAGCGACTTTCGGGGCGATCGGGCTGTATTGCTGGTTTTCTATCCCTGGGCGTTCACCAACATCTGTACCGGCGAACTGGGCCAGATTCGCGAACGGCTGGACGAATTCGCCAACGATTCCGTTCAAGTGATGTCGATCAGTATTGATTCCTCTTACGCCCATAAGGTCTTCGCTCAGCGCGAGGACTTGCAGTTTCCGTTGCTGGCCGACTTTTGGCCACATGGCGCGGTTGCTCAGGCCTACGGTGTCTTCAATTCCGAGGCCGGCGCGTCCAACCGTGGCACGTTCCTCATCGACCGGGACGGAATCATTCGGTTCAGCGAAGTGAATGAGATCGGGGTCGGACGAGACCCGGAGCGCTGGATCCAGGAAATCAAGGCGCTGAGCTAACGGGCCTCGTCTCTTGGCCGGCTTACGCCGCCAAGGCCTCAGGAGCGACCGGCGAGGCGGTCGTCCAGCGATGCTTTCCTGGCCTTGCGGGCGGCTCTGGCCGATCGTCCGGTGCGGTTTGATGCGTCCGAGCCGCTGGAGCCGTCCGAGCCACGGGGGCCGCCGGAGCCCCGATCACGACGGCTCTCGGCATTGGCCAACACAAAAGGTGCCGCCAACGCCAAGCCGGCGAAGAGGAACCACTGCACCACGTAGGCCGCGTGCTGGGGCTCTACGGCCCCGCCAGCCGGATTGGACAGGTCCGGTCCGGGAATCACCTGCAGACCGGCGGTTCCCGGCTGAGAGTCGAGCAGCTCGCCGTAGCCGTTCCAGACCGGACTGTGCAGCCGTTGTGACTGCTCGCTCGGATTGACCGTTTCGATCTGCCCCGTGGGCAAGGTGGCGAAGCGATCACTATGACTGTCTCCCGGTTGCAGCCGAACTGTGACCGTGACCTGACCGTCCGGTGGGGCCGAGACCTGCGGGCTCGAGCTGGCCGAGGCCGTCAGGGGCACGAACCCGCGCGCGATCAACAGCACCCCGTGGGTCGTTCGTAGGGGCGTGATCACCACGTAGCCGGCATCACCGTTGACGTTCTGTCCTCGCCACAGGGTCTGACTCGCGGCCAGGTAGGTGCCGGTGGCCGTCACGTGGCGGAACTGTTGAGCATGGCCGTCCGAGATCTGCTGGTCCGCCGGTCCCAGGACCGTGCTGACATCGGCGAGCACATCCTTGTTGTTGTGCCGCAATTCGTGGTTGGCGCGGTGCTTCTCCCCGAAGCGAATGACCTGCCAGCTCCCTGCCAGGCAGCACAGCGTCGCGACCACGAGCATCAGGCCAAACAGCCCCAGATAACGCGGTTGGCGCAGGGTGGCGAGCACATAAGGACAGTACGTCTCGGATGCAGCGGTCGTCCCGGTACCCTGAGGCGGTTGTCAGATACAGCACGGGCGCTTAGCTCAGCGGGAGAGCACTCGGTTTACACCCGAGCGGCCACTGGTTCGATCCCAGTAGCGCCCACCACTTTGAACTCCGAGTTTTGATCCAGTATGGGACATCGTTTTGCGATCAACTTGGTCGGCAGGTGAGGGTCGACGCCTAGCGTTTGATCGATAACCAGCGCTGGTCCTGCGGCAAAAGGGGTTCCTCGGCTACACTCATGGACTAAGGAGTTAGCTAAGGAGTTGGCGATGGCCGAAGCTGCGGCGCAGTTCAACATTCATGAGGCGAAGACGCAGCTGTCGCGGATCGTCTCGCGGGTCGAGGCTGGCGAAGAGATTGTCATCAGCCGTGACGGCCAGCCGGTGGCGAAGGTCGTCCGCCTCGACTCATCGGTGCGGCGCTCAAAGCGTGGTTCGCTGCGCGGGAAGATCGCGTTCGCCGACGACTGGGACTCGGCGGAGACGAACGAGGCGATCGCGCGCGACTTCGGAATTGCGTGATGGCACTGCTGCTCGACACGCATGTAGTGCTGTGGTGGCTCGAGGATGACGCCAAGCTCGATTCGGCGACCAAGGATCGACTCGACGTCGACTCGGAGGTCTACGTCAGTTCGGCCACGGTCTGGGAGGTCGGCATCAAGCAGACACTCGGTAAGCTGACCGGCGAGGGCAGCTTGGCCGAGCACGTACGCGATTCGGGTTTCGCGGTGCTGCCGATCTCCGCGGATCACGCGATCGCCGCCTCGGCGTTGCCGCTGCATCACCGCGACCCATTCGACAGGATGTTGATCGGCCAAGCGCTCGTAGAGGGGTTAACGGTCGTGACACGCGACCGCGTCTTCCATGCCTACGACGTGCCGATTGAGTCCGTCTGACAACGCTCGGAAGATCGCGATGGCCGTGGCATCGCGTGAGCCGCAGTCACCGCGATAAGTTGATCAGCGATCCGCAAACCACAAGACTGCGGTTCGCATGAGGGTAAGTAAGGCCCACTCACACAGAGGCCAGCACACATTGCCGGCTCCTCGGATTCAGCGGGGTTACAACGAGTCACGCGAAACCCGGGTGAGTCCCGCGATATTGCACGTGACTGGCCCGCTTTCGCGTGACTGACGGGAATGGGCGACGCACCCCGGCTGGGCGTAAGCGTGCTCGCCGCCGGTCGCCATCGGCAAGTGGCTGTTGGTGATTGGCCAGAACGCTGCCGATCACCTCACCGGTCACGATCAACGGCACACAGGTGGTGAGGCCGTCGCATTGGCTGCACACCGCGCAGGGCAACAGCGAGTCCTTGGACCCGGAGGACGCATGCTGGCGAGCCATCCGTACCGCGAGACAGGATCTGGGCTCGGCGGACTTCAGGATCAAGGCGATTGCCGAATTCGGGTCCACGGGCGTCACGGCTTGCAGCCGATTTCTGGCCGAGTTGTTCGTCGGCGGCAGCAACCGAAACTCAACCGGCTGCTGCCGCCGACAGGCGCAACTCAGGTGTCCGGAGACGCCCAGTCTTCGAGTTCGGCTATGCGTCGCTGCTCGAAGTCATCGCCGACTTTCTCGAGCTGTTGCGGGTCCAGTGCCTCGCGCAATGCCGGCAGGAGCTCGCTTTCCTCTTCTTCGACGTGATGCTTGACGGCGTCGACGAAGTCCTGGAAAGCCGATGGAAAGTCCGCCTCATCGGCCGACACCGCAGTTGCCAGCTTTTCTTCGGCCTCCCGGTGCTCGTCGATTCCATGGTGGACATCTTCGGCCTCGGAAGGATCTTTGCGTTCGAGCTCCGGATACACGTGCACCTCTTCGGCGACCCCGTGGGCATTGAACCGCGCCTGGATGTCTTCCATCAGCTCCGCGCGGTTCTCCGGGTACTGCTGAACTCGCGCGAACAGCGCTTCCAACTCGCGATGGTCGTTCATAACTGCTTCTACCGCATCCATGTGCGCTCTCAATCTGAGGCTTGCACCGTGGCTACCTTGTTGAGCCAGCGATCAATTGCTACTTGCCGACGTCCAGCTAGTCGTTGTCGGAGTGACGCTGGGTCGGATCACTTTCCAACGGGCTGTCGTCGCTGGAGGCGACCGATGGCGCCTTGTCGCCAGGGCGGCTATGCGAATCCTTTTCCTCCGAAGCCTTCCCGGGGCCGAATTCCGCTTCACCGGTCGCGCTTCGGGCCCGCCATCCAGACCCAGGCTCGGGTGTCGTCGGTGGGTCGGTACGCGCAGGTGGAGGCATCGGAACTCCCGGGCGATAAGGATCGCTGAACTGTTCTCAGCCGCCCTGGGCACACCCTACCTAGTCGAGCGTCGGCGATGCCACCGGATCACGGCGAAGGATGCTCGACTTTGTGGCTAGTCATGATGTCTAATGGGCATTGCCTCACAGCTCGGGCCGCCGCGAAGAAGCCGCCGCATCAAACGAGATTCGGCCCCGCCGCGTGTCCGCGCAGTGGTACGGAGGCGAGGTATCCAAGATGACTCGAACCGCGCCCAGCCCGGTCTTCCTCGAGCCGACGCCGATCTCAGCGCACCTTTCTCCAGCCTCCCTTCAACCACGGGGATCACTGTTTCTGAGATTGCTGCGCACTACGGATCACAAGCTCATCGGGCGCATGTACCTGGTGACATCATTCGGCTTCTTCATGATCGGCGGCCTGATGGCGATGGTCATGAGAGCGGAGCTGGCCCGTCCCGGGCTGCAGTTCCTCTCGCCGGAGCAGTACAACCAACTGTTCACCATGCATGGCACGATCATGTTGCTGCTTTTCGCCACGCCACTCGTCTTCGCCTTTGCCAATCTGGTGATTCCGCTGCAGATCGGTGCGCCCGATGTGGCTTTTCCCCGACTCAACGCGTTGTCCTACTGGCTGTACCTGTTCGGTGCACTGACGACCGTCATGTCCTTCATAACGCCGCAAGGCGGCCCGGACTTCGGGTGGACGGCCTACACGCCGCTCAGTGACTTCGAACATTCCCCGGGTCCCGGGCCAGACATGTGGATCGTCGGACTGGCACTGGCCGGCCTGGGAACCATCTTGGGCTCGGTCAACATGGTGACCACGATCATCTGCATGCGTGCACCGGGCATGACCATGTTCCGGATGCCGATCTTTACCTGGAACATCCTGGCCACGGCACTACTGGCCCTCTTGGCCTTTCCGATCCTGACGTCCGCCTTACTCGTGCTGTGGGTCGACCGTCATCTTGGGGGCCAGGTATTCGAGCCGCAAAACGGCGGGCCGCTACTTTGGCAGCACCTGTTCTGGTTCTTCGGGCACCCCGAGGTGTACATCGTTGCGCTGCCGTTCTTCGGCATCGTCACCGAGGTCATACCGGTGTTCAGTCGCAAACCCTTGTTCGGCTATAAGGGGATGGTTCTGGCCACGTTGGCTATCAGCGGCCTCTCGCTCACTGTGTGGGCGCACCACATGTTCGTGACGGGGGCTGTGCTGCTGCCCTTCTTCTCGCTGCTCACCTTCATGATCGCGGTGCCCACCGGCCTGAAATTCTTCAACTGGATAGGCACCATGTGGCGCGGATCGATTACCTTCGATTCCGCGATGCTGTTCTCGCTCGGATTCTTGGTGACCTTCCTTTTCGGGGGTCTGACCGGCGTAATTCTGGCGTCGCCGCCCCTGGACTTTCACGTCTCTGACACCTATTTCGTGGTAGCTCATTTCCACTACGTGCTTTTCGGCACTATCGTCTTCGCTGCCTTCTCCGGCATCTACTTCTGGTTCCCCAAGTTCACTGGCCGCTACTTGGACGAACGGCTCGGCCGCTACCACTTCTGGTTGACCTTCGTCGGGTTTCACACCACGTTTCTGATCCAGCACTGGCTGGGGAACAAGGGAATGCCACGGCGTTACGCCGACTATCTCCCGTCTGACGGCTTCACCACCCTGAACACCATCTCGACCCTAGGATCCTTCGTACTGGGTTTGTCGATGCTGCCGTTCCTGTACAACGTCTATGTCTCATATCGCTATGGTGAGGTCGTCACGCAGGACGACCCGTGGGGGCACGGCAATTCTCTGGAGTGGGCAACCTCCTGCCCGCCGCCCCGGCACAATTTCACGTCCTTGCCCCGCATTCGATCGGAGCGACCGGCCTTCGAAGCCCATTACCCACACATGATCGACCGGCTGAACGACGAAGCTCATGGTCATTCCAGCTACTACCGCCGAATCGCCGACGCCGGCATTGCGTCCACCGGTGGCGAGGCTGACCGTCAAGGGCAACGCGACCCCGACCCGGGCAACGGTTAGCTCGGCCCACCAGCCAGGCATCTACGATCCCAGGATGCGGATCATTGCTCAGGCCGGTCAGTGGGATGGCTCCCGGCGATGACGCCCCCAATAGCTGGGTGGAACCCTTCGCGGTTCCGGCGCTGTCCGTGGGCACTTATTGCATCCCCAGCGGGGGCTTGGATGACCACACGGCACCCGAGCGCCTTGATTGCCCTCAATCAGACGCCGCTATGCGACCGAGGTTTCTAGTGATTGCCGCGGGCGGTAGTTTTCTCCAGTGCCTACCCTTGCCGAGTTGATCGGTGTCCTTGACGGCTGGTACCCGCCTTCGACGGCTGAATCCTGGGATTCGGTGGGCCTCACCTGCGGCGAGCAGGCTGCGTCCGTCGATCGTGTGGTCCTGGCCGTCGACTGTGTTCCCGCGACCGTGCAGCAAGCGATCGCACGCGAGGCGCAGCTGCTGCTGACCCACCATCCACTACTGCTGTCCGGCGTTCACAGCGTCGCGGCCGCCAGCCCTAAAGGCGCCCTGGTGCATTCGATGATTCGACACGGCGTCGCGCACTTTGCTGCTCATACCAACGCCGATATTGCGGATCAGGGCGTCTCGCACGCCTTGGCTGATCGGCTTGGCCTAGTCGAGGTGGAGCCGCTGGACCCCGACCCGGCACCATCGATAGACCACCTCTCGGTTTTCGTCCCGCCGCAACACTTGGCGGCCGTGCTCGATGCGCTCGTGACGGCCGGTGCTGGAGCAATCGGCAACTACGATCAGTGCACCTTCACCGTTGACGGCATTGGGACTTTTCGTCCGTTGGACGGAGCCGATCCAGCCGACGGCGAGATCGGCGTGCTCAGCCGCCAACCCGAATCCCGACTCTCGATGGTCCTGCCTCGCTCGCGCCGCGCGGACGTGATCGCAGCCATGCGTGCGGCCCATCCCTACGAAGAGGTCGCCTTCGAACTGACTGAGCAACCGCGGCTCAGCGGCTCCACCGGCACCGGACGAATCGGCCGGCTTGCGCAGCGCCTCACACTGGCCGAATTCACCCGACTGGTCGCCACTCAGCTCCCGAGCACTCGCTGGGGCGTGCGCGCGGCCGGCGATCCTGAGCAGTCGGTGTCCAGGATCGCGGTGTGTGGCGGGTCCGGTGGCTCCTACATCGAATTGGCTCGGTCCCGGGGCGCGGATGCCTTTCTTACCGCGGATCTGCGCCACCACACGGCGTCCGAGGCGGTGGACGAGCGCCAAGACTCACCGATGGCTTTGGTGGATGCGGCCCACTGGGCCACCGAACAGCCCTGGTTGGAGGTATTGGCTCGGCGCCTGAAGGCCCACTTTGAGGGACTCACGGTCCTCGTGTCGGACGTCGTCACTGATCCGTGGACCGTTCACGAACACTGATGCCTGGACTGCGCCCAGTACGCTGAGCAGCAAAGTCATCGAAGTGAGCGCAGAAGAGAGTCAACTAAACCAGTGATTGCCGACCCTAATGTGCAACTGCGGGTGCTGGATCTGCAGTCCGTCGATACCGCACTCAGCCAGCTGGCTCATCGCCGCACCAGCCTGCCCGAGCTCGCCATAATCGCTGACTGCGAATCACGAGCCGCCGAGCTTAGATTGCAACTCGTCGAAGCCGAGACCGCGGTGGCCGACCTGGAATCCGAACAGCGCCGCTTGGAATCCGATATCGACACCGTTCGCCAGCGCGCTGATAAGGACCAGCAGCGCCTGGTGGCCGTGGGTGTGCCCGCGAAGGAGGTCGCCGGCCTGCAACACGAAGTGGCTTCCCTGGCTCGGCGACAGTCCAGCCTCGAGGACGAGCTGCTCGATCTGATGGAACGTCGCGAAGCGGCCGATGCCGACGTAGCTCGGCTGAGCGCGCAGGTAGCCGAGATCGCCGGCCAACGGGCCGCCGCCGAAGCCGAGCGCGACCGTGCCTGGGCCGCGATCGATGCCGACGTGGCTATGCGCACCGAGGAACGTGCCGCTCTGTCGGCTGACCTACCGGCCGACCTGGCGGCCTTGTACGACAAGATTCGGCAGGCTAACGGGGGAGTGGGGGCCGCGATGCTCAAGCAACGACGCTGCGAAGGATGTCGTTTGGAACTGGCCGGTAACGAACTGTCGGCGGTCCGCTCGGCCAAGGCGGACGAAGTACTGCGTTGCGAGAATTGCCGCCGCATCTTGATCCGTACCGCAGAGTCGGGGCTGTGACGATTCGCGTCATCGTCGAGGCCGACGGCGGATCGCGAGGCAACCCGGGCCCGGCCGGATACGGCGCCGTGGTGATGGACGCCGAGACCGGTGAGGTGTTGGCCGAACGCAAGGCATCAATCGGTATCGATACGAACAACGTTGCCGAATACAACGGACTCATCGCTGGGTTGCAGGCAGCCCAAGAGGTCGGCGCGTCCAAGGTCTCGGTACGGATGGATTCGAAACTCGTGATCGAGCAGATGAGCGGGCGTTGGCAGGTGAAGCACCCGTCGATGCGGCCGCTGGCTCGTCAGGCTTCCCAATTGGCCGGAAGCTTCGAACGCATCGACTTCACCTGGATACCGCGCCTGCAGAACAAGCACGCGGATCGGCTGGCCAACGAGGCCATGGATGCCGCGGCCGCTACTTCTGCTCGAACATCATCGTCGACGTCAGCACCGGTTGGCGCCCCTGCCCCCGAACAGCTGAGCATGCCCACTGCGCAAAGCGGCTGGGTTCGTCCGGACTCGACGCCGACCCGATTTATCCTTGTACGGCATGGGGTTACGCAGTTCTCGGTGGATAAGAGATTCGCCGGGCGCTCGGATCTTGAACTCACCGAAACCGGTCGCCAGCAAGCTGAGCAGGTCGCGGCCAGGGTCGCTGAGCTCGGCCAGATCGACGTCGTGATCTCTTCGCCGCTTCGACGGGCGCGCCAGACCGCCGATGCCGTGGCCAAGGTTCTCGGTGCGACGGTCGACATCGAGGATGGCTTTCTCGAGACGGACTTTGGTGACTGGGATGGCTTCACCTTCGGTGAGATCACTCAACGATGGCCTGAGCAGCTCGGTCAATGGCTCGCCGATCCTGGCGTGGCGCCACCGAACGGAGAGTCCTTCGAGGTGGTCGCGCGGCGAGTGCGGCGCGCACGCGACCGCGTATTGGCTCAGCACGCAGGCCGGACGGTGGTGGTCGTTTCGCACGTGACGCCGATCAAGACGCTGATCCGGTTGGCCCTGGACGCACCCCAGTCGGCGTTGCACCGGATGTTCCTGGCGGCGGCATCGATATCGGTGATCGACTACTTCAGTGATGGTGGAGTGTCCGTCCAGGTCGTCAACGAAACGGCCCACCTCCAGTCTGAGCCGCTTGCGTGGTCCTGAGCCGGTTCAGCGCAGGTCGAGGATCGGCGCAATCAGCCATAGGACGAATGTGCTTGCGACCAAGAGGGCGGGTGTCAGGCTCAGTCCCACAGCATGAAAAGTCCGGGCCGACGGACGCTCCGCAGCGGGAAGGGTCCGGCGCCACAGTAGCGTCGCCAATGATCCCGGGTAGGTCGCATTCGGTCCGAGATTGACGCCGAGCAGCACGACCAGGACGGCCAACGGCGATCCGGCCACGAGCGGGATCAGGGCTAAGGTGCTCGGAAGGTTGTTGACCAGATTGGACAACGCCGCGGCCAAAAAGGCCAGTCCTAACAACGCCGCTAGCCCGGTGCCGGACGGAAGAAGCCGAGTGAGCCAATCGTTCACGCCGAGGGCCAGCACACCGTGGACGAGGATACCCAGCGCGAGCACGAACACGCAGAAGCCGACGCTGGCGGCTCGGAGGAGATCCATCGGTTTCAGCTGCCGCCGGACCAGCGCTGGAGCGCCCAACGCGACACAGCCAGCCAAAGCCGCCCACGCCGGAGCAATGCCCACGGCGGTGGTGAGGGCGAACCCGGAAACAGTAAGGATCAGCACGGTGAGTGCATACCGGGGCTCCGGACGGGGCTGAGTTGGCGGATGCGCCGATACGAACAGGTCGGCGCGGAAAACGGTCCGCAGGCACGCCCAGTTCAGCCCGCACGCGACCAACCACGGCAGGGCCATCGCAGCGCTGAATCGGGTGAAGGACAGACCGCTGGCCGAAAAGGCCAACAGATTGGTCAGGTTGGACACGGGTAGCAGCAGTGAGCCCGAGTTGGCCAAGTGCGCGCAGGCATAGGTGTGGGGGCGGCTCGGAATACGAAGGGCGGCCGTCGTGGCGACGACGACCGGTGTGACCAGGATGACCGTCGCATCCAGCGTGAGGGTGGCGGTCACCAGAGCGGCCAAGGTGACCACGCAGGCCAGGAGCCGCCGACCGGATCCGAGACTGAGTCGCGCCGCCACACCGCCGAGGAATTCGAATACCCCGGCCGCTGCGCACAACTGACCGAAGGTCAGGATCGCGGCCAAGAACAGCACCGTCGGAGCTAGTTCATGCAGACTCGAGCGGGCTTGGCGGAGGCTGCAGACACCGAAGGCCAGCCCGAGTAATGCGGCCGGCACGGCGACTAATCCCTCGCTGAGGCCGAACGGGCGGGCTACGGCCACCCCGAGACAGGCCGCGATCAGTACGAGCCCGAGGAACAACGTCACTCGGCGACGTTAGCCGGTCACGATGTCGGGGTCGGATGCTCGGCTCTTGCTTATCGTCTGCGCGGGCGGCAAGGACGGCAGCTGATCATGCCAATGGAGTGTGGCGGTACCCGGTGAGCCCGCTAGCATGATGGCGCGATGGATGAGTTGACCGGGCGACCGCGTCGATCCAGCAATGGATTGCCGAGGAAAGTCCGGGCTCCGCAGAGCAGGGTGGTTGTTAACGGCAACCCGGGGTGACCCGCGGGACAGTGCCACAGAAAACAGACCGCCCGGTCGTTGGGCTCGCCCCTCGACCGGGTAAGGGTGAAACGGTGGTGTAAGAGACCACCAGCGATCCGGGTGACCGGTTCGGCTAGGTAAACCCCACCTGGAGCAAGGTCAAGGCGGGTCGAGGGTTCGCCTTCGGCCCACGCGAACGTTTGAGGGCTGCTCGCCCGAGTTCGCGGGTGGACCGCTAGAGCGCGTCGGTGACGGCGGGCCGAGATGGATGGTCGCCCTCGCGGGATTTCGGTCCTGCGAGACAGGACCCGGCTTACAGGTCGACTCCTCCATCGCCTTTACCTCGGTCCGCTAACCCGTTTTCGGGGAGATTTCCGGCGGATTTCAAACTCTCTGCGATTAAACCATCACCTTCTGTAGCCGTGTTCGTTATTAATTCTGTCCGGGTATCAACCGTGGCGACTGCGAACAGGGGTCAATATGAAACACAATCTCAGGATCATCATGGCGGGACTGGTTGCCCTGGCGGTTGGCCTGCTGATCTCCTTGGTGGGCTCGACGTCGGCCAGCGCGGATCCGTTACCGGTCCCGGCCGTGCCGAGCTTGCCGACGCTGCCGGCTTTGGGTGGCAGCTCAACCCCCGGTACCAATGTGAACCTTCCGGTCACCGTCTGCGGAAGCGGGATCGGCGTGGCTGGCGTCGCCGTCGGTTCCTGTCCGAAGAGTCCGCCGACGACACCGATCATCACGCCCGGCACCAACGGCGTGCAGGTGAAGGCACCGATCACCGTCTGCGGAAACAGCATTGCCGTCGGCACGGACGCATCGGCCAGCTGTGGCACCGCTAGCAACACGGCTCAGTCCGGCGCCGGACCAGTGGGTGCGGCGGCACCGGTTCAAATCTGTGGCAATGCGATCGGTGGACTCGACGGCAACGCCAGCGCATCCTGTGGTTCAGCCTCGAACTCCGGCGATGCCAACTCATCGCAAGCGGGCATCGCGGCACCGCTGCAGGCGTGCGGCAATGCCATCAACCTGCTCAACCCGTCAGCCTCGGCCGCGTGTGGCAGTACGACTAATTCGGCGACCGCTGGTGATGGTCAGGTCGGGGCGACACTGCCGGCTGAAGTGTGCGGTAACGCGGTGAGTCTGCTGACCGATAGAAACGCACTCGCGGCCTGTGCCTCGGCCACCAACTCCGGAACCGGTCCGCTCAGCGTGCCTGCGTTGCTCTGCGGCAACGTCGTGGGTGCGTTGACCGGTTCGACACAGACCTGCGGTGCAGCGGGAAACGCCGGTGGCGGGACGTCGATCGTGCCGATCACCGACTGTGCGAACCAAGCTAGCGTGCTCGGAACGCTCGATGGCAATTGCCCCTCGGCGGTCGATGTTCCTTCGACGCCGGATGACCCGAGCAACCCGTCGGAGCCGACGAACGCGACTGATGCTCCGAGCAGCCCCGAGTCGGTGTCCGCGCTTACCGACTCCGCCTTGGATGCTTCGCTTCCGTTCACTGGTGCGACCATCGGCAACGCCCTGGCGTTGGGATTGGTTGCGCTGCTGATCGGTTCAGTGGTTCTCGGAGTGAGCCGGGGTGGCAGGGCAACCGAGAATGGCCTTATCGACTAGGGCAAATCAGTACCGATAGTGAAGGTCGGCATCCAGCCAGCGGATGCCGACCTTCACTTCGTTACGGGTCGAGTAGTTGCAAGAATTCGCCTAACGCGCAACGATCTTCTGCACTGGCATCGAAAGGAGGAATGAAATGAGTACCGAAGACTTGGAACCAACGTTCTGGTTTTGCGTGAAGCATCACGCCGTTGAGGAGTTCGACGGTTGTGGCAGTAAGAATCGCATCGGACCATTTGCGACTCCCGAGGATGCCCAGCGAGCATTGCAGACAATCGCCGAACGAGAATCCCGTTACGAAAAAGAGGATTCACAGTGGGATGGCGGTTCCTGAGGTGCTGGTAGTTCTGCGCACAATAAGGTGCGCACAGCAATCAACCTTCAACGTTACGGCGTGGCTGATTGCTATGACGAGTCCAACATCGTCCACTGACATCATCAGTGGACTACAAGGAGGCACAGCATGACCTCACCAACTCGCACGGCTCGCAAGGCGCCGGCTAAACGTGCGCCCGCCAAGAAGGCGGCGGCGAAGAAGGCGCCAGCTCGCAAGGTCGCTGCGAAGAAGGCACCGGCTAAGAAGGCGGCCGTGAAGAAGGCACCAGCTCGCAAGGTCGCGGCGAAGAAGGCACCGGCTAAGAAGGCGGCCGTGAAGAAGGCACCGGCTCGCAAGGTTGCCGCGAAGAAAGCACCCGCTCGCAAGGTCGCGGCGAAGAAGGCACCGGCTAAGAAGGCGGCCGTGA
>Ga0207641_10003189_pt1 | contig 14684 bp, 15 predicted proteins | sample KBSSwiS62_FD_184306 | JGI IMG/M metagenome (GOLD analysis project Ga0207641, IMG submission 184306) | Switchgrass rhizosphere microbial communities from Kellogg Biological Station, Michigan, USA - KBS Switchgrass S6-2 (SPAdes) (version 2) | ecosystem: Host-associated > Plants > Roots >... | reverse complement strand
GCGGCCGCGTGCTCGTCGACGACCTCGACCCGGCGAAGGACGGCCGCGCGGTGCGGCGACGGGTCGGGTTCGTGTTCACCGACCCGGACAGCCAGATCGTGATGCCGACGGCGGGGGAGGACGTCGCGTTCTCGCTGCGGCGCAGCGGCCTCACCAAGGCGCGGCGGGCCGAACGGGCGGCGGAGCTGCTCGCCGCCCACGGCCTCGAGGGCTATGCCGACCATCCCGCCCACCAGCTCTCCGGCGGCCAGAAGCAGCTCCTCGCGCTCGCCGCGATGCTGGCCCTGGACCCGGACGTGCTGGTCTGCGACGAGCCCACCACCCTGCTGGACCTGCGCAACACCCGCCGCTTCGCCGAGGTGCTGCGCGGGTTGCGCCAGCAGGTCCTGCTGGTCACCCACGACCTCGACCTCGTGGGCGACTTCGACCGCGTCGTGGTGGTCGAGGCGGGCCGGGTCGTGGCGGACGACGCGCCGCGCCCCGCGCTGGACTTCTACCGCAGGCTCGTCGACGGATGACCCCGCTCGGCCTCTACGTCCCCGGCGACTCCCCGCTGCACCGCGCCCCCGCCGGGCTCAAGCTCCTGGTCCTGCTCGTACTGGTCACCGCGATGGTCCTGGTGAGCGACCTCGCCTGGCTCGGCGGCGCCTGCGGGCTCGTGGCGGTGGCGTTCGGGGTGGCCCGGATCCCCTCGCGGCGGCTCCGGCCGCTGCTGCGCACACTGCTGGTGACGGCGCTGGCGATCGGGCTGCTGCAGGGCCTGCTGGTCGGGGTGGAGGCCGCGGCCGTCACGGTGCTCCGCCTGCTCGCCGCCCTCGCCGCGGCGAACCTGGTCACGCTGACCACCCGGATCGACGACGTCGTCGCGACCGCGGAACGGCTGGTCGGCCCGCTGCGCCGGGTCGGCGTCCGGCCGGAGCGGCTGGGCCTGCTCGTCGGGCTGACGGTGCAGGCGATCACCACCCTGTCCGCGATCGCGGGCGCGGTGCGCGAGGCCGCTCGCGCGCGCGGCGCCGAGCGCTCGCCGATGGCCTTCGCGGTGCCCTTCGTGGTCCGCACCCTGCGCCACGCCGACGAGCTGGGTGAGGCACTCGCCGCCCGGGGCGTCGGGGACGAGGAGGACTGACCGCCGTGACCACCACCGAGGAACCCACCCTCACCGACCTGCTCGACCTGGAGCGGATCGACCGGGACCTGTTCCGCGCCACCACCGTGTTCGACGGGGACTACGCGCTCTACGGCGGCCAGGTCGCCGCCCAGGCGCTGCTCGCCGCGGGCCGCACGGTCGATCCCGAGCGGCTCCCGCACTCGTTGCACGGATACTTCCTGCGCGGCGGCGACGTCTCCCGCGCCACCGTGTTCGAGGTCTTCCGCGACCGGGACGGGGGCTCGTCGTCGGCCCGCCGCGTCGTCGCGCGCCAGAACGGCGAGGTGATCTTCAGCATGGCGGCCTCGTTCGCCCGCGCCTCGGAGGGGCCGGACGTCGCGCAGGAGCCCGCCCCCGAGGCCCCCGACCCGGACGACCTGCCCGCGCACGAGTTCCCGCGGACCTTCTCGTTCGACGCCCGGGCGGTCCCGCTGGGCTTCGACGTCGAGCTGCCCCAGCGGTTCTGGACCCGTTGCACCGCCCCGCTGCCCGCGGACCCGCTGCTGCACGCTGCGGCGCTGACCTACGTGTCGGACATGTACGCGGCGATCCCGAGCGGCGCGTCCGCCGGGCGGGCGTGGTCCAGCCTGGACCACGCGTTGTGGTTCCACCGCCCGGGCCGGTCCGACGAGTGGCTGCTCGTCGACCTCGAGCCGCGGACCGCGGCGGGCGGGCGGAACTGGTACGTCGGGACCGTGCACGACCGTTCGGGCGTGCTGTTGGCCTCGCTCGCGCAGGAGCACCTGCTCAAGCGCCCCTGACAGCCCGAACGGCGGCGTCCGCGCAGGGACGCCGCCGTTCGTGGTCCGGTGCCGTGCGCCCTTCCCCGGTGCACGGTCCCGGCGGGTGGCTCAGTCCACCCGGTGGGAGGGCCGGGCCTCGGGAGGCAGCACGCCCCAGTCGATGAGCTGGTCGGTCAGCTCGCCCGGCGTCATGTCGTAGATGATCGCCAGCGACCGCAGGTCCTCGGCCCGGATGGACAGGACCTTGCCGTTGTAGTCGCCGCGCTGGGACTGGATCGCGGCGGCGTAGCGGGCCAACGGGCCCACCTTGTCCGCGGGCAGCTGCTGCAGCCGCTCGAGGTTGATGACGATCTTCGTGGCGGGCTCTGAGCCGGAGGGCACGCGGCCCTCGGGGAGCAGCTCGGCCACCGGGACGCCGTAGAAGTCGGCCAGCTCGGCCAGCTTCTGCACGGTGACCGCCCGGTCTCCGCGCTCGTACGACCCGACGACGACCGCCTTCCAGCGACCCCCGGACTTCTGTTCGACGCCGTGCAGCGACAGCCCCTGTTGCTGCCGGATGGCCCGGAGCTTTCCCCCGAGCGCCTTGGCGTAGTCGCCCATCTGGCGATCTCCTCATTCCTGGTCGTGCCCGGCCGCGTGGAGCCGGAGGACCTCGTACCGCAGCGTGTCGTGCGGGCGGGATGCGGCGAGGCTGCGAGCCCCCGCCCGCCGCGGCCACCCTCGCCACTGTCGATCAATACGCAGAGTAATCATGCGCCGGTCGCGCGGCGCAGGTCAAGCCGGGGCACCCCGGACGGGTGCCTGGTGGGGGTTTCCCACTCGAACGAACGACGGTTCGTCCCCCGACGGCGGTATCCAGCCCCCGTCCCGCGTCCGGATCATCGGCGCGCTGCACCCGCTGGTACAGGTGGTGACCGTGTGGGTGTGGCGCTGGGTGACCGTACCCGCGGTGACCCTCCGCAGGCGGGTCGACGCGCCGGGCGAGCGGCCGCGGTCGTACCCGTTCGGCGTCACGATCGTGATCTGTCCGTGACCGAGCCGCGAGACATGCGCCCGCCACCCCCGGCCCGCCCGCGGCCGACTTGCTAGGGTCTGCGACGGAAGTAGGCACCATCCATCCTTTAAGCCCGTCCCGTGAGGCGGGGAAGGAGCGCACCTCGTGGCGGAACCCCGCCGCGGGGACGCCGGTGCGCGCGAGCTGCTCAGCGCCGCCGACGTCACCCGCACCATCGCGCGCATCGCGCACCAGGTCATCGAGAAGACCGCGTTCGGTCCCGGCAACACCGCGGACCTCGTGCTGCTGGGCATCCCGACCCGCGGCGCCGTCCTCGCCCGGCGTCTCGCCGCCGCGATCACCGAGTTCAGCGGCGCCGCCCCGGCCGTCGGGTCGATCGACGCCACGCTCTACCGGGACGACCTGCGCCGCGGCCCGGCCCGCGCGCTGGTGGACACCGCGGTGCCCGAGGGCGGGATCGACGGCAGGCTGGTCGTCCTGGTCGACGACGTCCTGATGTCCGGCCGGACCGTCCGCGCGGCGCTCGACGCGCTGCGGGACGAGGGGCGGCCCCGCGCCGTCCAGCTCGCCGTGCTCGTGGACCGCGGGCACCGGGAGCTGCCGATCCGAGCGGACTACGTGGGCAAGAACGTCCCCACCGCGCGGTCGGAGAAGATCCTCGTCCGGCTCACCGAGACCGACGAGGGGGACGCCGTGCTGATCGAACGAGGGGGGCGGGAGTGAAGCACCTGCTGTCCGTGGCGGACCTCGACGCCGCCGCCGCGACCGGGCTGCTGGACACCGCCTCGCGGCTGAAGGACACGTTGCTGGGTCGCGAGGTGCGCAAGCTCCCCACGCTGCGCGGCCGCACCGTGGTCACCCTGTTCTACGAGGACTCGACCCGCACCCGGGTGTCCTTCGAGATCGCGGGCAAGTGGATGAGCGCGGACACGATCAACGTGTCGGCGAAGGGCTCGTCGGTCTCCAAGGGCGAGTCGCTGCGGGACACCTCGCTGACGATCTCCGCGATGGGCGCGGACTGCGTGGTCATGCGGCACCCGGCCTCCGGCGCCGCGCACCGCGTCGCGGGCTGGCAGGACAAGGACGCCGCCACCACCGGCACCCACACCAGCGTGGTCAACGCCGGGGACGGCACCCACGAGCACCCCACCCAGGCCCTGCTGGACGCGGCCACCCTGCGGGACTCGCTGGGCTCGATCGCCGGGCGGCGGATCGGGATCGTCGGGGACGTGCTGCACTCCCGCGTGGCGCGGTCGAACGTGCTGCTGCTCTCCCTCCTCGGCGCGGAGGTCGTCCTGATCGCGCCGCCCACGCTGCTGCCCACGGGCGTGGGGGAGTGGCCCTGCCGGGTCTCGCACTCGCTCGACGCCGAGCTCCCCGCGCTGGACGCGGTGATGATGCTGCGCGTGCAGGCCGAGCGGATGCACGGCGGCTTCTTCCCGAGCGCCCGCGAGTACGCGATCGCCTACGGGCTCAACGAGAACCGGCTCGGTCTGCTCCCCGAGGGCGCGCCCGTGCTGCACCCCGGACCGATGGTGCGCGGCATGGAGATCGCCCCGGCGGTCGCCGACTCGTCGAACGCCAAGGTCCTGGCGCAGGTGCGCAACGGCGTGCACGTGCGGATGGCCGTCCTCTACCACCTGCTTGCGGGAGCGCCCGAGTGAAGCTGCTCATCAGGAACGCCAAGCCGTACGGCGAGGAGGCCGTCGACCTGCTGGTCTCGGACGGCGTCGTCGTCGAGATCGGGAGCGGGCTGACCGCACAGGACGCCGAGGTGCTCGACGCCGGTGGGCACGTGCTGCTCCCCGGGCTCGTCGACCTGCACGTGCACCTGCGGGAGCCGGGCGGCGAGGAGTCCGAGACCATCGAGACGGGCTCGCACGCCGCCGCGCTGGGCGGGTTCACCGCGGTCTTCGCCATGCCGAACACGGACCCGGTGGCCGACACCGCGGTCGTCGTCGAGTACGTGCGGCGGCGCGGCGAGGAGGTCGGCCTGGTCGACGTCCACCCCGTCGGCGCGGTGACCACCGGGCTGCAGGGCGAGAAGCTCGCCGAGCTCGGGACCATGGCGGCCTCCGCCGCCCAGGTCCGGATGTTCTCCGACGACGGCCGGTGCGTGAACGACCCGATGGTCATGCGCCGCGCGCTGGAGTACGCGAGCGCGCTCGACGTCGTCGTCGCGCAGCATGCGGAGGACCGTCGGCTGACGGGCGGGGCGCAGGCCCACGAGGGTGCCGTCGCCGCGCGGCTGGGGCTGGCGGGCTGGCCCGCGACCGCCGAGGAGACGGTGATCGCCCGGGACTGCGCGCTGGCCCGCGAGGCCGCAGCGGGACCGAACGGTCACCTGCGGGCCGGAGCGTCGATGCTGCACGTCTGCCACGTCTCGTCGCTGCACTCGATCGCGGTGCTGCGGCAGGCGAAGGCGCAGGGGGTGCGGGTGTCCGCCGAGGTCACCCCGCACCATCTGCTGCTCACCGACGGGCGGCTGACCGGCTACGACCCGGTGAACAAGGTCAATCCGCCGCTGCGCACGGGGGCGGACACCCAGGCCATGCGGGAGGCGCTGGCCGAGGGCGTGATCGACGTCGTCGCGACCGACCACGCGCCGCACGCGTCGCAGTACAAGGACACCGAGTGGGCCGCGGCCAGGCCCGGCATGCTCGGCCTGCAGACCGCGCTGTCCGTGGTGATCCACACGATGGTCGAGCCGGGGCTGCTGGACTGGCACGGGGTCGCGCGGGTGATGAGCGAGCGTCCCGCCGAGATCGGGCGGCTGGCGGACCAGGGCAGGCCGATCGCCGTGGGGGAGCCCGCGACGTTCTGCCTGGTGGACCCGGACGCGCAGTGGACGGTCCGCGGCGCGGCGCTGGCGAGCAGGGCGGCGAACACGCCGTACGAGGGAATGCGGCTGCCCGGTGCGGTGGTCGCCACGGTTCTGCGTGGCCGGATCACGGCGCGAGACGGAAAGGTGGTGGCATGAGTCCCGTAGGACGTACTCCGCTCATCGGAGGCGGCGCCGAGACGGCCGTGCTGGTCCTCGAGGACGGCCGGATCTTCCGCGGAGAGCCCTACGGCGCCGTGGGGCAGACCCTGGGCGAGGCCGTGTTCACCACCGGGATGACGGGCTACCAGGAGACCCTGACCGACCCGTCCTACCACCGCCAGATCGTGGTGCAGACGGCGCCGCAGATCGGCAACACCGGCTGGAACGCCGAGGACGACGAGTCGACCGGGATCCAGGTCGCGGGCTACGCCGTGCGGGACCCCAGCCCGCGGCCGTCGAACTGGCGCTCCACCGGCTCGCTGGAGGACGCGCTGCGCACGCAGGGGATCGTCGGGATCGCCGGGATCGACACCCGGGCGTTCGTGCGGCACCTGCGCGAGCGCGGGGCCATGCGGGCCGGGGTGTTCTCCGGTTCGGCGCTGGAGTCCGACGAGCTGTTGGTCGAGCGCGTGCGGCAGTCGCCGGGCATGGCGGGCGCCGACCTCTACGGGGCGGTGACCACTCGCGAGCCCTACGTGCGAGAGGCGGTGGGGGACAAGCGGTTCACCGTCGCCGCGCTGGACGTCGGGATCAAGTTCAACACCCCGCGGATGATGGCGGCGCGCGGCATCGAGGTGCACGTGTTCCCCGCCGACACCTCACTGGAGCAGCTGCTCGCGGTCCAGCCGGACGGCGTGTTCATCTCCAACGGCCCCGGCGACCCCGCCACCGCGGACGCGCCCGTCGCGCTGACCGCCGAGGTGCTGTCGCGGCGGATCCCGCTGTTCGGCATCTGCTTCGGCAACCAGATCCTGGGCCGCGCGCTCGGGCTGGGCACCTACAAGCTCCGCTACGGGCACCGCGGGATCAACATCCCGGTCGTCGAGCACGCCACCGGGCGCGTGGCGATCACCTCGCAGAACCACGGCTTCGCGGTCGCGGGCACCGCGGGCGAGCGCTTCGAGACCCCCTTCGGCACCGGCGTCGTCTCGCACACCTGCCCGAACGACGGCTGCGTCGAGGGCCTGACCGGCCTGGACTTCCCGGCGTTCTCGGTGCAGTACCACCCGGAGGCGGCCGCGGGCCCGCACGACGCCGCGGACCTGTTCGACCGCTTCTGCCGGCTCATGACCGACAACCCGGTGTCGCACGAGGGCACCACGGGCGGTCGCCACCACCTGATCGAGGAGGGGCGGGCCTGATGCCGCGCCGCGAGGACATCAAGCACGTCATGGTGATCGGCTCCGGGCCGATCGTCATCGGCCAGGCCTGCGAGTTCGACTACTCCGGCACCCAGGCCTGCCGCGTGCTGCGCGCCGAGGGGATCCGCGTCTCGCTGGTCAACTCGAACCCGGCGACGATCATGACCGACCCCGAGTTCGCCGACGCCACCTACGTCGAGCCGATCACGCCCGAGTTCGTCGAGAAGGTCATCGCCGCCGAGCGACCGGACGCCATCCTGGCCACCCTGGGCGGGCAGACCGCCCTGAACACCGCCATCGCCCTGCACAAGAACGGCGTGCTGGAGCGCTACGGCGTGGAGCTGATCGGCGCGGACGTCGACGCGATCGAGCGCGGCGAGGACCGGCTGAAGTTCAAGGAGCTCGTGCAGCGGATCGGCGGCGACGTGCCGCGCTCCGCGGTGTGCCACTCCATGGAGGACGTCCGGGCCGCCGTCGGCGAGCTGGGGCTCCCGGTCGTCATCCGGCCGTCGTTCACCATGGGCGGGCTCGGCTCCGGCATGGCCCACACCGAGGAGGACCTGGAGCGGCTCGCCGGCGGCGGGCTCGCGGCCTCCCCGGTCACCGAGGTCCTCATCGAGGAGTCGGTGCTGGGCTGGAAGGAGTACGAGCTCGAGCTCATGCGGGACCGCCACGACAACGTCGTGGTCGTCTGCTCCATCGAGAACCTCGACCCGATGGGCGTGCACACGGGGGACTCGATCACCGTCGCGCCGGCGATGACGCTGACGGACCGCGAGTACCAGCACATGCGGGACGTGGGCATCGCCGTGCTGCGCGAGGTCGGCGTCGACACCGGTGGCTGCAACATCCAGTTCGCCGTCCACCCCGAGACGGGGCGGCTCGTCGTCATCGAGATGAACCCGCGCGTGTCGCGGTCGTCGGCGTTGGCGTCCAAGGCCACCGGCTTCCCGATCGCCAAGATCGCCGCGAAGCTCGCGGTGGGCTACACGCTGGACGAGATCCGCAACGACATCACGGGGGAGACCCCCGCGGCCTTCGAGCCGACGCTGGACTACGTCGTCGTCAAGATCCCGCGGTTCGCGTTCGAGAAGTTCCCCGGCGCGGACACCGAGCTGACCACGACCATGAAGTCCGTCGGCGAGGCCATGGCGATCGGGCGTTCCTTCCAGGAGGCGTTCGGGAAGGCGCTGCGCTCCATGGAGCGCTCGGCCGTCGGCTTCTGGACGACGCCGGATCCTGCGGAGCCGCCTTCGGACGACGAGATCCGCACGCCGACCGACGGGCGGATCTACAGCGTCGAGCGGGCGCTGCGGGCCGGGCGGTCCGTGGAGGAGGTCGCGACGGTCTCCGGGATCGACCCGTGGTTCCTCGACCAGATCGCCGCCCTCGTCGAGCTGCGGCGCTCGATCGAGGCCGCCCCGGTGCTCGACGCGGCACTGCTGCGGCGGGCCAAGCGCGCGGGACTGTCGGACCGCCAGCTCGCGGCGATCCGGCCCGAGTTCGCCGGGGAGGACGGCGTCCGGACGCTGCGGCACCGGCTGGGCATCCGGCCCGTCTACAAGACGGTGGACACGTGTGCGGCCGAGTTCGCCGCGCGCACCCCGTACCACTACTCGGCCTACGAGACCGATCCCGCCGCCGAGTCGGAGATCGCCCCGCAGCCGGACAAGCCGAAGGTGCTGATCCTGGGCTCCGGGCCGAACCGCATCGGGCAGGGCATCGAGTTCGACTACTCCTGCGTGCATGCCGTGCAGGCGCTGCGGGCGGCGGGCTTCGAGACCGTCATGGTCAACTGCAACCCCGAGACGGTCTCGACGGACTACGACACCGCGGACCGGCTCTACTTCGAGCCGTTGACCTTCGAGGACGTCCTCGAGGTGGTGCACGCGGAGCAGGAGTCCGGGACCGTCGTCGGCGTGATCGTGCAGCTCGGGGGGCAGACGCCGCTGGCGCTGGCGGCGCGCCTGACCGCCGCGGGTGTCCCGGTCGTCGGCACCTCGGCGGCGGCCATCGACCTGGCCGAGGACCGGGGCGCGTTCGGGGAGGTGCTGCGGAAGGCGGGTCTGCCCGCGCCCGCGTTCGGCACCGCGACCTCGTTCGAGCAGGCCCGGGAGATCGCCGACCGGATCGGCTACCCGGTCCTCGTGCGCCCGTCGTACGTGCTGGGCGGGCGGGGCATGGAGATCGTCTACGACGACGCCACCCTGGCCGGCTACATCGCCCGCGCCACGACGATCTCGCCGGACCGCCCGGTGCTCGTCGACAAGTTCCTGGACGACGCGATCGAGATCGACGTCGACGCCCTGTGCGACGGCGAGGAGGTCTACCTCGGCGGCGTGATGGAACATATCGAGGAGGCCGGCGTGCACTCCGGCGACTCCTCCTGCACACTGCCGCCGATCACGTTGGGGCGCAGCGTGTTGGCGGCGGTGCGGACCTCCACCGAGGCGATCGCGCACGGTGTCGGGGTGCGCGGGCTGCTCAACGTCCAGTACGCGCTGCACGGCGAGACGCTGTACGTCCTGGAGGCCAATCCCCGGGCGTCGCGCACCGTGCCGTTCGTGTCCAAGGCGACGGCGGTGTCGTTGGCCAAGGCCGCGGCCCGGATCATGCTCGGCGCGTCGATCAAGGAGCTGCGGGCCGAGGGGCTGCTGCCCCAGACCGGGGACGTGGGGGACCTGCCCGCGGACGCGCCGGTCGCCGTCAAGGAGGCCGTGCTGCCGTTCAACCGGTTCCGCACGCCCACCGGCGCCGGGGTGGACCCGCTGCTCGGCCCGGAGATGAAGTCCACCGGCGAGGTCATGGGGATCGACGCGTCGTTCGGCCCCGCCTTCGCGAAGTCCCAGTCGGCGGCCTACGGCTCGCTGCCCGGGACCGGCCGGGTCTTCGTGTCGATGGCGGACCGGGACAAGCGGGCCATGGTGTTCCCGGTGCGTCGGCTCGCCGACCTGGGCTTCGAGGTGCTGGCCACCGAGGGCACCGCGGAGGTGCTGCGCAGGCACGGGATCGAGACCACCGTGGTGCGCAAGCACTCCGCCCGCGCCGAGGGCCGGACGATCGTCGACCAGATCCTGGACGGCGAGGTCGCGCTGATCATCAACACGCCCTACGGCAACTCCGGCCCGCGCGTGGACGGCTACGAGATCCGCGCCGCCGCCGTGAGCCGCGGCGTCCCCTGCATCACCACGGTCCAGGGCGCGAGCGCCGCGGTGCAGGGCATCGAGGCGATGCAGCGCGGCGACATCGGCGTCCGCTCCCTCCAAGACGCGCACGCGGCGTTGCGCAAGGCCCGCCCATGACTCCCATCATGGTTCCGTAATGGGTTCTGTGACGGTGTTATCTCCCATTGTGGATCCATAATGGGCGGCAGGGCTGGGGTGGAGGGCTGGGCGTGAGGTTCGGGGACGCGCTGGTGCGCGCGGTGGAGCGGTTCGGGCCGTTGTGTGCGGGGATCGACCCGCATCCGTCGCTGCTGGCCGAGTGGGGGCTGACGGACGACGCGGAGGGGCTCGCCCGGTTCTGTGCGGTCGCCGTCGAGGCGCTGGCCGGACACGTCGGCGTGGTCAAGCCGCAGTCGGCGTTCTTCGAGCGGCACGGGTCCCGGGGGATCGCGGTGCTGGAGGAGACCCTCGCCGGCCTCGCCGCGGGGGGCACGCTGACGCTGCTGGACGTCAAGCGCGGGGACATCGGCTCCACAATGGACGGCTACGCGGACGCCTACCTCGGGCTCGGCGCGGCCGTCGCGGCGGACGCGGTCACCGTCTCGCCCTACCTCGGGTTCGGCTCCCTCGAGCCGGCGTTCTCCGCCGCGGAGGAGGCGGGCCGCGGGGTGTTCGTGCTGGCCCGCACCTCCAACCCGGAGGGCGGGTCGGTGCAGCTGGCCACGCTCGACGGCCGCACCGTCGCCCAGGCCGTGGTCGACGGGGCCGCGGGCCGCAACGCGGGCGCGACGCCGCTCGGGTCGGTGGGCGTCGTCGTCGGGGCCACCCACGATCACGGGCTGGACCTGAGCGCCCTGCGCGGCCCGGTGCTCGCACCCGGGCTGGGCGCCCAGGGCGCGGCCCCCGCGGACCTCGTGGACCGCTTCGCGGGGCTGGACGGGCTGCTGCTGCCCTCGGCGAGCCGCTCGATCCTCGTGGCCGGGCCGGACGTCGCGGCGCTGCGGGGTGCGGCGGAGGCGCAACGGGACGAGGTCGCGACGGCCCTGACCGTGCTGCGCTGACCGTGCTGCGCTGACCGTGCTGCGCTGACCCTTGATACGCCGAACGCCCTCGATCACCCGTTCGGAGGGGGTGGTGGCACCCTGGTGCCGCGCCTCCGGGCCCGGCACGCTGGCCGGACCTTGAGAAGCAGGGTGAACGTCGGGGGAGCGCGGAGGTCGGTGCGGTGGGCGAGCCGGTGGACGTCCTGATCGTGGACGACCAGCGCCCATTCCGGACGGTGGCGCGCACCGTCGTCGGGATGGTCGGAGGATGGCGGGTCGCGGCGGAGGCCGAGAGCGGCGAGCAGGCGGTCGAGGAGGCCGCGCGGCTGCAGCCCGCGGTGGTGCTGATGGACATCAACCTGCCCGGGATCAGCGGGATCGAGGCGACGCGGCGGCTCCTGGCGGTGGACCCGGGCGCGGTCGTCGTCCTGCTGTCCACGTACGCGCTCGACGACCTGCCCTCCGACGCGGCCGACTGCGGGGCCGTGGCGTACATCAACAAAGAGGACCTCACACCCGCTCGGCTCAGGGCGCTCCGTCCGGTGGAGCAGGCCGGCTGACCCGATCGCCGCCCGATGGCCGGATCGGCGCGCCGAGCGGGCGCGTCGCGGGTGGCCGCCGGGCCGTTTCGCGTGATATCACCCGGACGGGTGTGGACGGGCCGAGCTGTGGGATCAAACCCACAGGTGGCACCCCCATTGGCGCCACGGACGGGTGCCTGGGTACGTTCGCTCCCAGCCCCCGATGACCCACCGGGGACGGCGGGTGCCCGCCACCGGGCGACCGCCCTCGCGCACGACGAAAGACGGAGGAGACCGTGGCCCTTCCCCAGCTGACCGAGGAACAGCGTGCCGCCGCGTTGGAGAAGGCCGCGGCCGCCCGCCGGGCCCGGGCAGAGCTGAAGGACCGGCTCAAGCGCGGCGGGATCACCCTCGCCGAGGTGCTGAAGCAGTCCGACACGGACGAGGTGCTCGGCAAGATGAAGGTGTCGGCGCTGCTGGAGGCCATGCCGTCGGTCGGCAAGGTCCGCGCCGCCCAGATCATGGAGCGCCTGGAGATCGCGCCGAGCCGCAGGCTCCGCGGGCTGGGCGAGCGGCAGCGCAAGGCGCTGCTGAACGAGTTCCCGTCCTGAGCATGAGCACCCGCCGGGGCCGGTTGATGGTGCTCGCGGGCCCCTCGGGGGTCGGCAAGAGCAGCATCGTCGACCGGCTCCGCTCGGAGCTCCCCGAGCTCTACTTCTCGGTGTCCGCGACCACGCGGGCGCGGCGGGCGGGCGAGGTCGAGGGGATCCACTACCACTTCGTCTCGCCCGAGGAGTTCGACCGCCTGATCGCGGCGGGCGAGCTCCTCGAGTGGGCGGAGGTGCACGGCGGCCTGCAGCGCTCGGGCACCCCCAAGGAGCCGGTCGAGCGCGAGCTGGCCGCGGGCCGCCCGGTGCTCGTCGAGGTGGACCTCGAAGGCGCTCGCGCGGTCAAGAAGGCCGTGCCGGAGTCGGTGACCGTGTTCGTCGAGCCGCCCTCGTTCGAGGAGCTGGCCCGGCGGCTGACCGACCGGGGCACGGAGTCCGCCGAGGTGCGGGAGCGCAGGCTGCGCACCGCGACGGAGGAGATGGCGGCCCGGGACGAGTTCGACGTCGTCGTGGTCAACGACGAGGTGCAGGCCGTCGTGGATCGGTTGGTAGAGTTGTTGGTCGCACCCGTGGATTCAGTCTCTGGAGTATCTGAGTGAGCATGCCGCTGACCGGCCCGGTGGCCGGCGCCCTGCCCGAGGGCATCACCAACCCGCCCATCGACGACCTGCTCGACAAGGTCAGCTCGAAGTACGCGCTGGTGATCTACTCGGCCAAGCGGGCCAGGCAGATCAACGACTACTACTCGCAGCTGGGCGAGGGTCTGCTCGAGTACGTGGGCCCGCTCGTCGAGCCTGGTCAGCGTGAGAAGCCGCTGTCGATCGCCATGCGCGAGATCCAGGCCGGGCTGCTCGAGCACACCGAAGGCGAGTAGTCGACCGAGGCTGCGAGGTCGCGATGGCGGCACAGCCGCCCACGGTTCTGCTGGGCGTCGCGGGGGGGATCGCGGCGTACAAGAGCGCCGAGCTGCTCCGGCGGCTGACCGAGACCGGACACGCGGTGCGGGTCGTCCCCACCGAGTCCGCGCTGAACTTCGTCGGGGCCGCCACGTTCGAGGCGCTGTCGGGCCGGCCGGTGCACACGGGCGTCTTCACGGACGTGCCGTCGGTGCAGCATGTGCGGCTGGGTCAGGAGGCCGACCTGGTCGTCGTCGCGCCTGCGACCGCGGACCTGCTGGCCAGGGCCGCCGCCGGGCGGGCGGACGACCTGCTCACCGGCTCACTGCTCGTCGCGCGCTGTCCGGTGCTGTTCGCCCCGGCGATGCACACCGAGATGTGGGAGCACCCCGCCACGCGGGCGAACGTCGAGACGCTGCGGGCGCGCGGCGCGATCGTGCTGGAGCCCGCCTCCGGCCGGCTGACCGGCGCGGACACCGGCCCCGGACGGCTGCCCGATCCCGCCGAGATCGCCGAGCTGGCCCGGCTGCTGCTGGAGCGGCCCGACGCGCTGCCCCGCGACCTCGCCGGACGGCGGGTGGTCGTGTCCGCGGGGGGCACCCGCGAGCCGCTGGACCCGGTCCGCTACCTGGGCAACCGGTCCTCGGGCAGGCAGGGGTACGCGCTGGCCAAGGTCGCCGCGCAGCGCGGGGCGCAGGTCACGCTGGTGGCGGGCGCGACGGCCGAGCTGCCCGATCCCGCGGCCGTGGACGTGGTGCGCATCGGGACCGCGGCGGAGCTGCGCGAGGCGATGCTGGCCGCCGCGAAGGGCGCGGACGCCGTCGTGATGGCCGCGGCCGTGGCGGACTTCCGGCCCTCCGGCCCCGCCGCCCACAAGATCAAGAAGGACGGCACGGAACCGCCACCGCTGACCCTGTCCGTGAACCCGGACATCCTCGCCGAGCTGGTGGGGGAGCGGGCGGCGGGGCAGGTCGTCGTCGGGTTCGCGGCCGAGACCGGGGACGAGACCACCGAGTTCCTGGAGTACGGGCGTCGCAAGCTCGCGAAGAAGGGCTGCGACCTGCTGCTGGTCAACTGGGTCGGCGAGGGCGGCGCGTTCGAGAACGCGGACAACCAGGGCTGGCTGCTGGGCTCCGACGGCACCGAGACGGTGGTCCCGCAGGGATCGAAGGCCCTGCTCGCCTCGCGGCTCTGGGACGCGGTCGCGGCGCGGCTGGCCTAGGAGCGCGCTGAAGAGCTCGGGCCTACTGCGCGGCGCCCAGCCGGCGCCCTCGCGGCGTTGCGCGGATGCGCCGATACAACAGCGGTATCGGCGCATCCGCGCGCCTTGCGAGGTCACCACCTGGACACCGCTCGCTACGG
>Ga0207641_10003183_pt1 | contig 14696 bp, 12 predicted proteins | sample KBSSwiS62_FD_184306 | JGI IMG/M metagenome (GOLD analysis project Ga0207641, IMG submission 184306) | Switchgrass rhizosphere microbial communities from Kellogg Biological Station, Michigan, USA - KBS Switchgrass S6-2 (SPAdes) (version 2) | ecosystem: Host-associated > Plants > Roots >... | reverse complement strand
CTGCTTGATGCGCAGCTCCAGCTCCTCGGCCCGCTGCTGGGAGACGAGCAGGGCGCCGAGCAGGTACTGGAAGGTGACGAGGACGACGCCGAATAGCGCCACCCCGGCGATCCCGACCTCGACGTAGAGATAGGCGATGCCGCAGGCCATCAGCGCCGCGGCCAGCTCGGAGGGCAGCAGCGGGATCAGCGCCGTGCGGACCTTGACGAAGAAAGAGCTGCGGTCCAGATAACAGGAGTAGGAGGCGATCATCGTGAAGTTGATCGCCAGCGCCAGCAGGAAGACGGCGAAGATCAGCGCGTAGAAGACCGGTTCGGTGTCGGCGACCCGGCCCGCGACCGCGGCGTGGAAGGCGATCCCGGTGACCAGCGGGAAGGTCGCGTAGGTGAGCAGGTTGTTGAGCAGGAAGTGACCGGCGTCGCGCCAGCGCAACCAGCCGGTGAAGATCGTCATCACCCCGATCAGCGCCGCCGGGGTACCGCCGAGGAAGACCATCGCCAGCACCAGCGCCAGGAAGCTGCCGGAGATCTTCACCTTCGAGGTCGTCGAGATCGCGGTCAGGTCGCTGAAAACCGAGAAGCCGAGCAGGATCGCGAACAGCGGCAGGTCCCAGTCGGCCTGCGGCGCCTGCCAGATCCCGACGCCGACGACCACGCCAAGGCCGACGACCTGGGCGCCTATCGCTGCTCTCGTTGGGCGATTACCGCTCATCTTTGACGGGGACTGGGTTGCGGCCACAGCTGTGGGATGGAGATTCCGCGGCCGCCCGCCGTTCCCTTCGCCAAGCCGATTCAGCTTGAAACGAACGCTACGTGCGGCAATCGAAAGTACCGCCATATAGATGGTGCTTCAAGCCACCTTGGCCGGATGGCCGGTCTCTTGCAAAGCGGCGGTGGCGGCCGGAATACACCGCGGTTCGCGTCTCCGGCGCGCAGAGGTGCGCGGCCCTTGCCCCCGAAATACGACGAAGGGCGCCCCGCTGGGACGCCCTTCGCTTGAAGACTGGTGCGAGCAATTGAGTCTGCTCGCGTTAAAAGATCTAGTGACGGTAGCCCATGTCAAGTCCCCTTCCGTGGTGGTTGAAGCCCGCAACGCTGTGCGTTGCTCTGTCGAACTTCCAAATTGCCTGGCAACTTTGTAGCACAACTTCGCCGAAAGTTGTGCATCTGCAGGAAAACTTGTGCATAAATGCAGTAGATCGCCCATCCACCAATGCGTAGACGACGCCTAACCGACCCCCTGCGCCGGCCCCTCTTCCGGCGGCTCGCGACGACGTACGCGGTCAACGAGCTGGGCGATTGGATGGGGATCATCGCCCTCTCGGTGCTGGTCTTCGACCGCACCGACAGCGCCCTGGCGACGGCCGGGCTCTTCCTCGGGACCCGCTTCCTCCCCGCCCTGCTGGCGCCGATCCTGGTCACCCGGGCCGAACGGCCGCCGCCCCGATTCGCGCTGCCGGTCATATACTGCGGCGAGGCGGCGGCCTTCGCCGGCCTCGCCCTGCTCGTCTCCCACTTCTCGCTGGCGGGGGTGATCGCGCTGGCCACGGTCGACGGCGCCCTAGCCCTGACCGGCCGCTCCCTGACCCGGGCCGTGGTCGCGGCGGAGCTCGAGCCGAGCGGAGAGCTGCGAGCCGGCAACGCCCTGCTCAACGTCGCCTTCACCGGCGGCGCCGCACTCGGGCCCGGTCTCGCCGGCCTGGTCGTCGCCGGCTTCGGGGTGCAGACGGCGCTACTGCTCGACGCCGCCTCCTTCTACGTGATCGCCTGCATCCTGTTCACGGCGGGCCCGATGCCGCGGGCGGAGCCGGAAGCGGGCCGGATGCGCGACCGGGTCCGGGCCGGCATCGCCTATATACGGGAGAAGGCCGTGCTGCGACGGCTGCTCCTCGCCCAGGGAGCGGCGTTCATCTTCTTCGCCGCGGTGATCCCGGTCGAGGTGGTCTACGCGAAGGAAACGCTGGGGGCCAGCGACTCCGGCTACGGCCTGATGCTGGCCAGCTGGGGAATCGGGATGGTGCTCGGCAGCCTCGTCTTCGCCGCCGTGCGCCGGGCCTCGCTGGCGCTGCTGCTGTTCGTCAGCACGCTCGCCGTCGGCGCCGGCTACATCGGCCTGGCGGTGGCTCCGAGCCTGGCGCTCGCCTGTGCCGCCTCGGTCCTCGGCGGCACCGGCAACGGGGTCCAGTGGGTTTCGACGATCAGCGCCGTGCAGGAGATGACCGTGGCCGGGATGCAGGCCCGGGTGATGAGCGTGCTGGAGTCGATCGGGGCGGCGATGCCGGGGCTCGGATTCATCCTCGGCGGCGTCATCGCCGCCACCACCACCCCCCGAACCGCTTTTCTGATTGCGGGTATCGGCGTGTTCGCCATCGTCGCCTTAGTTACGCCCATTCTTGGTAGCAATTGGCCTGAACGCGTTGCATCCTCTGGTTCATACGAGCTTGACGGGGGTAACGCCGTTGTGCTGGAGTTGATCCCAGGGAGCAGGTCCGTCCAGTCCGACCCGGAGGTTTTACCTTGAGAAAATTTTGTGTTTCTATTCTGGTGCTCGGATTTGCGTCGGTCGCGGCGATTGGACTGGCTTCCTGCGGGAGCGGCAGCTCCAGCGGCAAAGAGGGAGGCACGCTCAACGCCACCTTCGCGGGTCTTCCGGATTATCTGGACCCGGGCCTCTCCTACACCGCCGAAGGCTGGAACGCGATGGGCGAGGTCTACATCCCGCTGCTGACCTACAAGCACGCCGAAGGCGTCGAAAGCAGCGAAGTCGTACCCGGCCTGGCAAAGGAAATGCCGAAGATCAGCGATGGCGGCAAGACCTACACCCTGCAGCTCCGCCCCGGTCTCAAGTATTCCGACGGCAGCGCGGTCAAGGCCTCTGACTTCACCTACGCCGTCGAACGGCTCTTCAAGGTCGACTCCGGCGGCTCGCCCTTCTACACCGACATCGTCGGCGCCGAAAAGTTCGCGGAAACGAAGACCGGCGGAATCCCGGGAATCGAAGCGAACGACAAGACCGGCGAGATCGTCATTCACCTGGTCAAGCCGCGCGGCACGTTCACCAACGAGCTCGGCCTGATGTTCGTGGCGCCAATCCCCCCGGACACGCCGAACAGCAACCAGACGACCAACCCGCCCCCCGGGACCGGCCCGTACATCATCACCAAGGTCGATCAAAGCAAAGGCTGGGAATACGAACGCAACCCCTACTGGGCCAAAGCCAACGCGAAGGCGATGCCGGAATACCCGAGCGGGCACGTGGACAAGATCGACGTCTCGATCATCCGCAACCCCTCGACCCAGGTGAACGGCGTCGAGCAGGGCAAGTTCGACTGGATGCAGACGCAGCCGCCCCCGGATCGCTACGCCGAAATCCGCAGCAAATACGAAGGCACCCAGTTCCGGCCCCAGCCGACGATCAGCACCTATTACTTCTGGATGAACACGAACAAGCCGCCCTTCAACGACGTCAAGGTGCGCCAGGCGGTCAACTACGCGGTCGACCCGGCGGCGCTGGAACGGATCTACACCGGCTCGCTCAAGGGCAACCAGCAGATCCTGCCCCCGGGAATGCCCGGCTACAAGAAACTCAATCTCTACCCGCACAACCTGGCCAAAGCCAAGGCGATGATCAAAGAAGCCAACCCGGCGGACATGAACGTCACGGTCTGGGGCGACAGCGAAGCCGAAAACGAAGCTGCCGTGACCTATTACCAGGACGTGCTGACCCAGCTCGGCTTCAACGCGACGCTGAAGATCGTCAACCCCGACAACTACTTCACCGTGATCGGCAACCAGACGACGCCCGATCTCGACACCGGCTGGTCGGACTGGTTCCAGGACTATCCGCACCCGAACGACTTCTTCCAGCCGCTGCTGTCGGGCGAAAGCATCCTGCCGACCAACAACGGCAACTTCGCCGAAATCGACAATCCGAAGTTCAACAAGGAGATCTCCAGGCTCGGCGAAGAACAGCTCGGCCCGGAGCAGGAAAAGGCGTACGCGGCGCTCGATCGCGAATACATGGAAGAAGCCCCGTGGGCCCCGTACGGAACGCGGACGCTCGCGACCTTCGTCTCCAGCGCGATCAACTTCGACAACGTCGTCTTCAGCGAGACCTTCGGCCAGTACCTGACCAGCTTCGAATTCAAGTAGGCCGGCCGAGCGGCGGGTCAGAATAGGAGCGTGGCGTTCGAGCCCCAGCCGGATCCGGCTCTCCCCGCGGGAGAGCCGGACGAAGGATTTCCCGCCGCGCCGGCCGAAGTCGACGCCGAGGGACACAATCCCTGGTACCTCGCCTACAGGCGGCTGCGGCGCAACCGCCTGGCACTCGCCTCGCTCGCCCTCTTCGGGCTGATCGTCATCTTCGCCCTGGCGGCGCCGCTGTGGGCCACCCACGTCGCGGACAGCGGTCCGAACACGACCCACACGACGGAAAAGATCACCGTCGACGGCGAAAAGCGTGAAGTCGTCGACATCGAAGGCAAGCCGATCGGCCCGGTCTGGTTCGGCGCCGGCGGCAAGTTCTTCCTCGGCGCCGATGGCGGCCTCGGCCGCGACGAGATGGTGCGGCTGATGTACGGCGGCCGCACCTCGCTCTTCATCGGCCTCACCTCGGCCCTGATCACGACGATCCTGGCGACGATCCTGGGGCTGCTGGCCGGCTATTACAAGGGCTGGACCGACGGGATCATCACCCGCACCCTCGACGTGATCTGGTCGTTCCCGGTCGTCCTCCTCGGGATCGCCCTCGGCACCGCGCTCGCGGTCGGCGGGCTGAAGATCGGTCCCCTGGAGCTGTCCGGGAACTCGATCTGGATCCCGATCCTGATCATCGCCGTCGTCTACACCCCGTACATGGCGCGGCCGATCCGCGGCGAGGTGCTGGCGATGCGCGAGAAAGAGTTCGTCGAGTCCGCGGTCGCGCAGGGGGCGGGGTCGCTGCGGATCATGTTCGGCGAGCTGCTGCCCAACCTCTGGTCGACGGTGATCGTCTTCTTCACCCTCAACATCGCCAACAACATGCTGCTCGAGGCCTCGCTCTCCTTCCTCGGCGCCGGCGTGCAGGCGCCCAACTCCTCCTGGGGGAAGATGGTCTCGCTCGGCGCCGAATCGATCTACACCTCGCCGCTGCTCGCCTTCGCCCCCGGGGTCCTGATCATGCTCACGGTGCTCTCGCTCAACGTCTTCGGCGACGGTCTGCGCGACGCGCTCGATCCCCGCTCGAAAGTGCGACTGACCCGCGCCGAGGCGGCCGAGTCGGCGGCCGGGGGAGCGATCTGATGGCCCGCTTCATCGTCAGGCGCCTGGCCGGGATGGTGCTGGTGCTGTTCGCCGTCTCGGTCCTCGTCTTCGCGATCTTCAACCTGATTCCGAACTCCCCCCCGGCCCAGCGCCTGGCCGGCAAGAACGCGACCCCGACCCTGGTCAAGAGCATCGAAAAGGACTGGGGCTTCGACGAACCGCTGCCGGTCCAGTACTTCGAGACGATGAAGAAGATCTTCACCGGCGAACTGATCTCCTACGGCGACCAGCTCAACGTCGACGAACGGATCGTCGAAGGGATACCCGCCAGCGTCTCGCTGGCGATCGGCGCCGCCGTGATCTGGCTCTTCTTCGGCATCCTCTTCGGCTTCCTCTCCGCGACCAGGGCCGGTGGCTGGCTCGACCGGGCGCTGACGATCGGCTCGGTCGGCGGGATCTCGATCCCGGTCTTCCTGATCGCGACCCTCTTCCTCTACTTCCTCACCTACAAGATCGAACTGTTCCCGGCCAGCGGCTACGTGCCGATCGAGGAAAACCCGGTGCAGTGGGCCTACCACCTGATCCTGCCCTGGTTCACGCTGGCGATCCTCAACATCGGCTTCTACAGCCGGGTGCTGCGCTCGAACATGCTCGACGTGATGCGCGAGGACTACGTCCGCACCGCCCGCGCCAAGGGCCTCGACGAGCGCCGGATCATGATCCGCCACGTGCTGCGCAACTCGCTGATCCCGATCATCACCCTGTTCGGGCTGGACTTCGGAGCGACCCTGTTCGGCGGCGCGATCATCACCGAAGTGATCTTCAGCCTCGGGGGAGTCGGCCAGTACGCGGCCGAATCGATCACCAACCTGGACCTGCCGCCGCTGATGGCGATCACTATTTTCGGTGCCTTCTTCGTCGTCCTCTTCAACGCGATCACCGACGTCGTCTATGCCTACCTCGATCCGCGGATCCGGCTCGGGACCTCGGCCCAATGAGCCCCGGCGCACTGCTCTCCGCCAGGGACCTGCGGGTCGGCTTCACGACCGAAGGCGGCCTGCTGCAGGCGGTCGACGGAGTCAGCTTCGATCTCACCGCGGGCGAAGTGCTGGCGATCGTCGGCGAGTCGGGCTCGGGCAAGAGCGTCACCGCGCAGACGATCCTCGGGCTCACCCGCTCGCCCAACGCCGAGATCGGCGGTTCGGTGAAGCTGGGCGAGGTCGAGCTGCTGGACGCGAGCGACTCCGCGCTGCGCAAGGTGCGGGGGGAGCGGATCGGGATGGTCTTCCAGGACCCGATGACCTCGTTCAACCCGGTCTACCGGCTCGGCAGCCAGATCGTCGAGGCGATCCGCGCCCACCGCGGCGACGTCTCCAAGGCCGAGGGGCGGGCGCGGGCGGTGGAGCTGCTGGACTCGGTCGGGATCCCCGACGCCGAGCGCCGGGTCGACGACTACCCGCACGAATTCTCCGGCGGCATGCGCCAGCGGGCGATGATCGCGATGGCGCTGGCGCTGGAGCCGGAAGTGCTGATCGCCGACGAGCCGACCACCGCGCTCGACGTGACGATTCAGGCCCAGGTCCTGCGCCTGCTCGAGAAGCTCAACCGCGAGCGCGGCGTCGCCACGATCCTGATCACCCACGACCTCGGCGTCGTCGCCGAGGTCGCCGACCGGGTGATGGTGATGTACGCCGGGCGGGTGGTCGAGGAAGGGACGCTGGACGAGATCTTCTACGACCCCCAGCACCCCTACACCTGGGGGCTGCTGGGCTCACTGACCCGGCTCGACCGGCCGCGGCCAAAGCGGCTGCCGCAGATCAGCGGCGCGCCGCCTTCGCTGCTCTCGCTGCCCCGGGGGTGCTCGTTCCGGCCGCGCTGCCCGCACGAGTTCGCCAAGTGCGAAGAGCTGCCGGCGCTCGAGGCGCGCCTCCCGGACTCTCCCTCCCACTGCGATCGCTGCTGGCTCGACCCGGAGGGTAAGCGGGAGAAGCGCCAGGTCGGCGACGGCCAGATCGGGTTGGAGGCGCCGGCCTGATGACCGCCGAGCCGCTGATCGAGGTCACCGACCTGGTCAAGCACTTCCCGATCAAGGAAGGCCTGCTGATCGACCGCGAGGTCGATCAGGTGCGGGCGGTGGACGGCGTCAGCTTCAGCGTCCCCCGCGGCCAGACGCTGGGGCTGGTCGGCGAGTCCGGCAGCGGCAAGTCGACCGTCTGCCGGGTGATGCTGCAGCTGCTGCGGCCGACCTCGGGCTCGGTCCGCTTCGAGGGAGAGGAGATCGCCGGGCTCTCGCGCCGGCAGTTGCAACCGCTGCGGCGCGAGATGCAGATGATCTTCCAGGACCCCTACGCCTCGCTGAACCCGCGCAAGCGGGTCGGCCAGATCGTCGGCGACCCGCTGAAGCTGCAGGGCGTCGCCTCCGGCTCGGAGCTGCGCCGGCAGGTGCGGGAGCTGCTCGACCGGGTCGGCCTCTCCCCCGAGCACTACGACCGCTACCCGCACGAGTTCTCCGGTGGCCAGCGCCAGCGGATCGGGATCGCCCGGGCGATCGCCCTGAAACCGAAGCTGGTCGTCGCCGACGAGCCGGTCTCGGCCCTGGACGTCTCGATCCAGGCGCAGATCGTCAACCTGCTCGACGATCTCCAGGACGAGCTCGGCCTCACCTACGTCTTCGTCGCCCACGACATCGGCGTCGTCCGCCACATCTCCGACCGGATCGCGGTCATGCATCACGGCAAGATCGTCGAGCAGGGCAGCGCCGACCAGGTCTGCGAGCACCCGGGCGACGACTACACGAAGAAACTGCTGGCGGCGGTCCCGGTGCCCGACCCGCGCGAGAGCCGGGCCCGGCGCGAGCGCGCCGGCGCGGCCGGGTGAGCCGTACCCTCCCGTCGCGTGACGCTCCCCCTCTCACCCGCGATCAAGCCGCAGCTGGCGCTGACCCGGAAAGCGCTGCCGACCGGCGAGGAGTGGGCGTACGAGCCGAAGCTCGACGGCTTCCGCGCGATTGTCTTCGTCGACGGCGATGACGCCTACATTCAGTCGCGCGGCGGCAAAGACCTGGGCCGCTACTTCCCGGAGCTGGAGTTCGCGCCGGGGCGCTGGGTGCTGGACGGCGAGCTGGTGATCCGCGACGCCGACGGCAACCTTGAATTCGATTCTCTGCAGGAACGGATCCACCCGGCGCAGTCGCGGATCGAGCGGCTCTCGAAAGAGATCCCGGCCGAGTACGTCGTCTTCGACCTGCTGGCCGAGGGCGACGAGTCGTTGCTGGAGGCGCCGCTGCGCGAGCGGCGGGCGCGGCTGGAGGCGATCGCCGCGATGGCCGGACTGGAGCTGACGCCGCTGACCCCCGACACCGCCCAGGCGGAGAGGTGGCTGGGCAGCATCGAGGGGGTGATGGCGAAGCAGCTCGACGCGACCTACATCCCCGGCAAGCGCAAAGGGTTCGCGAAGGTCAAGCGCGAGCGCACGATCGACTGCGTGGTGATGGGCTGGCGCCCGGGCAAAGAAGAGGGCACCGTCGGCTCGCTGATCCTCGGCCTCTACGACGGCGGCGAGCTGCGCTCGGTCGGCCACATCTCCGGCTTCTCGGCGGCGGCGAAACGGAGCATGCGAGCGATGTTGGCGCCGCTGGAGACGGGCGAAAGCGGCAGCGCCGAGCCGAGCCGGTGGACCGGCGGGCGCGACCTCGAGTGGGTGGAGCTGCGGCCGGAGCTGGTGATCGAGGTGGGGTATGACCATGCGGCGGGGGGGCGGATCAGGCATGGGGCCAGGTTCCACAGCTTCAGAGATGACAAAGCGGCGAGCGAATGCAAATTTGAGCAGTTGGACGAAGGGGCTTAGCGCGAAGGCCGCAGGGGGCGCCTCGGGGGGAGGCGCCTGCGGGCGGGGGCTTCGCCTCCGTTCTCGACACCTCCCCCCGAGCCACCCCCTGCGGTGCTGCGGCTGTGGCTGGCGGCTCAGAAGAGCGAAGCCTGGGGAGGGGCTTCGGGACCCGGTGGTCGCATGGGCGGCGACAGAGGGCCGTCGGAACGGTCGGCCAGCGAACTTCGGAGGCGGTTGCGGCCCCAGCCGCGGACTACTCGCGAGGTCTGTATTCGCTGGGCGGGCTGCATGTAGGCGCGGCCTTTGTAGAGCTGTTCGTAGCGGGGGAGTAAGTCCGGGCGTTTGGCCTCGAGCCAGGCGAAGAAGACGTCTTTGACCTCGTCGCGGAGGTGGAGGGCGACGCCGCCGAGGAAGGTCGCGTCGGCCTTGCGCGCGCGTTCGACGATCGGACGGACCTGGTCGGGGTGGTCGTTGATGCCCGGCATCAGCGGGGCGATGAGGACGCCGGAGTCGATGCCGCGGCGGCGCAGCTCGGCGACGGCGTCGAGGCGGGCGGCGGGGCTGGGCGTGTGCGGCTCGGTCGCCCGCCAGGCGTCCTCGTCGAGGGTCGGGACCGAGAGGTTGACCGAGACCGGCAGCGTCTTCGCCATCCGCGCGTAGATCTCGACATCGCGCATCACCAGCGGCGACTTGGTCAGGATCGAGACCGGCGTCCGCGCCGCCTCCAGCGCCGCCAGAATCTCCGGCATCATCCGGTAACGGCTCTCGACCCACTGGTAGGGATCGGTGTTGGTCCCCAGCGCCACCAGCTCCCGCTTCCATCCCGGCCGCCCCAACTCCGCCCGCAGCAGCTCCGGCACGTTGACCTTGACCACGATCTCGCGCTCGAAATCACGGCCGGCGTTCATGTCGAGGTAAGTGTGCGTACGCCGGGCGAAGCAGTTGTGGCTGACCACGCCGTTGGCGATGAAGTCCCCCGTGCCGGTCGTGATGTCGTACATCTGGATCTGACGAGCCAGCGGCTCGATCGCGATGACGCCCAGCTTCGCCTGGGACTTGATCGCGATGCCATCGATCGAGCGTTTGCGACAAACCGCTGGATCGATGTGCTGGAACAACCGCATCTGCTGTCGCAACCCCCCAAGCAAGCGCACGTTTCGAACGCCGATCGCATTTGGTCCCTCAATCCGATGGGAAAATCCGAGGCGGCGCAGCCCCGACGCAGTCGCGTTGATCATCTGCTCGTCTTTGTTGGCTATACGCAACGAACCGCTGCAACTCCCCTCGGCGTCGAAGATGCCCGCGAGAAAGCCCCGCGACCACTCGTCGCTGGGCGAGCCCGGCCAGCGGATCAGCTCGCGGATGCGCTCGACGTTGCCACGCGCAGAGGTCCGGATCGCCTGCATCGGCCGGTGACGGGCATTGCCCTTCAGAAACTGGAATTCGTCGGTGTGGACTCCGGCTCCCTTCAAATAGTCCCGAGACCGGTGCAGCGCCTCCGAGTCCGTCAGCGCGAGGCGAAATCTGTGCACATCGAAGTGAGAACGCCCCGGTCGAACGTACGAATAAGACCCGACATGGCCGTCGCCACGGATCATCCCGCAGAGGTAGCCCCGGCGGTATTCCTCCGACTCCCCGACCGCGGGCCCCAGAGAACCCACCCCCATCAACTTGTTATTGAGAGTGAGATAGGGCCGCTGAATCGATCCCTGTTCCGCTCCCGTCACATACTTCCATCCTCTGTTGGTGAGGAAGCGGTGATCGCCGCTCGCGATCAGCTCGGTGCCGTCTTCGAGCACGACTCGATAGGCGTCCTTGCGCGTCGTCCAATGAGCCTGTACCTGCGTGATCCCGTAGCGACGATAAGAGCCCCGGCGAACCGTCCCGTAGACGGCATCCCCAACTTGGATCTCCGCCAGCGGCCGGGTCGAGCCATCTGCCATGAGGATTGGCGTCTCGCCCTCTAGGCAGTAAACGCAAGCATGCGAGCACCCACGGAACGGATTGATCGTCCAATCGAATCCGTAGCGACCTCCCGCGACGTGATTCAGCGCCGAGCGGGCGCGGACCTCGTGGAAGTTGATCCCCATCGCCTCGGGGGCGTCGAAGGTGCGGGTGACGGTGCCGTCGCCGACTCCGGGCAACCGCAGATCGTTCTCGACTCGCTGTCCGTCCCAGCGCACGAACATACGTTCGCATTGACGTCGGTCGGAAGGTTGACGGATTGACCCACCCATAGTGGGGTCAACTCGACAACATGTCGCGGGCTTAGAGGCTGGAGCCGGTCTCGTCGCGCTTGAAGTCCTCGAGCTGGCCGAGGGCCTGGGCGCGGGCCTTGGCCCGCAGCGGCGGCAGGAAGCCGACGAGGGTGCCTTTGGCGCCGAGGGCCTGTTTGGCCCAGCGGCGGAAGTCGAAGTCGTCGACGTGGTCGACGATCCGGCCGGCCTCGTCGAAGCGGAAGCTGGCCCGGATGTCGTTGACGACGGGGCGGCCGGTGGAGAAGGTGTAGCGGGCGATCCAGTGGGCGCTGCCGCTGTCCTCGCCGGCCTCGTGCTCGTGCAACTCGATCTTCAGATCGGTGGCGCGGCCGGTCAGCATCCGCCACATCGCGCCGATGTCGTCGCCCTCGAGGTCGCCGAAGGCGGGATCGTGGAAGTGGGCGCCGGGCGCGTAGCAGGCGGTCATCGCCGAGCCGTTGCACTCGCCGAAGGCGGCGTAGAAACGCTCGATCGTCGCGTTGTTGTCGGCGGCGGGCACGGGGCCAGCCTATGCGCTGGGCGCGTCCGTCGTCAGGTGCTAGCCGGGTAGCTCGCCGCGGATCACGTAGCGGAGCACGTCGACCACCTGCTCGGACTCGCGCGCCGTCGCCTGGGCGGCGCGGTCGACCTCCTTCAGAGCGTGGTCGAGATCGGGATCGTGGACGGTGACGATCGGCTTGCCGAGGGCAGCGGCGAAGCCGGCGTCGAAGGCCGCGTTCCACTGCCGGTACTTCTCGCCGAAGCGGACGACGACGAGGTCGGCCTCGCGGATGTGGGTCTGGGTGCGGATCGCGTTGACGCCGGCGCCCTTGTGATCGCGCCAGAAGGAATCCCGCTCCTCACCGAGGGTGCCGGTGCCCGCGTCGTCGGAGGCGGGATGGTCGGTGACGGGAGCCGCAAAGGAGACCGGCAGGCCGGCCTCGCGCGCCCCGGCTTCGATCCGCTCGCGCCAGTCGGAGTGGATCTCCCCGGAGAGGTAGACGTTCCAGACGCGCTCGGCCATGGCCCGATTCTAGAGCGCGCTACAGTATCTAACGTGAACGTAAGAAAGAGATTCAGTGGAGGCGCGGGGGTCGCGGCCGACCACGAGCACTACAAGTGGTGGGCACTCTCCTGCACCAGCCTCGGGATGCTTCTGGTCGCGACCAACTCGGGGACGCTGATCATCGCCCTGCCGGACCTCGAGCGGGCGCTCGGGACCAGTCTGCTGGAACTGGTCTGGGTGATCCTCGCCTACATGATCTCCTCGACCGTGCTGGTCCTCACCGCCGGCCGGCTCTCCGACCTCTTCGGGCGCAAGAACGCCTTCGTCGGCGCCTTCCTCGTCTTCGCCGTCGCTTCGCTCGGAGCCGGCTTCGCCGCCGACGGCACCCAGCTGATCCTCTGGCGGATCCTGCAGGGAGTCGGCGGCGCCTTCATCTTCGCCAACGGGCCCGCCCTGGTCACCGACGCCTTCCCGCGCGAGGAGCTCGGCCTGGCGATGGGCACGAACACGATGGTCGCGGCGATCGGGCTGGTCTTGGGACCGGTGCTGGGAGGCGCCCTGGTCGCGATCTCCTGGCACTGGGTCTTCTGGTTCAACGTGCCGCTGGCCCTGGCCGGCGCCCTCTGGGCCGCGCTGATCCTGCGCGAGCTCTCCCAGCGCGACAAGGTCCGCGGCCTCGACCTCGGCGGCACCGTCACCTTCGTCGTCGGCCTGACCGGGCTGGTCTACGGGATCTCGCGCGGCGGCATCTCCGGCTGGGACGACTCGCTGGTGATCGCCAGCCTCGCCGTCGCGGCGGTGCTGCTGCCGCTGTTCGTGCTGATCGAGCACCGCGGCAAGGCGCCGATGCTGGACCTCTCGATCTTCCAGAACCGGCTCTTCGCGGCGGCCTCGGCGGCCACCTTCATCAACGGGCTCTCGCGCTTCGCCCTGATGTTCATCTTCGTCTTCTACTACCAGGGGGCGCAGGGGGACGACCCGATCACGGCCGGGATCAAGCTGGCGCCGATGGCAATCGGGATGCTGGTCGCCTCCCCGCTGGCCGGGATCTGGGCCGACCGCCACGGCTCCCGCGTGCTGGCGGCGGCGGGGATGCTGGTCACCGCCCTCGGCCTGGCCCTGATGACGACCCTGCAGGCCGATTCCGCCTACTGGCAGGGCGGCCTCTGGCTGGCCCTGGTCGGAATCGGCTCGGGCATGTTCAACTCGCCCAACACGGCGGCGATGATGGGCACGGTGCCGACCGAGCGCCGCGGCATCGCCGCCGGGGCGCGGACGATGCTGCAGAACACCGGCGCCGTGATCTCGATCGCCTTCGTGCTGGCGATCGTCACCGCGGCGGTGCCGAAGCCGGTCCTCTTCAAGATCTTCTCCGGCCTCGCCTCCGGCCTCGGCAGCGCCCAGCTCGACCCCTTCATCGCCAACATGCACACGGCGCTGTGGGTGCTGGCCGCGACCTCGGTCCTCGGCGCCGGCGTCTCGCTGCTGCGCCCGCGTGACGAGAGCGCCCCCGCCGAGACGGGCGAGCGCCGCCGCTCCCCCGCCATCTCGATCGAGGAAGCGATCTCCGAGGAGATCGAGGCGACGCCATGAGCGCCGGCGGCGAGCTACGGATCGGCGAGGTCGCGAAACTGGCCGGGACGACCCCGCGGACGATCCGCTACTACGAGGAGATCGGGTTGCTGCCGGCGCCGAGCGGACGCGAGCCCGGCGCCCACCGCACCTACTCCGAGTCCGAGGTCGAGCGGCTCACAGACCTGCTGCGGCTGAAGAGCCTGCTCGGCGTCTCCCTGGAGGAGCTGAAGGACCTGGTCGAGGCCGAGGACGCCCGCGCCGCCCTGCGCCGCGAGTGGCGCGACGGTGTCGAGGACCCGGTGCGGCGGCGCCAGATCCTCGAGCAGTCGCAGACCTACACCGGCCTGCAGTTGGAGCTGGCCCGGCGACGGCGCGACGAGATCGCCAAGCTCGAGGCCGAGCTGGTGGCGCGACGCAAGCGGGTGCGGGCGCTGCTGCGCGAGCTCGAGGCCGAGCCGGCGCCGGGCTAGACGGCCGCGGCTGGCTCGCCCGCCGTCTGCTCCGCGAAGTGCTTGCTCAGCATCGTCACCTGGCCCTGGTAGTTGGAGCCGAGGTCGGCGCCGTAGAGGCGCTCAGCCGGGGCCGCCATGCGCTCGAGGCCGAGCTTGCAGACCGGCTGGCGGTGCTCGACCATGAAGGAGACGTCGCGGGCGCGCACCTCGAGGGCGGCGCGGCTGCCGTGCCTCCCCCCCGCCGGGTCGTAGCCGAAACCGGGGTCGAAGAAGCCGGCGTAGTGGGTGCGCAGCTCGCCGGCGGTCGGGTCGTAGGCCATCATCTCGGCCGCGATCTGGGGCGGGATGCTGACGCCCT
>Ga0207641_10003180_pt1 | contig 14698 bp, 15 predicted proteins | sample KBSSwiS62_FD_184306 | JGI IMG/M metagenome (GOLD analysis project Ga0207641, IMG submission 184306) | Switchgrass rhizosphere microbial communities from Kellogg Biological Station, Michigan, USA - KBS Switchgrass S6-2 (SPAdes) (version 2) | ecosystem: Host-associated > Plants > Roots >... | reverse complement strand
CCCGGCTCGACAACTAAGCCCTTGAATTGAAAAGAAAAGGGCCGGTCCTTGCGGCCGGCCCTCGATTTGGTCGCGGAAAGCGACCTATTTCTCGTCTTCGTCCTTCTTCTGGGCGCGGCTGAGGGCGAAGGCCCGACGGTAGAGTTGGGTCGAGGGAACGAAGTTTTCGACCAAATTGAGCAGGACTCTCAAGGCTTCGTCGCAAAGTTCCAAGCTGAGTTGATTGAACTGGTGGTATTTCCAGAGCGCGTTGACGAACTCGGGAACCAACAGGTCCGGCGCGAGCACTTGCTCGGATTCGTCCAAGAGGGCTTTCAGTCTTTCGCCTTCCTTCTTATTGAGGGCGATCTCAATCGCGCAATTCGCGTCGAGGACGACCTTCACCGGTCGCGATCCTCACGGATCATCTTTACTGCGCTGGGCAAATGCTTGGTTAGGTTGCGGTCGATCAAAGAGGCGCGGCGCAGGGCTTCGCGGCGGCGGGCCTTGGGATCGATCTCGACTTCGAGTCCTTTCGCGAGGACGACCAGGGTTTGCTGGGCTAGACTGCGGCGCTCCTTTTCGGCGAGGTCGGCGAGGCGGCGGTAGATGTGTTCAGGGACGTCGCGGACTTGGAGGGTAGGCATGCCTTCATCATAATGCATTTTGCATGCATCCTGCAGTCAGGATCCGCGCTTGAACAATTTCGCTTCCGGCTTATCGAAGCCGGGATGATGTGGTGGAAGCGCGGGATTTTCCCAATAAGGTTCGAGAACGTCCGCCAGGAGATGGTAGAGGCTTTCCCCTTTGCTCAAGCTGCCATAAGCCGCGATGCCTTCGCCGCGGGTGACCAACTTTTTGAGACCGGAGTGAATGAAGAGCGACGCCGGCAGGGGTGACTTCTTAGGCGAAGCCAGGCAATAGAGATGATTTCCGCATTGGATGCGGCGCCAGTTGATATAACTGAGAGCCGCCAGGTCGTCCGCCGGAGGAAACTCAGTACCGGTCCAGTTCAGGATAGAGACTACCGGGGCTTTTGTGCCGTAAAGCGAAGACGCGCGATAGGCGATCATGTGGAGCAGCGCCAGTTTGCCGTTGGGCATCCGCACTCCAACGATTTCGCTGAATTCCCAGCCGGGGAGCTGTACCGGGAGAGGTTTCGGAATGGGCTTCGCGCTGGGCTGGGGCGCGTCGATCTTGGTACGGGCTTGGCGCAGCGCTCGCTCACGCTTGCGGTAGAGGGGCGAGCCTTCCCATTTTTTCAGGTCCAGATTTGCGTCGATGATACGTAGCGCGCAGGACTTCACGCGCGGGTCGAGACGCCCTATGCTCCACTGAGTCCACGCCAGGGCGAGCCAGAAGGAAGTGGTCGCCGCGGGGTCGTCGAAGCTGGCGCCGTACTGGCGGACCATCGCGTCGGTGGCGAGGGCATCGGACTGCGAGTCGGCCAGAAAACCTTTGTAGTCGCTGCGTACATCCAAAGCGTCGTCGTCGCCGAATATTCCCGCGCCGAAGACTCCCATGGGTGGATTATTAGCGACCGGCGAGGTCGTGAATCGCGCGCAATTTGGTCCACAGCGGCCCGAGCAAGTCGAGGCGCAACGCGTTGGCGCCATCGGACAGGGCGCGCTCCGGGGATTCGTGGACCTCGACAAAAACCGCATCGCATCCGGCGGCTACGGCGGCGCGGGAGAGCGGGGCGATGAACTGGGGCTGGCCACCGGAAACAGTTCCGGAGGCACCAGGGAGTTGCACGCTGTGGGTGGCGTCGAACACGACAGGCCAGCCGAAGCCTCGCATGATGGCAAGTCCACGCATGTCGACAACCAGATTGTTGTAGCCGAAGGAACTACCGCGCTCGGTGATCAGAATTTTGTTGTTGCCGGTGGAGGCGACTTTCTCGGCGGCGTGCTGGATGTCGTTGGGCGCGACGAACTGACCCTTCTTGATATTCACGATGCGGCCGGTGCGTCCGGCGGCGACGAGAAGATCGGTCTGGCGGCAGAGAAAGGCGGGGATTTGCAGAATGTCAATAGCATCGGCGGCGAGTTCAGCTTGGGCGGGTTCGTGGATGTCGGTGAGCACCGGGGTGCCGGTGTCGTGGACACTTTTTAAGATGCGAAGACCTTCTTTTATTCCGGGGCCGCGATAGGAGCCGGTGCTCGAGCGGTTGGCTTTGTCGAAGGACGCTTTGAAGATGAAGGGTCCGGCGATTTTGCGGATCTCGTTTGCGAGAAAGTGGACGTGCTCTTCGCTTTCGATGACGCAAGGTCCGGCGATGAGCGCCAGCGGCTGGCCTTCGCCGATCTGAATCTGGGAATCGATTTCGAGGATCACGATCTGACGATGGACGCTTCGCGTCGCAACTCGGGGACAGACGCGGGCTCACGGATGCCTTCGGTGCGGCGTTTGCGATGCTCCAGCGCGGCTCCGACAAAGGCTTCGAATAGCGGGTGCGGTTCGAGCGGTTTGGATTTGAATTCGGGATGAAACTGGCAGCCGAGATACCAAGGGTGCCCGGCGAGCTCACAGATCTCGACGTAGATGCCGTCGGGGGTTTCGCCGGTTAGGCGCAAGCCGTGCTGCTTGAGGATGGCTTCGTACTCGCGATTGAATTCGTAGCGGTGGCGGTGGCGCTCACTGATCTCGGCTTGCCCGTAGGCGGCGCGCGCGTAGCTGCCTTCGGCGAGATTGCAGGGATAGGCGCCAAGGCGCATGGTGCCGCCGAGCTCGTCGACCCCTTTCAGTTCGCGCAGCTTATAGATGACGCGGTCGGGGGCGGCTTGATCGAACTCGGTGGAGTTGGCGTTGGCGAGGCCGCATACGTTACGCGCGAATTCGATCACCAGAGTTTGCATGCCGAGGCAGATGCCGAAGTAGGGGACTTTCGCTTCGCGCGCGTAGCGGATGGCGACCAGCATCCCTTCGATACCGCGTTTGCCAAACCCGCCTGGCACGAGGATGCCATCGAAGGTATCGAGCTGGGCCATGCACTGCGGCCACTCTAAACGTTCCGCTTCGATCCACGTTATGTTAACGCGGGCGTCGTGGGCGAGGCCGCCGTGGAGCAGCGCTTCCTTGAGGCTCTTGTAGGAGTCCTCATATTCAACGTATTTGCCGACCAGACCTATCGACACTTCGCGCGCGGGGTGCTTCATGCGGCCCACCATCTCGCGCCATCGAGTGAGATCGCGGGGAGGTGCGTCGAGGGCCAGCAGACGCAGGGCAATATCGTCAACTCCTTGTTCGGCGAACACCAGCGGGCATTCGTACACGCTCTCGACATCGCGCGCGGTGATGACGGCCAGGGGATCGACGTCACAGAAGAGCGCAATTTTCTCCTTCATGTCGGGAGGCAGGGGGCGCTCGCTACGACAGAGGAGGATGTCGGGCTGAATACCGATGGCCCGCAGTTCCTTAACGCTGTGCTGGGTGGGTTTTGTTTTCAGTTCCTGGGCGGCGGCGATCCAGGGGACCAGGGTCACGTGGACAAAGAGTGTATTGTCGCGACCGAGCTCATGGCGCAATTGGCGGATGGCTTCGAGGAACGGCAGCGATTCGATGTCGCCGACGGTGCCGCCGATTTCAACGATCACGACGTCCACCGGGGTTCCGTCGGGCGCGGTGGCGACTCGGCGGGCGGCGGCTTTAATTTCATTCGTCACGTGCGGGATCACCTGCACGGTCTTGCCGAGGTAATCGCCGCGGCGCTCACGCGAGATGATCTGTTCGTAGATACGCCCGCTGGTGAGGTTGTTGGCCTGGGAGAGCGGCGAGTGGGTGAAGCGCTCGTAGTGGCCGAGGTCGAGATCGGTCTCGGCGCCGTCGTCGGTGACGAAGACTTCGCCATGCTGGAAGGGGCTCATGGTGCCGGGGTCGACGTTGAGGTACGGGTCGAACTTCTGCAGCGTGACTTTGAGGCCGCGGCTTTCGAGCAGGCAACCGATGCTGGCGGCCGCGATTCCCTTCCCCAGAGAAGAAACCACGCCACCAGTGACGAATATGTATTTGGCCATTATTCCGTTACCACCATTTTCTCGTAGAGTGCAGAGACTCTGTGCCAATCTTCGGGCGTGTCGACGCCGAGGGATTCGTACTCGGTTTCGATCACGCGGATCTTGAAGCCGTTTTCGAGCGCACGCAGTTGTTCGAGTCGTTCGGCTCGTTCGAGCGGGCCGATGGGGAGGTCAGAGTAGGCCAGCAGAAAATCGCGCCGGTACACATAGAGGCCGATATGCTTGAAGTATTCCGGGGGCGCTTCGGATGATCCGCGCATGTAGGGAATTGCCGAGCGCGAGAAGTAGAGCGCGTTGCCTTCGTGATCGGTGACCACCTTGACGACGTTCGGATCGACGATTTCGGCGCGGTCTTCGATGCGCTTCTTGAGAGTGCCCATGGGGATGTCATCGCGTTCGAGAAAGCCGAGCAATGCGGCGTCGATGGCGGCAGGGTCGAGCATAGGCTCGTCACCTTGAATGTTGACGATAACCTGAGCAGTGGAGGCGGAGGCGGCTTCGGCCACGCGATCGGTGCCGGAGACGTGATCGGGGCGGGTCATGACGACGCGCGCGCGGAAGTGCTGGGCGGCGTCGCGAATGCGCGGATCATCGGTGGCGATGACGAGGCTGGTGAGATAGCGCGCCTGCGAGGCACGCTCCCAAACGTGTTGCAGCATAGTTTTCCCGGCGATAGAGACGAGAGCTTTGCCGGGGAATCGGGAAGATGCGTACCTGGCTGGAATCACGCCAAGAATGCTGAGCGGCACAATCGAATATAGCACAGCGGGGAAGGGGTGAGCTAGGTGGTCGGTAGTGAGGTTGTCTGCGGGACCAACCTCTTTTGATTTGCTCGCAGATGAAAACAGATGGACGCAAATAGTTGCCGAATTCCAGTTACGATAAAAGCCTCGCCAATCCTCACCGGCAAAAGGATTTGCACCAGGACACGAATGGCCTGCGAACGAAGTTGAGCCCAATAGCGATTGCAATCTGAAACTGCTTGGATTGTTCGTGAGCGTTCACGTACAATGTCGGTATGAAGCGTAAGAATGCCGCGGCAGTGGCGTTGGGGCGTAAAGGTGGAATCAAAGGTGGTCCGGCGCGAGCCGCTGTATTGACTCCGGAGCAACGCAGCCTAAGTGCTCGAAACGCGGTGATGGCTCGTTGGGCCAAAGCGAAGGGGACGACCGTTGCAAGGAGAAAAGTTATGAATAACCGCAAGAAACTCGTCGATCAGAAAAAGGCCACCCACACCCATCCCGTCGACAAAACCGACGAGGCTCTTCTTAATCTCCTTAACCGGCTCAAAACAACGGTTGACCCCGCCGAGATTCGAGAGTTGTCAGATCAGATCGAGCGTGTAGTTTTCCATAAACAATTCAGGAATGCCTAAAATCCGGAAACCGCCTCCGTCAGGCATTCTGGATCACTTGCTTGAACGCTTTCGCGAAGGTCGGATTTCGACTGGCGATTTTATGGAATTAAAACACTGGCTGGAATCTGACGTCGAAGTGCCATCCGGTAGGTGGTATAAGAGATTTTCGAATTTCACGCTGGTTGGCGAAGGCGAACTTCTAAAAACGTTTCTCACGACCGACATGAAGGCGTACGGCATTGAAGTGATCAATTAGCTACGTCTTCGTTTTAGCACAGCCGGGGAATTCACGTGGCGCCACGCACTCATCAACGAGCGCAGTTGACCCGCTGAGTACGGAAATTTGTGTGCACAATAGTTAAATAGATTACGAGGACAAGAGGAGGAAGATTGTGCGAATTCTAACGGCCTTCATATTGGTGTCGCTGACGTGCGGGGCGGCGGATAACGGAACGCTAAAGACGGAAGTGAATCCCGGACGCGCGGGAGTTTTTATCGACGGCAAGTACGTTGGGCCGGCGGCCAATTTCAAGATCGCGCGGAAGTATGAGGTCGCAGCCGGCGAGCACGAAATCAAGCTGGAAGAACCGCGGTATCAGGAGATCGTAAAAAAGGTAACCATCACGGCGGGCAAGACGACGGTGATGAAAGAGACCATGGTCGCGCTGCCGCCGGCCAAGCCGCCCTTCGGAAAGCTGCGGATCGAAAACCCCGACCATTTTGCCGCCGTGTATGTGAATGACCGGTTCATGGGCCACGTGGACGAGTTCAGCAACTACGCGCAGGCGCTCCTGCTCAACCCCGGCACCTACGAAGTAAGGGTAGTTCCCACGAGCGGCGCACCCATCATCAAGACGGTGACGATCGAAGCGGAAAAGACCGTCATCATCAAATAGGTGCTTGCGTCTCGCCGCTACGACGGACCACCACATAGTTGCAGCGGTTAGCATCAGCGGCATTTCCCTGGATGTGCTGGGCGGGCTTTATCTGGCCTACGATTTACTGGGCGGGCAACACGGCCCCTTGCGGCTTCTCACCAGGATCGTCACTTATTCGATTGTGTTCGGAATCGGTTACGGCCTGGGCCTGGGGCTGTTCTTCGGGGTGGTCTCGGGAGCGGCGACAGGGATCACGATAGCAATCGAGCTGCATCGAATGGGTAGCCGGAACAACCACTATTCCCTACCCTGGCAGGCACTGTTCAGCGCGATCCGGGGTGTTGCTTTCGGCGCGGGACTCTACCGCACGCTGGATTTTAGCTACGCGGCGACTTTCGCGGCTCTCATCACGATGGGACAAATCGTCGCCTACTCAAACGGTATGCGGCCCAGCATGGATTATTCTGCAGTCCGGCGATCGCGGCTGACGCGCCGACAGATCTGGGGCAGCGTTATGCGAACCGCGGGGTACATCGCAGCGGCATCGGCGTGCAGCACGCTGGTGCAGCACGTGGATCATCCCTGGACCTTCGCGATTCGTCTGGGCGTGGTGACGGGATTGGTGACTACGGTGGGCGCAATGGTCAACCCTTAATCGAATACTACGCAGACAATCTTCCGGTGCGGCGGCTGGGTGTGTTTGGAATCTGTCTGGTGCTGTGCGGCTTAGCGCTGCAATCGTTTCAATAGTGGGTGGCACTGCTGGATGTTCCCGTGCGGTGAGGCTGGCCTCGGCGGGCCCTCGCGCAACGATGCGCTTCAACTGCCCCCACCCTTTATGGGCGGGGCCAAGTCTCCTTGATCAAAAGCGGCAGATCGTGGATCCAATCGTCTTTACTTACCCCGCCAGGATAAATAACATGGGCTAGATTGTCTTTGGTGTAAGCAACAACGAAATTGGCGTGGGCGACTGAATAGTTGCCCTTTCGGATCTCTGTTTTCTGGGCCAAGGGAACTCTTGCAGCCTTCTGAACTGCCTCGAGAGCAGCTACCGTTCCCGTCAGGCCAACAAAATGTCTATCGAAATTGTCGAGCCACCGGCGCAGCTGCACCGGCGTGTCCCTTGCGGGATCGGTGGTAACGAATACGAGCTTAACCCGATCTGCAATACTCGGAGGCAACTTCTTCAGAGCCACGCCGATGTTTGCCATATGCATGGGACACTCATCGGGGCAATTGGTGTAGCCGAAAAACAGGAGTGTCACCGACCCTCTGGTCCGGTTCCAGAAATCAAATTGAGCACCGGAGGTGTCAACGAGAACAAACCTCGGTTTCGGCAAGGGCGGCGTGACGAGGCCACCCCGGTATGTGTCCTTCTTGCCCTGTTGGGCCGAAGCCAAGCACGCAATAATGATGAACAGTCCAAAAGCTCTCGATGTCATGCAGCCTCCTATCAGTGAACAATCACCGTACCTTTCATCCCAAGGTGGTCATGAACAGCACAGATGTAGTTGAAGGTGCCTGGAGACGTGAAGGTCACGCGAAATCGTGTTACCCCTGGAGATGACTGAGCGAGGTTCGCCCGATCTTGAGGTGCAGGAGACAGGAATCCCGAATTCACGCTGTCGGTAGACGAGCTTATCACCGCTTGTCTCGCCCCCTCCGGGGTGGGCGAGACATTTGCGGAAGGCGGCCGCGGATCCGCAGGCTCCGTCCCAAAGGTCACGGTGTGGTTTATCGACGGATCGAGACTCGTCCACTCAACCGTGTCCCCAACACTGATGACGATGGTGGCGCGCACGAAACGCATTAGTGACGCGGTCTGTGAACCTGCTCCAGTGGTTGTTACGATCTCGCCGATCCCGGCGGCCACCTCGTTGCTCTCGGTTCCATCGTTGTCAGGGGCGGTTCCCCGACCTTGGAGGCGTGAGGCGTCCGCAAGCAACAAGGATTGTGTGCTCTTCGCCTGTCGATCATAGAAATCCTGGTCGTGGGCGAGGGTCTGGGCCAGGTTAACGACGTGCACCACTCCGGTCATGTCCGCGTGAATCAGGCAAACGAACTTGAAGTTGCCCGGAGTCGGAAACGTTACGGAATATGTTGGCGGGCTTGTCGCCGGGGCCGGATCTTCAGGCAACAGCAACACTCCCGAGGTGACGCACGCGGAACCATCGAAGCTGGATCCATCAGGGGTGAGCCCGGGGCACCCGACTGGGATGCCGAAGATGGGACCGAACCCAGGCGGGCGGGTCTGGCCGGGTTTTAAGAAGCTTAGGGTATGGCGCTCATGCGTGGGAAATGTCCAACGGATGCTGTCGCCGGCATGGACCCAAAGTTCATTCGGCAAAAACGCCAACGCCTGGCTTCCCCGATTCGGACTTTCCGCTCCCGCTATTGCCAGCCATTCATTAGCCTGAACTGCACTCGAAACGGCTCCAGCCATCAGAAGGACTACCACTGCCGACGACGCCAATCGTTTTGACTTGCCCTTCGACACCTCTTTCATCTTTCACCTTCCTTTGCCTTGTTACTCCTCTCAACGTGCCCCGATCGCATGAGACACGATGCGCCGGCCAAGCCGCCAAAACAAGTTCAGGCGTGTTAGAAGGGTGTTTCATACATTTGCACGCCGCTGAAAACAAGAGGTAAGCTCGAACCAATGCCCACCGCGGAATCCGAGGCATTCGTCGCACGGCGGCAACTCGAGCGGGTGCTTGCAAGCGCTGGTTTCTCGCGAAATGAGCGCATGGCGCGATTTCTGCGGTTCGTAGTCGAACATCATCTGGAAGGCAAGGACAGCGAGCTCAAAGAATCCGTTATCGCTATTGAGGTGTTCGGGCGGAGGCCGGATCATGACCCCGCGCACGATTCGATCGTGCGGACCGAAGCTGGGCGGCTGCGGGCTCGCCTCGCCGAATATTACAAGGGTGAGGGAAGAGGCGACCCACTGGTCATCGAATTACCGAAGGGCGGTTACGTTCCGGTTTTCCAGCAGGCAGTGAGTCCTTCAGCAGCGACCGCCGGCTTACCGGATCGGAGCGTGCCGCGGCTCGGCAGATGGTGGCTCTTCGCCGGGCTTGCCTGCGTCACAGTCGTCGTCGCTGCCGCGGGATGGTGGCGTGTTCAGCACCAAGGCGCGCCCATTTCAATTGCTGTTTTGCCCCTGATTACCTTGAGCCAGGATCCAAACAGCGACTATTTTGCCGACGGGCTCACTGGCGAGATCATTCGAGGCCTTTCGATCATTGACGGCCTAGCGGTGCGCTCCCAAACCTCATCGTTCGTTTTTAAGGGCAAGCCCCAGAACGTCCGCGACGCCGGAAGACAGCTTGATGCCGAGTACATTGTGGAGGGCTCTGTCCTCCGATCCGGTCAACACTTGCGAATCGACACGGAGTTGATTCGGGTCCGCGATGACTTCCCGCTCTGGTCGGGCCGGTACGACCGGGAGTTGACGGACATCTTCGCCATCCAGGACGAGATTTCCCAAGGCATTGTCAATAGCTTGCGATTGAAGCTCGGGGGCGGCCGCCGGCGGTATGAAACCAGTGTGGAAGCGTACGATCTTTACCTTCGCGCCCGCGCTTTCGGCGGCGGAGGTGAGTTTGGGCAGCCTGGCTGGCGTCAAAGCGTCCCCTTATTTGAACAGGCAATCGCCAAGGATCCGACGTTTGCTCCTGCTTATGCGGGTCTCGCCGTAGCCCACGTCATCCTGTCGAATAATTTCGCTAACAACATTGCGGAGGAGCTCGCGAAGATTCGCCCCGCTGCGGAGAGGGCGGCCCAACTGGATCCCCTCTCGGCGGAAGCCTACGATGCGCTGGGGGCGGCCTATGCACGCGAAGGGCAATGGGAACAGTCGGAAAAAAATTTCATCCACGCTATCGAAATCCAGCCTAGCCGCGCGGAGTCGCACGCCGATTTGGTCGCGTTTCTTCTTTTGCCGCTCGGCCGGTTCGACCAGGCACTCCAGCAATTGCGAATCGCGGAGAAAAATGATCCACTCTCGTCGTTTGTTCACCTTTGGATGGGCGAGGCACTGGCGGAGACCGACCTAAACGAGGAGGCGGCCGGGGCTTGCGAGAAGATGTCGGAACTAAACGCCAACAAGGAGGGATGCGTTTTCCGCATGCGCCTACTTCAAGGGAAAGCCATGGATATTATTCACATTTACGAAGGAGACCCCGCCAAAAGTAGGATTGGAGCCCCGCTAGGGTGTGCCTATGCGCGCGTGGGCCGCCGCGAAGAGGCGGAGAAAGTGTTCGCCGCGACTAGAGACATTGCCCGAGCCGAAATTCTCGCATGTTTGGGCGACAAGGATCGGGTTTTTGAGGCCCTGGATCACGACGCCGGAGTGGGGCCTATTCGAATGGGCTGGGTTCTGAATCGTGTGAATCGTGAAAGTCCGGGTCTGCTTCGCGGGGATCCACGGCTGGAGGCCTTGCGCAAGAAGGTTGGGTTGCCAGAATAGCGGCCGACAATCGATATAGGGCTGCGACGTTTCGCGCTACTTCTTGGTCCACTCGCCGATCCACTCGAGGACGGTGTGATACCAGAGCAAGCTGTTTTGCGGCTTCAGAATCCAGTGGCCTTCGTCGGGGAAGAGCAGGAGTTTCGACGGCACGTTTTGTTGCTGCAGGACGGTGAAGAGCTGCATGCCCTGGCCGGTGACGTCGCGGAAATCCTGCTCGCCGTGAATCACCAACGTGGGCGTCTTAAAGTCTCTGGCGAAGGTAGAGGGCGAAAACCTCACATACAACTCGGGGTTATCGGCCGGCAAGCCCTTCATCTCCCACAGCGGGAACCATTGCTCGTCGGTTTCGCGCTGCCAACTCGCCAAGTCGAACACGCCGCCATGGGATACGATCGCCTTAAAGCGGTTGGTATGGCCGTTGATCCAGTTCACCATGTAGCCACCGTAAGAGGCGCCCGCCACGGCCATGCGCTGGTTGTCTATATAAGGTTGTGCGCCGACAGCGTCGACCACGGTCATGATGTCGTCGTAGGGTTTCCCGCCCCAGTCGCCATTAATCTCATCAATGAACTTCTGCCCGTAACCGGTTGATCCTCTGGGATTAGGCTGCGCGACTACGTAGCCCGCCGCGGCGAATACCTGGGCGTTCCAGCGGTAGGTCCAGGACTCGCCCCAGGCGCCTTGCGGGCCGCCGTGTATCAGAAAGATTACCGGATATTTCCGCGCGGGCGTGAAGTCGGGCGGCTTGACGATGAAAGAATGGACGCGCGACTTATCGGGACTGTCGACCCACATTTCCTCGAGCGGTGTAAGAGTGACGCCGGCCAGCAGCGCATCGTTCATGTGGGTAAGCGCGACACCGGCGCCGCCACCCGAATTTGCGCGATAGATCTCCAGCGGCCGCGAGCCGCTTTCCTCCGTATAAACCATGGTGCGGCCGTCGGACGTGAACTGCACGTCATCGAGAGTGGACTGGCCGCTGATGATGCTACGCAAACCGCCACCGCCGGCGGCGATCATTTGTAGGCTGGTGCGACCGCGGTCCTCGGTGGTAAAGAACACGCGCGTGGAATCGGAAGACCAGGTGAAACTGCCAACCCAACGATCGAGCGTCTCAGTGAGATTGGTGGTCTTGCCGGTGGCGCGTTCGAGGACCATGAGACGCCAGCGATCGCTTTCATAACCGGCCCGGGGCTGTGAGCGGAAGGCAAGAAATTTTCCGTCGGGCGAATAGAGAGGGCCGTCGTCCGCGCCGGCGCTGATGGTGATTTTGCGAGCCTCGCCGCCGTCGAGCGGCACGGTATAGATGTCGGAATTGGTGCTCGCGGCGGGGTTGGAATCAACATTCATGACGAAGGCCAGCTCCAGCGAATCGGGCGAGATGGCGTAACCGTCGGGGCCGCCGAGAGAGAAGGGCGGCACGTCGCGCTTACCGGGAGTAAGATCGCGGACCTCGCTGCCATCGGTGTTGGCGACGAGAAGATGCTGGCGGCGGCGGGTCTGCCATTCGGTCCAATGGCGAAAGAGCAAAGAAGTGTAGATGCGCGCTTTGGAGGGCGCCTTGGCATCGGCGTCGAGGTAGCGTTGGTTGCAGGCGTTGTCGAATGGGCCGTTGGCGGAAAACCCACACTCGGGGTACACGTTCGACTGAAACACCAGTTTCTTGCCGTCGGGCGAGACGAGCAAGCCGGCGGCTTCGGTGGCCAGGCGAGTGATCAGACGCGGGTGCGCGCCATCGGAATCCATCACCCAGATTTGCGACGATCCGCCGCGGTTGGAGATGAAATAGATCTGCCGCGAATCGGGTGACCAGCGGGGACGTTCGTTATCATCGCCATCGCGCGTGAGCTGCCGCGGAACGCCGCCGTCGACGGAAACCACGTAGATCTGCTTGGGGCGCGTGTTGCTGGTGAGATCGGGCGTGGTGACGGTGTAGGCTACCAATTTGCCGTCTGGGGAAAGCGCTGGCTCGGCGATGCGCTGGATGCGGAGGAGAGTTTCGACGTCGAAGGGACGTTTCTGGGCGAAGGCGGGGCCGAAGGGAAAGACGCAAAGAAATGCCGCGAACAGCAGCAAAACAGGAGGGCGCGAGGGCCGGATCAAACTGCGAATACCTCCTCCACACGGGCGGAGAATCCAGGCTGGAGGTGTTTGATCGTCAGTAGCGTCTTTGCGCCCATGCTTGAATTCTACTATCTTCCAGTGGCGGGGAGCCGCTGCGCCATATAGTCGTCGAGCCAGCGCAGCGCTTCTTCCTGGCTCGAAAACGCTCCGTCGGCTTGGGCTTCGTAGGCGGCGGTGGTCACTTCGCCGATGTGCACGCCGGGGCGGTCGTCGAAATAGGGCAGGACATGCCGCCCAAGGATCAACGGCGGCTGCGGGCGCGATTCGACCGATTCGGATTCGGCGGCGGCTAGAATGCGCGCGGCGGCGGGAGGGACTCCCGGTTCAAGGGGCGGGCGGCCTGAGGCGTCGGCTTCGATCAGGCGAACCAGTTGCCCGATGGACGCGGGAGCTACGCGCATCGCCAGGCGACGGACGGCGCGGGGCGTGACATCCGGTCCGATGCTGTGATGCGAAAGATGATTCTCGACGAGCGGCACGACCTGATCGACAATCGCGCTCTTGATACCTATGCGTTCGAGGAACGCCCGCGCCATCGGTCCACCGGCGGGCTCGTGACCCCACGAGGTCCAGCGCACGCGGCCTTCGCGCTCACGCAGCTCGGTAGTCGCGGGCTTGGCGAAATCATGAGCGAGCGAAGCGAATAGGAGAACGGCGCGGTCGTCAGCGGCGAGAACATCACTCTCGGCAATGCGGGCGGCCTGATTCAGCACGTGCATGGTGTGGACACCAACATCACCTTCGGGATGCCACTCGGGGTCCTGCGGCACGCCGAAGAGATTTTGGATTTCCGGAAAGTGTCCGATCCAGCCTGTGGTTTGCAGATATTCGCCGATGCGGCCGGGATGTGCGCCCTTCACCGCCCACTTCATGAACTCTTCGGCAATGCGCTCGCGCGCGAGTGTCGCGTACTCGCCGGCGATGGAGCGCGACATCGATGCGGTGGCCGGGTCGACTGTCAGATCGAAGCGGCAGGCGAACTGCATCCCCCGCAGGACGCGCAGCGGGTCCTCGGCAAAAGCGTCGCTGGTGGCGCGCAGGATACGGTTGTTGAGGTCCACTTGGCCGCCGAAGAAATCCCACACCTCGCCATTGATCGGCTCGAAGCTCATGGCGTTGATGGTGAAGTCGCGGCGGGAGGCGGCTTCGCGCGGGGTGATGGATTCGTCAAACTCTGTGTGAAAATCGCGGTGGCCGGGGCCGGTCTTGCTGTCGCGACGGGGGAGACTGAAGTCGCACGTATCACATGGGTCAGATCCGGACTCGTTGAATTTAATCACGCCAAAGCTCTTCCCGACGATATCGACGCGGCCGCGGCGGGTCAGGAACTCGGCCAGATGATCGTAAGACATTCCGTAGACTTCGATATCAAAATCCTTGGGAGTGAGGCCGAGCAGGGCGTCGCGCACCGACCCTCCCACTATCACCGCCTGGAATCCGGACGCGTGCAAATCGCGTACGATTTGCTCCAGCGCCAGTGGTAGAGTGAGCACCATCCTGGTTAAGATTGTACTTGGTCGATATTCACAGCCATGTCTTATACGGCATGGACGATGGTTCGAAGACACTTGAGCAGTCGATCGAGATGCTCAAGATGGCCGCCGCCGCCGGCACCACCGAACTGGTGTGCACCCCGCATGCGAACCGCGATTACAAATTCGAACCGCTGGTGATCCGCGAGCGACTGAACGAACTGGAAGGCGGGATCGGCGGTGCGCTGCGGCTCTACACCGGCTGCGATTTCCACCTGAGCTACGAGAATATCTCGGACGCGATTACGCATCCGCGCAAATACACCATCAATCAAGACCGTTACCTGCTGGTGGAGTTTTCCGATCTCATGATCTTCCGCAACACGGCGGAGATCTTC
>Ga0207641_10003177_pt1 | contig 14698 bp, 36 predicted proteins | sample KBSSwiS62_FD_184306 | JGI IMG/M metagenome (GOLD analysis project Ga0207641, IMG submission 184306) | Switchgrass rhizosphere microbial communities from Kellogg Biological Station, Michigan, USA - KBS Switchgrass S6-2 (SPAdes) (version 2) | ecosystem: Host-associated > Plants > Roots >... | reverse complement strand
GACGACATCGAGAAGCAGCGTCAGAACTTCATCTCTTTTTTGTTCCATTCTCTCCATTATAAATTCATCGCGTTTCATGTTCTGATAATCGAAATCCTCTAATCGCCGATCACCAGCATCTAGCCAGCCGTGATAATCAATCATATGCCCTTCCTTAATTCAAAATTTTTGTTTATAACATAATCTTGATTTAGGTCAAGTACCCATTCCTCAAGAAAATGTATGCGATTGCGCAGCCTTTCTAAGTGGTCTTCTATTTGGCTAATATCTACTTGAACTAAGCAGATTTCGTTTCTAATTGTATTTTCTAATGATTCATTCATATATATCTCCCGCAATACTTGTCGTAATAATACTCTTTGATTTCGTCCATCATTCCTTGATCTTCATCGGAATCTGTAGGCTTTCGATTGTATAAAGTTACGAAATCATTCATGGCCCATTCACTCACCGCTGAATCTGCACATTCATAGGTATCTTGATCGATGCATTCATCATTCATGGTTTTCCTCCTTGACAATTTTTCGGAATTGATTTATACATTTACCCATATAAGATAATACATGTTCCATTTTTGGTCAACAAATTATCCGCAAAAAGGAAAATATATTTCTCTAACACTGGAAAGAATAAAGGTAACACATGCAATTGAAAGAATATCTTGATATGATTAAAAAAGAAAACGGCACTTCTTTTTCTTGGTTTTGTAAGAAATGCGGCATAGCGCGGCCAACCCTTAGACGAATCTTAAAAGGTTATCATTTTGGGACAACAACTGCTTTCAAAATTATTGATGCTACAGAAGGAAAAGTAAGCTATGATGAATTGAGTCAGATAGCAAAAAGAAATGAAAATACACACAAAAACTAACGCCGATAAAAATCGAAAATACCGCTAGCAGAATCAACGAAAAATCTGGGAGGGAGTTTATGCCTTCCCAAAGTTCTTTAAACACTTTCTTCATACGGAAACCTCTCTAACATTCTTTTCTCAATATATTCTCATGCCATTTTAAAGCCTTGTCTTTTTTAAGAAAACTCTTTATGAGTGGCAAAATATACAAAGAAATGGATTCCCTACCCAATGTAAGGAACCCATGTCCCAATAGAGGAACGAGACAAATATGAAGAAATTAGATTTACCTTATGAACTCCCTCCGTACCATTATCTTTTACAAATAGCAGATCATTGCCCTAAAGCTGTCGGGCTTTATATCCGCCTCTGGAATGAGCGAGATAAATATAATTCGCTCACCGTCGAGAAATGGTGCGTAAGAGAAAAATACAGTAGCACGCTTGCTAAATTCCGTCACGATCTTTTTTTACTTTCCAAGGAAGGATTAGCTTCTTACATGGAAAATTTCGATGAGATCGCGATTGAACTTATTGAGTGGAGCGCAGAGGATGAAAATTGCTAGAACCTTTTTGACTATTAAGGATGCTTTTGCTAGGATCGCGCTTAGAAAAACAAAAACCCCGATTGAACGTCGAGGTTTTTGCGAGCTTTGGAAGCTAGATTGGGGACATAAGATACCCTCCAATTTAGCTTACCTCGGAATTTTAATCAAGGGGTTTAGCTAAATGTCGAAAGAAAAATCTTTTCCTCAATTCTTTTTGATCTTTAAGAAAATAAAGTATAATGTTGGGCTATTAAATAAGAAAGCCCCAGCACTTGTAATGCCGAGGCTTATATTAGCTATATTAACGAACAAGAGGTTAATCGTTACTATAGCAAACACCGCTCTTTATCGCAAGAGGAGTTTGTTATATGTCTGAAATTCCGTATTTTTTTAATGCTCCTGTTCCAAAATATTTCCGTGAAACCGGCTGGTTTAATTCAGAGCATATGTTCAAGTATGTTCATTGGGCTTTTTCAAGATGTAGTACACAATCTCAAATAGTCATTCTTGCTGGGCGAGAAGTAAGATTAGCCCCTTATGAATTTGTGTCTGGTCGATTGTCTAGTTCAAAGGAATGTTTTTTAAGCGAAAATGTCTTCCGTAACCAACAAAAAACCATGCTAGATGCCGGTTTGCTCAAAAAGTCGACCAACAGTTTAACCAACCAATATTCATGCTACATATGGGTGACAGATCGATTTATTAAAAAGAATAACCAACAAAATAACCAACAAATAACCAACGACCAACCAACGACCAACCACGTTATAGATACAAAGATACAAATATATAAAGAACAACAACCCCAAACCCCTTCATTTAATCCTAAAGTCATCCCAATCCAAAATGAACCTGTTGTTGTTGGATCTGTTGTTTTTTTTGAATGTTTGAAAGATTTGCCTTTGAGCGAAAGCGAAAAATTAACTCTGATGAAATTCCCTCAAGATCGCGTAAGTCTCGCAGTGGAGTGGTCGCGAAATAATCCTCCCAAGAAATCCCTTATTGCCCAGCTCGTTTGGCATTGCCAGCGCGATAATCCTCCAGCAAATAATGCGAAAAACAAAGAAAATAACATCAAGTTTTGTGATAAATATTTCAAAAAATATCTATCTAACATAGAGTGCGAATTTAAAATAGCCAATAAAAGAAATGCTCTGATCGTTGGAAGCGGAAATAACCCAGAAAACTATGCAGAAATAAGTCTAAATGAAAACCCTAACGTCTTTAAGCAGCAACTTACTCACGCAATGCGCAGATTTGAACTCCCTTTGCACGAAGAAGATCTCGTATATAATTAGCCGTGGAGTATCTATTGCACTTTCACAACCATGCTTTAAAGAAGAAATTACATGCTCAAATTGCGGCGGAAATCGGGGAATGATTATATTAAATAATCCGGCTTCAGGAGAGGAATTAGCTTGGTTTTGTCTTGAAGAAAAGTGTATGATCGAATGTTCAAATAAAAGCAAAGAACGTGATTTTGAAGAGTGGAAAAGGAAAATGGCTTTCATTTGCGCAACCGCGGAAAAAGAAATGCAACGAAAGGAAGCTCTCGAAAAGAGATATTCAAATCAAAACCGACGAAGCTGGATGGATGATTAATCGGCAATGCCCAAATTTCGCATTTTAAGGTACCGCCATTAACGCAAAAAACATAAAAGGTATGAAATCATGTCTCACACAAAAATAACGCATTGTATTCAAAATGGCGAAGTTCGTGAAAAATGGGCTCGAAAACAAATCAATTGGAAATGGATCAAACTAAAAGCTAAAACATTGCCGGAAGCTCGAGCTTTTATGCGATTCGCCGACACGCAAAGATATAAACCCGCTTGGAACTCAAGCTATCTTCGAATTCATTGCTGGCTCGAAGATTGCAACGCTCCTGAATCGTTATTTTTCATACTCGATTCGCTGCGCACCATGTATTTTAACGAACAATCTCTAAAATAAAATAATTTCTTTACACAAATTTCGCGAACCTTATAGTGAATATTTTAAAACACTATAGGAGTTTCGCACCCATGGAGATCTCACACTACAAAGCCATCAACAAAGGCGCATTGATCGGCACATTCAACGTTTCTTTCGAGTTTAAGCCTTACGGAAAATTCACGATTCGCAAGATGTCCCTATTCAGAAAAGATGGCCAGCAATGGGTCAGTTTCCCAAGTGAACAATATGAAAAAGAAGGTAAAAAGAAATATTTCTCTTTCTGCATTTTCGAGGATCTCACGGAAAATCGCCTTTTCTCAAGCGACGTTTTAGCCCTGGTGCAAGAGCATATCGCAGATCAAACAAGCGGAATAATTTCTTCAGAAGCAAGCCTTAAAGCCCCCCCTGTTGCGCCGACCCCCCCAGAACAGGAGCTTTTTTTTTAATGCCACAACAAACCGAAGATGAACCAACCCCAGCTATCTCATGGTTCATCCCCATCAAAACAGTATCCGAAGCAAATTGTTCCGAGCATTGGACGAAAAAGCATAAACGCCACAAAGAACAAAAGCTTTGGATATATTCTCTTTTCAAAACGAATCTACCAAACCTCCGCCTTCCGGTCACCATCAAACTCACTCGTCATGGGAAAAAACTTCTCGACGACGACAACCTTCCGGTTTCGATGAAATATTTCCGTGACGCCATAGCCGATTGCTTAATCCCCGGGAAAAGGCCAGGACAAGCTGATTCCGACCCGCGAATAGTCTGGACTTATGCGCAATTAGTTTCCGATAGAGTTGGTGTTAAAATAGAGATTTATAAAAAGTAGTTTACTTATATTTAATTTCCTCGAATAAAGAAGTTTGCCGAGCTTTCGCCACCATTGTTTTAATTTTCTCTTGCCTTGTTACAGGCTCTTGTTCTTTTGCATTTTCCATAATATTTTCAAAGTCTAATTTCGAGGAATTTCGATAATTATAAATTTCTAAAAACATTTCGTCAAAAGCCTTTATATTGGATTTAGGCCCAAATTTCGAAACCAAAATTTCCATGTTTGTCCGCCAGCGTTTCTCACTAAAATCAGGATGTTTAAAAAGTTTCAGCATCGAAAGCCAAAATCTTCCAGAAAGAGCATAAGGAGAGTATCCATTAAATCTTCTAATGCAATTGACAGTGTCCCAAGCCAAATTCATATCATGTTCGATATTTTTATCCTGAAAAACAAAGTTTCCGCTTCTAAAGTTAGAATGAAGAGTTTCTATATTATCATTTGAACATATTCTTAAAGCAATTTTAATACTCAAATTATAAGTCGTCATAATTTCTTTTAATTTAACATAATGTTCATTTTTATTTTTTACATAGAAATTCAAATAATCCGAAAAAGTCCAGTTTTTCGCGACATTTAAAGGAATGATATCCGTAATTTCGATATTCTTTTGGATTTCATAGTAAATTTCAATCCCCAGTGCTTTTGCAGCTAATAATCTATGCTGTCCATCAATAACCTCCATTTTTTCGTTGACCACTATAGGCCGGAATTCCAGAAGATTTCGCATTTCAATAGAGTGCATAAGCTTCCGAACATGAGTTTGGTCAATTTTTTCGCGATTGTCATCTCTAAAAATAAACATTTCATAATTTTTTGATTTCTTTATCACTCAATAACTCCTTTATTAATTCAGTCAAAATTTCCATTTGCATCTGTAAACTTTCAATCTTATCTTTCATTCGTGCTGCTGGGTGATTTGATGGGTTATATTTACGAGCAATAACATTATATCCCACTTTTTTATTGTTCTCATAAGTCTCTTGGCCTTTTTCCGCTGTATAAAATTCACGCTTTCCACCGCGACGAAATTCCGCAACTATGACATTCTTTGAACGATTCATCTTGTTAGCGATATACCCACAACTAACAGGCTGATCCCGATAAGATTCAATTATTTTTCTCTCTTCAAAAGATAAAGGCTTCCTCGTTTCCATTTGATTTCACCTCGGTAAAATCTTTAATGCAATCTAAATCCCAAAGGCAACCACTAGAACAATCCCAACCATAATACCAAACACTTTTCGGAGATAATCGGCATTCCCATTGATAGGGCGAAATGATGATCCCTTGATATTCCTTTTTAACTTGTTCCCAGTTAATCCCATAAGAATTAAGATCAGGATTCAGAGATATTATGGGATATTTCTTTGTGAATTCCCAAATTTCCTCGGCAGTTTTGAGGTGAAGAATCCTAGAATTTTCTTTTAAGGTTATCTCATAAGAATGCGCTAAGTCCTCTAAACAAAACTTTTCCGCCTCACACCATTCGCGCCAGTTTAAATCATCTTCTAATCCATTATCTTCCACGCTAAACCAAAAGGCTACAGGTTTACTTCCTATGAAATTCAAATGCTCCGGGTACTCCCATGGCTCTAATTTAAAAGGTTCTCGACAATAATGAATCAGCTTCATTTTTCCTCTGGTTCCTCCGATAAAAGTTCGTTCATTACGGAAATAACTTCCATTTGACCTTCTTTATCCACTTTCATAGCTTGAGCAGTTGCTACAAACATTTTTGCTAAACAGAATAAGACAACCCTGGAATGTCTTTTCGCAAAACTTTTCGCTAAATAAAAGCCGATTTCAAAGCTAAGCTCATCCGATTCTTTTAAAATAGACTTTAATACATTTTCCTCTGAAATTTCACTCATTTTCCTTCTCCCTTTTAGATTTTTCGTTCATCAGTTTCTTTATCTCCTCAAGCAATTTCCTTTGATCCCTCGAATATTCCGCAAAAGTCTCCGATATCTTATACATCGAATTCGCATAATAACAAGGACAAAAAACAGCAAACAAAAACAAAAACAACGTCAAATATTCTTCCATCTTTCAATCTTCCTTCGGCAATGCTTCTCGCACCGCTCTAATTTTCTCGATATTAGCTAAATAATAGGCTTCTTTTTCCTCTTTAGAAATATGCTGTAAATCAGTGCGCATCTTCCCTCCTAATGGATTTTCTCCTTTTAGCAGCATAAATAGAATTTCCGCTGTCATAATAGGTATCACTTCATGCCCTTTGATATTAAAAGTTTGACACATTCCCGCTAACCCATAAACCAACTCATTAAACATACGCCCATAAAGGCTAATACATAATGACCCATACCCATCCGTATTCTCAAGATCCGGTGTTATGTCCAGCTTGCGACGCATTTCGCTAACCATTTTCGTTTGAATCAAATGAAAGTTCAAGTGTACATAGTCCGAAAGTTCTTTAATCTTCTCTGGCGAGCTGCAGTATTCTGCAAATTTATCGGTCATATTTATTCCTTTCTTATTACTTTAAGTGTATTGACAATCTGAGTTAATGCTAAAATTTTACCCATAAACATTCCGCTATAAAAAGGCGAAATATCTTGATCATCGATTAATCCAAAAAGGTCTTGAATTTGTTCTTCAAGGTGAACTTCCAAGAGTTCTACCGATTCTTTTAGTTTCTCTGTCATATTTTTTTCTCTTTTTCTTTAAATTTTTCGATAAAACGTTCGCACATTTCATTAGGCGTTTCTTCACCTTCTTCAATTGCTCGGTTCTCATCTTCAATCATCCGAAACCAATCATGTATAAAGCAAAAAAGCTGTTCACGTTGTTTTTTCGTTATATGTTCATATTTTACCGCTTGTTGATAAGCCTTTGTTGCAATATTCACCCATTTAATTATTGGCATATTATTCCTTTAAAGTTGTTCCGGTTCCGGAGGATTTGGCAAAGTCATGAAATGAGTAACACCATCCAATTTTCCCGTGCCATTATGAAAATAATATTCTGTATCATCCCAACCATGCTCCTGAATATATTGAACCCATTTTCCATTGGAAACGAGCAAAACCTCACGTGGTACGTTTGAGTCAAAATCGCATGTCTCGGGATCAAAATGTGTTTTAACCTTTTTCCATTCCATGTTTTCCTCTAACTGTGGGTTTGTTCATAATCATTGATTCCATTCTTAATACTCGCCAACACCGTCTTAATCCCTTGCAATTCCCCGCTAGGCGCAGTCGCTAAACTACAAGATACCGCATTCACTATCATCGCATTGATTATCTCATAGGTCGGCAAGTCTTTGTACTCATCGTATAACTCTACAATGGCTATGTTTAATTCGTTTATCCTTTCTTGATATTCTGGGGTAATCTCCATCTTATTCCTCTTTTGTTTCTATGTTTTCTAATGCTTCCGCTGCCATCATCATGCTTAAGTACATTTCCCTAGTACTTCTTCTGACTAAGCCAAAAGGATGCCTTTCGATGCCATTTATTCCAAACTCTACAATTATATAGCCCCCATCTTCCGGAAAATAATCCAACCCTAAGTTAGGGCAATCATCTCCATTAATATTCTTATACATAGCAAAAACTAATCGTCTAAACATACCCGCAATATGGGCTTTTGATATTCTCATATTTTCTCTGTGGTTAATGTATTTTCCTAAACATGGAACATAGATTATCCTATTTCGGTATTTTCGCGCAACCAATATTTTCTCTTTTCTTTTTTCCCCGCGTATCCTATTGTGGGAAATAAATTAGCATAAATAGGTAAATATGAATGATAAGAATGAACTAGATACCCGAACTGGCAAAGATCTCGTTACCGGCAAATTCCTCCCAGGTCACACTTACGGAAGACCGCGAGCTTGGTCCGATGCCGAAATCGAGGAAGAAGCAAATTCCCTTATCGAACATGCGCAAAACCCTGATACTTATACTCTTTCGGATCATTATGCTAAAAGAGGTTATACTTATGATGAGGTCTTTGATTGGGTAAAAGTTCATGTCCCATTCAGCAAGGCGGTAAAATTTGCAAAGCAGTTAATCGGGGCAAGACGCGAGCGCGAAGGCCTTAAGGGTAAGCTAGATAGCGCAATAGTTCGATCAACTATGGCCAATTATGATCCAGAACATAGGCAAATGCTGCGTGAACAGGCCCAGAAGATAGATGTGAGCAGCAATAAGGATGGCATAAGTGTCTCTGTTGTTAGCTACGAAGGGGTCAAGGGTGAGTAAATGCCTTTAGGGTGGGGTGTAAAGGCATTTAGAAGAGCTCCATACCTTTCGATATGGACTGCTATTGGTTTTAACTATTCATGTCCTGGCATAGTCTTGGGCACATTTATTGGCATTATCCTAGCAGAGTTTATCTTCATTCCACTTATGTTAAAGAAGTTTGGGTCCCTTTAGATGGAAAGGCGGTAGGGGTGACGAAGGTCGAGGGTGAAGAGTTTGTGGGGAGGAGGTTATGGATGTTCCTCATTCCGTAGAGGGGTCAAAAAGGTGAAGTTAGTTCGGAAAGTGCGCGAAAAAGGTAGCGGAGAAGTAGTTAGCACTCGAAGCGGAAAATTGCTATTAGCGGAATTCACCGCCTAGTTAAGTGCTTGATAATAAAGATGTTACAAACGGAGTTTTTGTGAAAGAGGAAAAGAAATTATTTAGCTACATGGAAGTGAAGGCTTTGATTTTTTTGGTAGCGGCTAAGACTGCAGTTTTGGTTGTCACGAGAGAATGTAATAATGAAAAAGAAGGTAGCCAGCAAGTAGAAGAAATGATTGATGAGATTCTTGCAACCATTTGGCGAAGTGAGGCGGATGAAAACAAATAAAGAAGTTATCGAAAAGCTGACGGCCTATTACTGCACCCAAGATATCGCGGTAGTTTCGAGGGCTTTAGCATGCGCTATGATCGATTTTAATAGAATTTCTCATTTGAATTCACTGGATAAAGAAGAACGCGATAATCTTATACTTGGCATAAAAAAAAATGCGGAAGCCTTAAAGAAATTCGTTAAAGATGGACCTGATGGAAATCTAGAACTAATGTTCACTTCGGAGTGGGAAAAGATGTAAGTCGCTGAAGATAAGGAGGTTGTCGCCAGGACTGCTGGAGTAGTTTTCCTCAAACTATTAGCTACCCAGGTTACTAATAGTTAGAAGTTCAAGCATACCTTCCCTTGTCAAGTCCTGTCAATAAAAAAGAAAATAACTGAAATTTGGAGAGAGATTTTGGAAGATACAGAAATGAAAAAAAGAGAAGAATATGCTGAAGAGGTTATAAATGATGCAGATAACTTGGCACGGAAGATGCTTACACTATTTTCAGAACATCTCGATGAAAACAGATTTCCGGTTATTATGGTCGCTCTTTGTCATGTCTTATTAAGTACAACAAGGGTCGGAAAACTTCCTTTCGAGCATACTATTGATATTCTCCGAGAAGTCGAGAAAAATCTAAAGCTAGTCGAAAAGGAAAAAGAAATGGAAGAAGAACAAGTTTGTGTGAATATGAAAGAAATGGAAAATCTTTCTTTAGAAATAGCCGATGCTCTCAGCAAGATCTTCTGCGGAAAAAAGAACTCTTTGGTCTATTATTCTTTAATAAATTCTTTACTTGCTCTTGGAGAATCATTCCAATTGACTTCGGAAGAACAATTATCGGTCATAAAGCAAATGATGGAAATTCGCAAGGAAATCTGGGAGGAAGATGAAAGCAAAAAAAAATAAAAAACTAAAGGAATTTACGCAAGTTGACCAACAGGATCTTGTCAATTCCGTTAATGAACTTACTCAAGAACATATTAACCAAATGCACACTTTCTTTCCGGGAAAATCCTTTGAAGTTATTTTATTAGCTATTATAAATTATTTGCTTATCTTTGGTGAAAAACTGAAATGTCCGGATCATGATATGGATATTCTTATCAGGAATATGCGGTATAGTAGAAAAGTGACTAAACAAATGGATGAAGAAGAAAAAAGAAAATCAAAGGAGTGATCCATGATTAAAGCCTCTCTTTTCGCGATTCTCTGCTACTCGGTTTATTCATGTTTCTTTGGGATGACGCCATTAAATATTTTCTCTTGTGGAATGTGTCCCGTTTTATTGATGTTGCCTTCAAAAGAAAAGTCTGCTAGAGAATACAATTTATTTCCTTCCAAAGAAAATTCCCCATCTGTTATTTCGAAAGAGTTTTTTATAAAAGTTTTTTCGAAGGAGGTCATCGATGGTTTTTTTCTCCCCTTGGCTTTTTATATCTGCCTTTGGTTTGGGCTGGTATTTATCTTGCAAAGTTAATAGCTGTCCTAAAATTGAGATAAGAGACACAGGATGGTATGCAATAAAAGATTTTCCTATTCCTCAAGAATATGAAGCTTTGCGTTATTCCGATCGAGTCGATTTTGTATTTTCAGATGGCCATTCACTTTTCCACGACGTTGCTTTTGATCGTCAAGGAATTCCTCTTTCTTCTATCGGAAATTATGGGAAAAGAATCCATTATTGGCGAAAAGTAGGTCTTCCAGTTGTAAAAAAAGAGGAGATATGTTCAGATGAAAAAAAAGAATCTGATTAATTGCTGGTGTGAAACTTGTCTTGCAAATGATTGGAATAACTTCTGGGAGGAAGCTAAAATGGATAAAAAAATGCACAAAGTAACGAAAAAGATGAAGACGGCCACAAAAGATATGAAAGAAGGCAAGAAAAAGGCCGCTATGAAAGTCTTAAAAGGCGCAGAAAAGGCGAACGAAAAGCTTGTGAAGTATGATAAGAATGTTAGAGATCCCGAAATCAAAGAATATAAGAAAATGAAGAAAAAAGGATGCTAGCATGGAGAAAAATAATTGGTTTTTCTTTAACGGAACTATGCTTGATCTAGGGAAAGTTTATTATATTACTAAGGAAAACACGTATCTTTGCTTTTATACCCCTCAGGGACAAGGTACCAAGATTCCTTTTTCTACGAACGAGGATATGAATGCGGCTTATAAACAAATAGAGGATTATCTTAGGAATTGAATCAGTTTATTCTTCAGGATATGAAAAATTTGGATGTAAAGTCTCATAAGCTAATATAATTGCCGCGCGTTCTTCATTATCAAGTTTTGAAACGAAATAAATAAGATCTTGTTCGGACTTGCTTCGATTCATAAGCATGTTCCGCGCTTGACCTATAAGTTTAAAGAGAGATTCATTCTTTTTTTTCATTTATACAGTCCTCACATAGCCATATATACCAAGTAGTGCCCGTAACGCAAGTTTTTCCTTCCTTGCCGCATTTGCATATAGGTTTTATTTCGTTTCTAAACTCATCATACATCTTTGCATCGATGAAATTAACAGGAAATGAACTTCCGAATTCGCATTCATATTCTTTCATAATTATTCCTCTTAGTGGAAGGGTAATCAAACAGAAAGCCCCTATCTTTCGCGAATTTTCATAAGGGCTTTCCGAGCATAATATACCTCTTTTGGTACATATGTATTAATTATCATTTTTTCTCTGAAGGGTAGACAATTTTCTTAGATAAAATCATATCATTATTTTCTAGTATTTTAATTATATCTTCACCTTTTCCAGAAACATTAGGAAACCAAAATTTGTTTTTCATCGGTATTAAATATAATTCAGTAAGCAACTTAGTTTCATTAGCATTCTTCCCAAAATTTCTTTCATAAGATTGTTTGTTACCTGAAGGAAATTTCATTCTTGCTTTTAAGATCCATTCGGAATTTTCGTTAACCCAAATTATTGCAATCACTTCAGCAATATATCCTTTAGGTGGAGGGAATCCAGGCATTATTTCCTCGTGATCTAGAGTAGCACTCACAACACCTTTATATATCCATTTTGGGTTTGACAAATCAAAAATAGTTTGATTATTTTCCATTTTATTTCTCCGGTTCAGGCAATCTATTCTTAACGCTAATCCACTCACTCATCACTTTTCCTTTCGCTATCGGACATAATCTTTTTTCTATCCCAAGGTTTCCAATGAGTAGGAAATCCAAAACATGCCCCTTTTATAGAAGAATAAACAAACTTTCCGTCTTGAAATATTCCTTCCCCATTCCACAAATTATCACTCTTAACTTTCACATATTGATTGTTTTTTGGATGTTCAATTCTAAAATCTATCCAATTATCTTCTTCACTCATTGCTTTTCCTTTCGGTATCGGATATCATCTTCTTTTCATTTTCTCGTAAAAGTAATTGGGGAAGTGCCGGCATTTCTTTCATAGCATAGAGGAAAAGTTTTTGGATATATTCTTCAAACTCTCTGTTGGTGCATTTGATTTCACGTATACAAGCATTTACTAAGATATTTTTCTTTAATCCCTCCAGCATTAGATCGATCGTTGCGGGTTCTATAGATGATTCTTGCCAAGTTTTCGCATATTCATAAAAATCCTTTTCACTAGTGAAGAATTTTCCTTTAAAATAGAATTTTGGTCCAATTGATTCATCATTTTCTGTCATAATTCCTCTTTTTCGTTAGCTAAAATCATTCGAATTTGCCAGAGCTCATCCCATAGCCATTCTATATGCCCCGAAATTTCCTCGAATCTTTTCTCCACTTCAGGATCAGGATGTGACCATGTCTTTTTCTCGGCACTTATCTTTTTAAAGAACTCGTCTCTAAGGATCATCTGAATTTTCTCTTGAGCACGGCCTATATCTTGAATACGCTGTAGGATCATTTTTCCAAAGATTTCACAATCATCACTCATTTATTTTTCTCTCTATGAAAGATCATGTTATATTTTAGGGCTTGGGTTATATGTTCTTCATTCATTCGACTTGCCTGAAATTTCATACAAACCCATGAACATATCCCTGAACGAGCAATTCCTAAATCGAAATGTTGCTGCGAAACTTGATAAATTAGGCGGCATTCAAAGCATCTATAATATGAAAGGCTTGGCAAAGAATTACTTCTCGGGCGTGAATAAGCTGAAGAAATCGAGGTCATATGTTCCCTTTTTGGATAATTAATGTAACCTATTGACAAAAATAAAGCAATCCAGAAATATGCGAGAACAGCACTCATATCCCCTTGAAAGGAGTCGTGACCGTGGACTTTAATAAGCGGCTAGAGTTAACCTAGCTAAAGCGGCCCAAAAAAACGCGATAAATTGAGATATGGGCATTTTCTTTAAAAGCCTAAGTTTCGCATTCGCATATCCCGGATCGCATCAGGTGTCAGGACATTAAATCCACTAGCTCCATTAGCCCCGCCGCTTCCATAAAGTTGTCTCGCAATAGCAAAATATCTAAAGGCATCGCTACCATGTGAAGCCCAGTCATGCACCGGAGTTTCGCTATAACAAGCCATCTTTTCATTATATTTCTTGTGATAGTTTTCGAGACAATTTATCAGCTTTTTGCATTTCACGGAATCCATGAAACATTGCGTAAGGACTGCGCGGGCGGCTTCAATCCCAACGGAAATTGAATCTTTCTTTAGACATATTGCTCGAATTCCAAGGTCTCTTGCGACATCTTGGATGGATCGATTAGATTGAACACTTCCGCTGCTAGCATCATGGGGAAAATAATGCGCTCCATATAGGTATGGCTTTTCTTTAAGAACTTTAGCGAAGTGCGCGATACCTTCACCATCGGCTTGATAATAGTCAATCACTCGGATTTCGCCTCCACACTGTTGCCAGAAGACTATCGCAGTAGTATCCAATCCAATATCCCATGCAGTATTAACGACGCTTCTTTCCGAATAAGGCACATTACAGATCCGCTCTTCTTTGTACATTTTATCGATCAATTTTCCATAGAATGCGCCCTCAATCCCTCGATTGAAAGATACATAATACTCTTGCATTGCCTTTTCTTCGGACATCCCGGTCTTTATCTCTTCAAGGTATTGCTCATGAGTGATTACATTAGTTTTATTGATAGGGAGTTCCTCATAGAACCATGAATCTGAATTATCCTCTGCGATTTTCTTTAGATCATAGAAATGGTTTTTTCCGCGAGGGGTGCTAATAAAGATTGCGTATCCTCCATTTAATTTGACAATTGGACGAAGATAATCCCAAGCTTCGGGAGATTGAACGGCATATTCGCTAAAGACAAGGATCTTCGGGTTTGTTCCAACGAGGGAGTCAATGTTATCACTTCCGATGACCTGAAAGAGAGATCCATTGATTAAGCGGATTTTCATTTCTTGTTGGTTTTTGTTCTCAATGAGCGGTGCCGGAATATAATCGATAAGGCGCATCCCATCGTTATTCATTTCCTCCCAAATAACTTTCTTTCCTTGGCTATAGGTCGGCAGAATATAGAAACAGGTGCCTTTTTCTTTAAAGAGCTGCTTTATGGCCCAATTTAGGATCGTTACGTCTTTTCCGCTACGGCGATGTGCGCACCAGACAGCCCGCTTAATTCCGCTATCTAAAGCTTTAAGAATATTCAATTGATAAGGTCGCGGTGTGAATTTATAAGGAAGTGTTATGTTGGCCATGATTAAAATTATCTTTATCTATTTTCCTTGCGTATGTATTTTATTTTAGATCGGAAG
>Ga0207641_10003172_pt1 | contig 14709 bp, 13 predicted proteins | sample KBSSwiS62_FD_184306 | JGI IMG/M metagenome (GOLD analysis project Ga0207641, IMG submission 184306) | Switchgrass rhizosphere microbial communities from Kellogg Biological Station, Michigan, USA - KBS Switchgrass S6-2 (SPAdes) (version 2) | ecosystem: Host-associated > Plants > Roots >... | reverse complement strand
CGTCATGGAAAATATTTTACCGTTTACAGCAATCTTTCATCTGTAACTGTTGCAAAAGGTTCAAATGTGAGTACGGGTCAATCAATCGGTAAAGTAGGCGTGGATGAGGAAACTGGAGAAGGTGGCAAGCTTGAATTTCTGTTAATGGTCGAGAATAAGAAATTAAATCCCGAGCAGTGGTTACATAAATAATTCACCTAGCCGTTGTCAATATATAAAGAAGCCATCTTTTACCAGGATGACTTTCTTATTATAAAAATTTCTCGTATAAATTTTCGTAGAGAGGAACGATTTTACTGATATCGTATTCCTGGGCATGCGCAGCAGCCCTTTCTTTAAATTTTTTCAGCACCTGGTCATCACGTAAGATTTTTATCGCTTGCTGCCCCATTGCTTTTACATCACCTACATCGCCCATATATCCCGTTTCACCGGGAATATTTATTTCGCTCAAGCCACCTGCATTGGTTGTAACAATTGGTACACCTGCAGCCATAGCTTCCAATGCTGCCAAACCAAAACTTTCATATTCCGATGGCAATAGAAAGAGGTCTGCAATTGCTAAAATATCTTCCATTTGCTCCTGCTTACCAACAAATCGTATCTCATCACATAGATTCAGTTCACGACAAAGATCTTCGGCGGCGGGTCTTTCAGGTCCATCGCCAACAAGCATTAGGCGGCTTGGTATTTTATCATTAACCTCTTTAAAAATTTTTATTACATCCGGTATGCGTTTCAATCTTCTGAAGTTAGAGGCGTGCATTAAAACCCTTTCACCATTTGGAGCTATCATCTTTTTAAATGCATCGATCGGTTTTCGGGTAAAACGACTTACATCTACAAAATTCTTGATCACATGAATATCTTTTTGAATTTTGAAATGCTTATACGTTTCATCACGCAGATTATCTGATACAGCAGTGATCGCATCACTCTCGTTAATAGAGAAGGTTACAACGGGTGCATAGGTCTTATCTCTTCCTACCAGTGTAATATCAGTTCCATGCAAGGTTGTAATGACTGGAATATTCTTTCCTTCTTTTTTTAGAATTTGTTTTGCCATATACGCTGCAGAAGCATGGGGAATGGCATAATGAACATGCAGGAGGTCAAGGTTATTGTTTTTTATAACATCCACCATGGTACTGGCAAGAGCAGTTTCGTAAGGCGGATAATCAAACAAAGGATACGTTGGAACATGCACTTCATGATAAAAGATATTGGGTGTAAAAGAACCCAGCCTTACCGGCTGCTGGTAAGTTATAAAGTGCACCTGGTGTCCTTTCTGTGCAAGTGCTTTTCCAAGTTCTGTTGCTAATACTCCCGAGCCTCCGAAAGTGGGATAACAAACAATTCCTATTCTCATGGTTTTGGTGATCGTCATAGTCCCCGAAGTTAAATACTTAAATTTTATTTGCTATTGCCGTTTATATCAATAATTTGTTACAAAACGGTGCATTCTTTATTTTCAGCCTTCAAATATTGGTTAAGGACACAAAACACAACACATGAAGAAGATATTATTTATTGCCATTTCATTTTTATTAGTTATTAATGGTTTTTCACAGAGTGAAGATTCAATGATGATCAAAAAGATCTCTGATGAAATTTTAACGAATGGAAAAGCGTATGATAATCTCCATTATTTAACCAAACAGATCGGCGGACGATTATCAGGCTCCCCTCAAATGGTAAAAGCCGAGAAATGGGGCGTGGCACTAATGAAAGAAAGTGGCGCTGATAAAGCATGGTTGCAGGAATGCATGGTGCCTCATTGGGTAAGAGGCGGAAAAGATAAAACAGAAGTAACATACAATGGTGCCGTGACAGGTGCAAGAAATGTGCTTGCATCACATAAGCAGCTTGATGTTCTGGCTTTGGGAAATTCCGAGGGGACAAAAAATAAAGACCTTACCGCAAAAGTTGTTTTGGTTAACTCCTTCGATGAATTAGAAAAGAAAAAAGATTCTTTGAAGGGGAAGATCGTTTTTTATAATTATAAATTCAATCCCACTTATGTTCAGACATTTCGTTCTTATGGTGAGGCAACTCAATATCGTGGTGGTGGACCAAGTCGTGCAGCAAAATATGGGGCTGTAGGTGTAATAGTAAGAAGCATGAGTCATAGCGTTGATAACAATCCGCACACTGGTGCTACGAGATACGATACTACTTATGCTAAAATCCCTGCTCTAGCCGTTGGCTTAAGAGATGCAGACTGGTTAAGTGATCAAATTCAGAAAAATAAGATCATCAGCATTACAATAAAGACGAATGCACATTTTCTTCCTGATACGATCGGTCATAATGTGATTGGTGAATTGACGGGCTCAGAATTTCCGGATGAAATAATCACGATTGGTGGTCACCTGGATTCCTGGGATCCTGCGGAGGGAGCTCATGATGATGGTGCCGGTGTAGTACATACGATTGAAATATTAAGAGTATTCAAGGCATTAGGATATAAACCAAAACATACTATCAGGTTTGTTTTGTTCATGAACGAAGAAAATGGTTTGCGCGGAGGTGCTAAGTATGCCGAAGAAGCAAAAGCAAAAAATGAAAAACACATTTTTGCTCTTGAAAGCGATGCTGGTGGATTTACTCCCCGTGGGTTTAGTTTTGGCGGAACTCCTGAACAATTAAAAGAATTACAAAGCTGGGTGCCTCTTCTTTATCCTTATGGTGTATATGAAATTACAAATGGCGGCGGCGGCGCTGATATTGGCCCTTTGAACAGAACATTTAAAACGCCGGTCGCAGAATTAGGTCCGGACTCACAACGTTATTTCGATTATCACCATGCAAGAAATGATGTATTTGAAAATGTAAATAAACGTGAACTGGAATTAGGTGCAGTTAATATGGCTGCGTTGATCTATCTCATCGATAAATACGGTTTGTAATGGTAATAGAAACTTTGCAAAAAATATTCAAAAGAGATCTTGAAAAATTAAAACAAGAAATTGCTTCTTATCGCAATGAAAGTAATTTATGGAAAGTAGATAACAGCATCACTAATTCTTCAGGTAATCTTTGTCTTCATCTTGTTGGAAATTTAAATACTTATATTGGTGCAGAGATCGGCAAAACAGGATATGTTCGTAATAGGGACCTGGAGTTTTCACTGAAAAATATTCCTCAGGTTCAACTTATGAAAATGATAGAAGATACAATTGTGATTGTGGAAGACGGATTAAGCAAGCTTAATGAAAATGATCTTGAAAGAGAATATCCTATACTGGTATTTAAGGAAAAAACATCAACCGGTTATTTTCTGATACATTTGACTGTGCATTTGGGATACCACCTCGGGCAGGTAAATTACCATCGGAGGCTGCTTGATAATTAATAGATTAAAATCATCACATATGAATAAAATTATTTTTGCCACTGCAATTATTCTGTTTATTGCTTCGTGTAACGACTCCGGCAAAACATTAGCAACAAATTTTAAATCTATTGATGTGAAGTACCCTGCAACAAAAAAAGACAGTACAATTAAAGATAATTATTTCGGAACAGAGGTTCATGATCCATATCGCTGGTTGGAGGATGATACAAGTAGGGAAACAGCTGAATGGGTAAAAGCTGAAAATGAAGTAACGCAAGATTATTTATCAGAAATCCCTTTCAGGGAGGCGATAAGAAAACGTTATGCAGGTCTCTTTAATTATGAGAAATATTCAGCGCCATTCAAACAAGGTAAGTATACATTTTATTACAGGAATTCCGGTTTACAGAATCAAAGTGTCTTATTTCGTGAATCGCCAGGTAGTAAAGAAGCGGAGATCTTTTTGGACCCAAATACATTTTCAAAAGATGGCACAACCTCACTTGCAGGCATAGCTTTTTCTAAAGATGGCTCGATGGCTGCTTATAATATTTCGGAAGGCGGCAGTGACTGGCAAAAATTAGTGGTAATGGATGCAGCTAATAAAAAACAAACAGGAGATACACTGGAAATAAAATTCAGTGGCGCAAGCTGGAAAGGCAATGAAGGATTTTATTACAGCACTTATCAAAGACCGGTAAATGGAAATGTGCTTTCAGCAAAGAACGACAATCAAAAGCTCTACTATCATAAGGCCGGTACGCCACAAAGCGCCGATAAACTGGTTTATGGTGACGATAGCCATCCTGTACGTTATATGTCGGGATATACAAGTGAAAATGAAAATTGGCTTATTATACAAACAGCAAATGAAACTTATGGCAATGCCCTGTATGTAAAAGATCTTACAAAACCTGATGCGCCGGTCATTCCTCTTGTCACTGACATGAAAAACACACACTACATAGTAGATGTTGATGACCAGAACTTCTACATTCAAACGGATAAGGATGCACCAACTGGTAAAATTGTTATTGCACCAATTTCAAATCCTGCACAAGCAAACTGGAAAGTTTTTGTAGATATAAAACCAGAAGTGCTCACAGCTTCTTCTGGAGGCGGTTACATCTTCTGTTCTTACCTGAAAGATGCAGTAACAAAAGTTTATCAATTTGACAAAACAGGCAAACAGGTTCGTGAGGTGCAACTGCCTGGCCTTGGCACAGCCAGTGGTTTTGGTGCCTGGAAAGAAGACAAAGAACTCTATTTTGCTTTTACCTCTTATACTGTTCCAGCTACGATTTATAAAATGGATATTGCATCAGGAGCTTCCCAAATATATAAACAATCAAAAGTTCAGTTCAAACCAGAGGATTATGAATCAAAGCAGGTCTTCTATACATCAAAAGATGGCACAAAGATCCCGATGATCATTACATATAAAAAAGGAATTGAATTAAGGGGAGATAATCCTTGCTTGCTTTATAGTTACGGCGGGTTCAGTGTAAGCCTTACACCATACTTCAGTACAAGTAATATTATCTTATTAGAAAATGGTGGTGTATTTGCAGTGCCTAATATTCGCGGTGGCGGTGAGTATGGCGAAGAATGGCATCAGCAGGGTATTAAAATGAAAAAGCAAAATGTATTTGATGATTTTATGGCAGCAGCGCAATGGCTCATTGATAATAAATACACATCAAAAGAGAAGCTGGCAATAGAAGGTGGCAGCAATGGCGGTCTGCTTATCGGTGCATGCATCACCCAAAAACCAGATATCTGTAAAGTAGCTTTCCCCGCAGTCGGAGTAATGGATATGTTGCGTTACCACAAGTTCACTGCTGGTGCCGGTTGGGCATATGATTATGGAACATCAGAAGACAGTAAAGAGATGTTCGAATATATTTATCATTATTCTCCATTGCATAATATTAAAGAAGCAGCCTATCCTGCTACTCTCGTCACTACGGCCGATCATGATGATAGAGTAGTGCCGGCGCATTCATTCAAGTTTGCCGCAACAATGCAGGAGAAAAACACTGGAACCAATCCGGTGCTTATTCGTATTGAAACCAAAGCAGGGCATGGTGCAGGACAAAGTACATTGCAGATAATTGAACAGCAAACAGACAAGTGGAGCTTTATGTTTTATAATATGGAAATAACCCCAAAATATTGAGTGTTGATTCTATTCGACTAATTTCTTGATAGCAGTATTCACAGACACAAAAGGGAATGAGTTGACAATCTTTTGCATCTGTTTTTTTATATCCTCAGTGCAAAGATTTCCAATAGAACCTTCATGTGTGTGGTGAACTGAAGTATCATATCTAAAATTACCTGCTTCAATATCCAATCCTACTTTTTTATAAGCATCGCGGAAGGGCATTCCAGTATTTACAAGTTTATTTACTTCCTCTACACTGAAGAGGTATTTATATTTCTCATCATCCAAAATATCTTTTTTGATCTCGATATTACTCAGCATCAGGCCTGCCATTTCAATACAATCTCTCAATGTTTTGAATGCAGGAAATAAATGCTCTTTCAGCAATTGCAGATCACGATGGTAACCTGAAGGAAGATTGGTTGTTATCATCATAATTTCATTAGGCAATGCTTTGATACGGTTACAATGACTGCGGATCAGTTCAAATACATCCGGGTTTTTTTTATGCGGCATGATACTGCTGCCTGTTGTCAATTCAGCAGGGAATGAAATAAAAGCAAAATTCTGGTTCAGGTATAAGCAAGCATCCATGCTGAGTTTACTCAATGTGTCTGCAACATTTGCCAAAGACTGCGCAACGATCCTTTCAGCTTTCCCTCTTCCCATTTGTGCATACACAACATTATAATTCAGATCATCAAAGCCCAGCAACTTTGTTGTTAATTTTCTGTTGATCGGGAAAGAAGAACCATAACCTGCTGCAGAACCCAATGGATTTTTATTTACAATGTCATAGGCTCCCTTCAATGTGATCATATCATCTACCAGGCTTTCTGCATAAGCGCCAAACCATAAACCAAATGATGATGGCATTGCTAATTGTAAATGCGTATAGCCAGGTAATAAATGATCTCTGTATTTTTCGCTTTGCGTTTGCAACAATGCAAAAAATGGTTGAATTATTTTTACTAATTCCTCCAATTCATTTCTTAAAAATAATTTTATATCCACCAACACCTGGTCATTCCGGCTGCGGGCAGCATGTATTTTTTTACCAACGTCCCCAAGCTTTTGTGTAAGTAATAATTCCACTTGTGAATGAATATCCTCCACATCATCCTGTAATTTGAACTCGCCTTGTTCTATCTGCTTATAAATATTTTTTAGCTCTTTCTGAAGTTTTGATAATTCGTCTTTTGTAAGTAAGCCAACGGATTCCAGCATTTGAATATGAGCTAAAGAACCCAACACATCAAAAGCAGCCAGGTACATATCCATCTCACGGTCTTTTCCAACAGTGAATGTTTCTACTTCTTTTAATGAGACTTTATCTTTTTGCCAGAGTTTCATATTATTTCATTGAATAATTGAATATACAACTCAATTCCTTCTTTTATTTCATCGATATAAATATATTCATCTGCAGTATGACTTCTCGCACTGTCACCAGGTCCAATTTTCAATGATGGGAAATTCATCAATGCTTTGTCCGATGTAGTAGGAGAGCCATAGTAACTTCTTTTCATTCTCAAACCAGCTTCTACTATGGGATGATCTAATGCAATGGAACTTGAACGCAGTCTCGTACTTCTCGGTTTTATTTCACTTTGCACATTTGATTTTATGATCTCAAGCATTTCTTCAAATGTATATAGTTCATTAACTCTGCAATCCACAACAAATTTGCATTGAGCGGGGACAACATTGTGTGCTTTATTATCTGTTTCAATTACTGTCACACTCATTTTATTTGGTCCGAGCAGATCGGAATTTTTTTCAAACTTAAATGAACTGAACCATTCGATATCTGTTATTGCTTTATAGATAGAATTTTCACCCTCTTCCCTGGCTGCATGTCCTGCTTTTCCGTTAGCAATGCAATCCAATACCATTAGCCCTTTTTCAGCAACAGCCATTTGCATTTGTGTAGGTTCACCTACAATGGCAAAATCAATTTTGCCTAATTGTGGCAATAATGCTTCAATTCCATTATGTCCGGATATTTCTTCCTCTGCAGTTGCAGCAAGAACAAGATTATATTTCAGATCTTCTTTATCATGGAAATAAAGAAAGGTTGCAATCAATGAAACCAGGCTTCCGCCTGCATCATTACTTCCCAACCCAAATAACTTTCCATCCTTTTCCATTGCAATGAATGGATCAAGTGTGTAACCTTTATTCGGTTTTACTGTATCATGGTGAGAATTCAATAAGATTGTTGGCTTGCTTGCATCAAAATATTTATTCCTTGTCCAGATATTATACAAGTATTGTTCTGTCTTTACTTCATTTTTTTCAAGGAAGGATCTGATAAGAGCAGAACTATTATCCTCTTCTTTGCTGAAAGAAGGAGTAGCGATCAATTGTTTTAAAAGCCCAATTGCATTTTCCTGTAATATGGAAACATCCCTACTCATTATTTATTGTTGTTCCGGCTGTGCCCTTCATTAATTTATCCAATTCCTCTGCTTTCCCGATGATCACTTTGTTCACTCCACTTTTTAAAGCTGCAAAAGCGTTATCCAGTTTTGGTATCATGCCGGCAAATATTTTTTCTTTTGCTTTCAACTCCTTGTAATAACCAGGGTTGATACTTGCGATAACTGTGCTTTCATCATCTGCATCCATCAACACACCGCTTTTTTCAAAAGAATAAATAAGTTTTACTTCATATTCACCACTCATTGCCTTTGCAATTTCCTGGGCAACAGTATCTGCATTTGTATTTAATAATTGACCGGTCTGGTCGTGAGTGATGGGCGCAAATACCAGTGAAAGGTTTTGGGTCAATAAATTTTTCAATAAGGGAGCGTTAACCGAATCAACATCCCCAACAAATCCATAATCAATTACCGGGTGTTTTCTTTTATGTGCAAGAATTATATCACCATCTACGCCGCTTAGCCCGATCGCATTGCAATTAAAACTTTGTAATTGTGCAACAATATTTTTATTTACATAACCAGCATACACCATCGTCACGATCTTCAGTGTTTCTGCGTCAGTGATCCTTCTTCCATCTACAAGCTTTTGTTCTACTCCCATTTTCTCTGCTAGCTTTGTTGCCAGCTTGCCTCCACCGTGCACTAATATCTTTTTATCTTCAATTGCGGCAAATGATCGCAGGAATGAAGAAAGTTTTTTTTCATCATCAATAATATTCCCACCGATCTTTATTACGTAAAGTTTATCCATTCCTTCGTAAAATTTCTGCGAGTACAGCCTGTGCAGCCCAAACCCTGTTTGAGGCTTGTTGCGTTACAATGCTCATCGGTCCATCTAAGATCTCATCACTCAACTCAACATTTCTTCTAACCGGTAAACAATGCATCACTTTAGCGTTTTTAGTAACAGCCCAACGTTTATTTTTTAATTGCCATTTCGGATCGTTCGTATAGATCTTTCCATAATCATTATAAGTGCTCCAGTTTTTTATATACACAAAGTCCGCATCTTTCAACGCTTCTTCCTGGTTATGAGTGATCGTCGCTCCTTTTGTAAATTCTTCACTCAATTCATAATCTTCGGGATGAGTAATTACAAAATCAGATTTACCCCATGCATTCACCCATTGCGCAAAGCTATTCGCCACACATTGCGGTAATGCTTTTACATGTGGTGCCCATGTCAAGACAATTTTTGGTTTTCGAGCTACTTCCCATTTATTGAGTTCTTCTGTAATTGTGATAATGTCTGTCAAAGATTGTAATGGGTGGAGTGTGGCGCTTTCTAAACTTACCACTGGTATGCCCGCGTATTTAATAAACTGTTTTATATAAAGCTCACTGTAATCGTCTTCACGATTTTTCAATGATGGAAAAGTGCGGATCGCAAGAATGTCGAAATATTTTCCAAGAATTGGAGCAGCATCTTTTACATGCTCAACTGTATTGCCACTCATGATCGCTTCGTCTTCAAATTCCAATGCCCAGCCTTCTTGTCCCACATTGAAAATGATACATTCCATTCCAAGATTCTGTGCAGCGATCTGTGTACTGAGCCTTGTACGCATACTCGGATTTAAAAATAAGCAACCAATACGTTTATTTACTCCAAGCGATTTATCAGAGAACGGATTGGTCTTATAGGCCAGGGCCGATAAGACTAATGTATCGATCTTTCTTACATCATTAACTGAAATGAACTCTTTCAAGGCTAGAAGTTTATTTATTAACTAAGCTATTGTCCTACTATTAAACTTTTATTGCGACGCTCCGTTCATCATTCTGTTCTTTGCTCAACATTAAAGTCGTTTGTTTATTTTTAGTTTGCTTCGGCTTGCCATCAACAATCATTCAACCTCTAAAGTCTTCCGGCAATCCCCGCAATGACGAAGACTCCAAGGTTTTGATTCTTCTTCCGTATTCGCAGCTACCTCGTCATTGCGAGGCCGGCATCTAAATACTCTAGCGTATTTAGTTCATTTAGGCCAAAGCAATCTAAACCAAAGAAGTCTAGACCAACAAAGAACTTTAGCTTGCAGTTTCCTGCAACAACGCAATTTCCTCTTTTATTGAATCAATGAATTGTTCAGCGTCTCTTTTCTTCAATGCAAGACTGGGCAACAAACGAATCACATTTGGTTTTGCCTCACCGGTAAATATTTTCTGGTTCCAGAGCAAATTTTTCTTCAGGTCCTTTAACTCTTCCGGTACATCAAAACCTATCATCAAACCACGACCTCTAACATTTTTTAATTCAGGGATTGCTTCCAACTCATCTTTTAAATATTTTCCGACTAATGTAGCATTGCCCATTAATTTTTCCTCTTCCAGCACTTCAAGTACAGCAAGCGCAGCGGCACATGCAAGATGATTGCCACCAAAAGTAGTTCCGAGCTGAAAATGTTTTGGTTTAATATGCGGAGCTATAATAATACCTGCAACAGGAAATCCATTTCCCATTCCCTTAGCCATTGTATAAATATCTGCATTTACCCCGGCAAAATCATGACTAAAGAATTTACCGGTTCTTCCATAACCACATTGAACACTGTCAGCGATATAAACAGCCCCAAATTCATCACAAAGCGAACGGATCTTTTTCAGGAAACTCACATCAGCCACATTAATTCCGCCAACACCTTGTATGCCTTCAATGATCACAGATGAAATTTGTTGGCCATTCTTCTTAAAACATTCTTCTAATGCTTGCTCATCATTCAATGGAAGAAAGATCACATTATCGGTTTCATTAACAGGAGCGATATAATTTTTATTATCAGTGGCAGCAACGGCCAGTGAAGTTCTGCCATGAAAAGATTTACTGAAAGCAACGATCTTTTTTCTTCCATTATGAAAAGAGGCCATCTTTAAAGCATTCTCGTTTGCTTCAGCTCCACTGTTACAAAGAAAGAGCTGATAATCTTCTTTTCCGGAAATTTTTCCAAGTTTCATGGCAAGTTCCTGTTGTAGAGGAATTTTTATTGAATTGGAGTAGAAAGCAATTTTTTCCAACTGCTCTTCAATTCTTTTCACCCAATGCGGATGTGTATGACCAATGCTTATCACAGCATGGCCACCATAAAGATCAAGATACTGCTCCCCTTTATCATCCCATACATAAGAGCCTTTTGCTTTTACAATTGTAACATCATTGATCGGGTATACATCGAATAAGTTCATTTAGTTCTAAGTTTTAGGTTATAAGTTTTAAGTATTGTTTCTGATTTTTACAATTAAAGCAATTAGCATGGCTTTTACTTCATTTATTGTTTTTAATAATTCCTCAAAATCTTCAGCATTAAGATATTTCAAGTCTTTCGATAGTATCAAATAATATTCAGCTTCATTTGCAGAACCCAGAGCAATGTTTAGAAAATTAGCAAAATCGAGCTGTGAATTCTTACCACATCCTTCGGCAATATTTGCTGGTATGGATGCAGATGCTCTTCTAAGTTGGCTCGTTAAACTATAAATCTCTTCTTTTGGGAAAAGTTTCGTTGTTTCATACACTTTTAAAGTGAACTGATGTGCTTTCTCCCAAACTTTTAAATCCTTATAGTTCTGCATAGCTTATTACTTATTACTTACAACTTAAAACCCAGTCGCTTTTAAGTTAAGACCTGTTGTTTCGTCAAGACCAAACATCAGGTTCATATTTTGAACTGCTTGACCACTTGCGCCTTTTAATAAATTATCGGCAACAGAATGAACAACTAATTGACTTCCGACCTGCTCCAATTGAATGATACATTTATTAGTGTTTACAGCCTGTTTCAAAAAAACAGAATCTTTTGTTATATGCGTAAATGGATGACCTGAATAAAAATCCTGGTAGAGTTTGTTGAGTTCAATAAGACTTAAGTCGCATGGTAATTGCGAACTTATAAAAATCCCTCTTGTAAAATCACCACGCCACGGTACAAAATTTACATGTATGTCACCTGTAGGTTGCAATTGTTTTAATGATTCACCAATCTCACCAAGATGCTGATGCGATAAGGTTTTATAAGCCTGTATATTGTTTTCTCTCCAGCTAAAATGTGAAGTTGCGCTCAGACTTTGTCCAGCGCCGGTGCTACCAGTAATTCCGGTTGTATAAACGTCTTTCAGTAAACCGGCTTTGGCAAGAGGCAATAAACCTAATTGAATAGTTGTAGCAAAACATCCCGGGTTAGCAACATTGTTTGCTTTTTTGATCTTATCTCTGTTCAATTCAGGAAGACCGTAAACAAAGCTGCGTGTGTCGAGTTTTGAGCTTTGAGACAAACGAAAGTCATTGGCCAAATCGATAAACTTGATCTTATCTGAGATTTTGTTCTCAGTCAGAAATTTCTTTGACTCGCCATGACCCAAACAAAGAAAGATCACATCAACCTCATCAGTTAAGTCACCAGAAAATTTTAGATCAGTATCGCCCAACAGATCCTGGTGAACAGAATCGACAGGCTTGCCTGCATTGCTTCGGCTATGAATAAAAGAAACAGATACACCCGGATGGTGGATCAACAAACGTATGAGTTCGCCACCCGTATAACCTGCTCCGCCGATTATGCCGACTTTAATTGTCATCTTTTTTAAGTTGTAGGGTGTAAGTATTAAGTTATAAGTAAGAAATAGATCCAACCTACAACTTAAAACTTATCACTTATTACTATCGTTAACTGCGTTCCAAATTGAAGTTTGGTTGCCGAATATTTTTGAAAACCCTCTCACATCATCGCCGGTAAAACCCGTATTCATTTCCCCATATTTCCCAAACTTGCTGCTCATCAGGTCATACTTACTTTGAATGCCGATAATTTGAAATCGATATGGCATCAATTGTACAAATACATCGCCGGTTACATTTTGCTGGCTATTTTCCAAAAATGCTTCAATATCTCTCATCACCGGATCCAATATTTGTCCTTCGTGCATCCAGTTGCCATAAAATTGTGCCAATGTATCCTTCCATTGCAATTGCCATTTGGTCAACACATGTTTTTCCAATGCATGATGCGACTTTAATATTATCATCGGTGCAGCTGCTTCAAATCCAACACGACCTTTAATGCCAATGATAGTATCGCCAACATGTATGTCTCTTCCGATTCCATAAGCTCCGGCAATTGATTGTAAATATTGAATTGCTTCTGATGGATGCGAAAACTTTTTATCATCAACACCAATCAATTCGCCTTTATTAAAACTTAAACGGACTTCCTGGCTTCCTGACTTGGTTACTTGCGTTGGCCACGCTTCTTCAGGCAACATCCCCTTACTATTCAATGTTTCTTTGCCACCCACACTTGTTCCCCATAATCCTTTATTGATAGAGTACATCGCCTTTTCAAAATTCATCTCAATGCCTTTGCTTTTGAGATATGCGATCTCTTCTTCACGACTTAGTTTCAGATCACGGATGGGAGTAATGATCTGTACACCCGGGATCATGATGTGAAAGATCATATCAAATCTAACCTGGTCGTTTCCTGCACCGGTACTGCCATGAGCTACCGCTTTTGCATCTAACTTTTTTACATGCTCGGCGATATGCAGCGCCTGGCTTAATCTTTCTGCTGAAACAGAAAGAGGATAGGTATTATTCTTTAAACAATTTCCAAAAATGAGATATTTAATGATCCGGTCGTAATATCCTTTTACTGCGTCGACAGTAGTATGTGTTTTTACACCAAGCTTATAAGCATGTGCTTCGATCTTTTTTAATTCATCATCCGTAAAACCGCCGGTATTTACAATAATACTGTGTACCTCGTAGCCTCTATCCTCGCTAAGGTATTTTACACAGTAAGTTGTATCGAGACCACCACTAAAGCCAAGGACAATTTTTTCTGCCATTTCTTAATTTGTTGAATAGAATTACTGAACGTAAAAGTGAGTGACACAACGGAAGTTTAATAGTAGCAACTCGGCCGGTCACATAATATTATATATTAAAAAAGTATTGTAGAAACGATTTCTGTTGTGAACCACCATTGTTTCCATTTTCTTCTTTCTTTTTCAAAAATGGTTTTAATAGCTTCCATCGTTTGAATTGGAGCAATCGTTCGAGCCCGGTTTTATTTTCTTCAAAGAATTGTTTTGTTTCTTCCGGTTTGTAATGATCTTTTGGATCATACAGCATCGCCGTACACATACAAATCTTTCTTTCCTTGCTCATGAGTATTTCATAATTCACGCAGCTTTTGCAACCGGCCCAGAAGGCCTCGTCCTGCGTCAATTCAGAATAGGTGACAGGTTCGTAGCCAAGCTCACTGTTGATCTTCATGACTGCAAGCCCGGTAGTAAGTCCGAAAATTTTTGAATCCGGATATTTTTCTCTCGAAAGGTTAAATATCTTTTTCTTGATTGCTTTTGCAACCCCTGTCTTCCTGTATTCGGGTGCCACAATCAATCCACTATTTGCCACATACTCACCATGACTCCAGGTTTCGATATAACAAAAACCAACCCACTTGCCATCTGTTGTAACAGCAATGACAGCCTTTCCTTCTTTCATTTTATCGGCAACATACTCCGGACTACGCTTGGCAATACCTGTTCCTCTTGCTTTTGCACTCTCTGCCATCTCATCAGTAATGGCTTCTGCATAATGTACATCATCAGGAGTGGCTACACGAATAATTATATTTTGATTGTCCAACTTAGAAATATTGATTTGATAAGGATGACCAATCCGATAATCAATGCGGGGTGCAGTTCACTGACAGGGACCATGGTGAGGGGCTTGTCCTGTCAGAATACACGTCGAGGTCGGG
>Ga0207641_10003168_pt1 | contig 14722 bp, 7 predicted proteins | sample KBSSwiS62_FD_184306 | JGI IMG/M metagenome (GOLD analysis project Ga0207641, IMG submission 184306) | Switchgrass rhizosphere microbial communities from Kellogg Biological Station, Michigan, USA - KBS Switchgrass S6-2 (SPAdes) (version 2) | ecosystem: Host-associated > Plants > Roots >... | reverse complement strand
AGGGCGAACGGTTTTCAGGCGCCCGAGTAGTCAATTCAGGCCGCTGCGGAGTCTTCCAGCTCCGACCGGCCATCGATCCAGGTATCCAGCACCTGCATCTGATCGTCGGCCAGTACGAAATTGGCCCGGTATCCGGCGGCGATGCGGCCGACTTCGTTTCCCAACCCCAAAAACTCGGCTGGATACAGGCTGGCCATTCGGACCGCCTCGGAGAGCGGGAGGCCCAACATGGATACTGCGTTGCGCACGCAGCTCGCCATGTCGATGTTGGCCCCGGCGAGGCGCCCGTCCTCATCCAGGCACAGATTGCCTGACACGGTGATCCTGCGGCCCTGCAGATCAAACGACTTGCTGTCAGTACCGACACTGGGCATGGCGTCAGTAACCAGCATGAAGCGGTCGTGCCGCTTGCAGCGCATCGAAATCCGCAACACGGCCGGATCGGTATGCTCGCCGTCCACGATGATTCCGCACCAACTGTCAGGATCATCCAGTGCGGCACCCACCACCCCCGGCTCGCGGGCGGTCAGCTGTGACATCGCGTTGAAGAGGTGCGTAAACCCCGTGACTCCGTGGCGCAGGGCGCTGCCGATCTGCGCGTAGGTGGCATTGGTATGACCCGCCGAGACCACGACTCCCGCAATGACGAGCTTCTTGATCATGTCGGGAGTGGTCATTTCCGGCGCCAGGGTGACCAGCGTCCGCCCGCCTCGCAGCGAGGTCAGCAAGCTGACCGCGGCCGGATCGAGCTCGCGGATCTTCTCAGGGTCATGAATGCCCTTGCGCTCGACGTTGAGGAAGGGCCCCTCGATGTGAATGCCCAATACTCCGGGCACACCCAATGTCAGAGCGTTCTGGACAGCCTCGATGGCCGTTGCCACGACGTCCAGGTCGGCGCTGATCAACGTTGGCAGAAAACCCGTGGTACCGAATTTTCGGTGCGCGCGGCCGATTTCCCGGATCACCTCGACACTGGGAGCGTCGTTGAACAACACTCCGCCGCCGCCGTTCACCTGGGAGTCGATGAAGCCGGGTAGCAACAGGTTGCCACCGAGATCGCGTTGCACCGCCCGGGTGCAACGCGGATCTGCGGAATCAACCACATCAACAATGCGGCCCTGTTCGATCAGGACGCAGCGACCCTCGACCAGCCCGGCATCTGTGAGAACGCGTCCGTTGACCAGGGCAAGGGTAGGCGAATGTGACATTAAACGGTCTCGGTGACCTTGCGCAGATGAGGCGGGCGATCGGGATCGAACCCACGCGCAACGGCCAGGGCGTTCACCATCCGATAGAACGACTGAATGATCAGCATGGGTTGGATGGCCGGATGAGCCGTCTCGGTGCCCAGAATGAGAGCTTCGGGTGCCTTCGCACCCGCAAGCAGGATCTGGGCGCCGCGCGCGGCAAGCTCCTTGGCGAGTGACTCGACGCCGCCGTGCGTCTCGTCATTCTGAGCAAAGATCAGAACGGGAAAGCCTACCTGCACCAGCGCCATGGGGCCGTGCCGTAGCTCGGCAGCGCTCAGCGCTTCGGCATGCAACCCGCATGTCTCCTTCAACTTTAAAGCTGCTTCCTGCGCGACACCGAGGCCCAGCCCACGGCCGACGACATACAGGTCGCGAGCCGGCTCCAGGTGAGCGAGCGCCGGCTGCCAGTCGTGTTTCCACGCCCGTTCGAGTTGGGCGGGTGCCTTCACCAGCGCATCCAATAATTCCTCGTCCTGCCCCCAGTGGGCGACGAGATGAATGATCGCAGCCAGCGAAGCAATGTATGACTTCGTCGCTGCCACGCTCTGCTCGCTGCCGGCGCACAGTGGAACCGTAAAGTCAGCGGCTTGTGCCAGGGGCGAGGTCTCGACGTTGACCAGTGCGACGATCATCGCGCCGGCGGCCTTCGCATTCGCGACGGCGGCAAGCAGATCGGGACTCGCACCAGACTGTGAGATGGCCAGTAGCACGGTGCCGCGCAGGTCCGCCTTCGCCATGTAGACGGAGCTGACGGAGGGAGCTGCCGAGGACGTCAGAACCCCCAGGCGCGTCTCTATCAGGTACTTGGCAAAGGTCGCGGCGTGATCCGAGCTGCCGCGGGCGCAGGTAACCACTGCACGCGGCGCGAGCCGCCGCAGCGCCTCTCCCAGCTTCTGCAGCTTTTCAGTGTTGGTGCGGATCTGCAGCCGCACGGTTTCGGCCGCCTGTGCCGCCTCGCGATACAGGTGTGTCGCGCTTTCCTGGATGTTCATTGACGCCTCGCTCACGAAGAACTGCTGAGTTCGGCGACAAAATCATAGATGTCGCCTCGATAGTACGATTGGGAAAATTCCGCGGCGCGGCCGTCCTTGAGAAATCCGAGCCGCTCCACCAGCAGGCCTGCGTCCTTTTCCTTCGCCTGCAACAGTTTCGCCTGCTCGCTGCTCAATAACACGGCGCGCAGCCGCTGTAACGCGCGCACCGGACGGTTGCCGGCGCGTTCGAGTGCTTCATACAAAGAGGATTCCACGGCATCCAAAGAGGGTAGGGATGAGGCCAATACTGTCGCATACTCGAGTGACATCGGCGCGTCGTTGGCGAACCGGATACGGTGAAAGCGGTATACCGGTGTCCCGGGGCTCGAGCGCAGCGCCAGTGATTCCTCGGGGGAAACGGTGCCTTCGGACCGTTGCAACCAAACACTGCGGGGTGTCCGGCCGCGCGCCCGCATGTCCTCCGAAAACGATGTCAGTTTCGAGAAATTCTTCTCGACCCGGGCAACTACGAAGGTGCCGGAGCCCTGGCGCCGCACGAGCAGTCCTTCGTTCACCAGCCCATCGATGGCTTTGCGCACCGTGATTCGCGAGACCGCGAACTCGGTGGCGAGATCGCGCTCGGCCGGCAATGCGTCGTCCGGACCCAACAGGCGCCGCTCCATGGCTTCCCGCAAAGCCCGCTGAAGCTGCTGATAAAGCGGCAAGCTGCTCGATTCGTCGAGCGTTCCCACGGACTGCGACAAGAGGGTCAAACGGCTTCTCCCGAAAAGATCGGTGGCGCCATCATACTACCAATATCGTACCAATTAGTACCCCAGGGTGTCTTTTTGTATTCATAAGTGGTTGTTTTAACACAGGTACAGGCATCACTGCCAAAGATTGGTATGCATGGAAGATGGTATTTTCACTACAGTGGTACTATATTGGCACCCAAGTGGTAGCGGGGCACTGGGAGTAGCGCGACGGCGCGCTTGGACCAATAACAGTGGGGTGAGGAATCTATGAGAATCGCACGGTCTACCTTGGTTGGAACGGCAGTGGCCATGGCGCTGTTTGGACGCAACGGCGACGTCAGGGCGGCGGATGCGCCGGCCGATTCCGCCGATACCAGCAACTCGATCGAAGAGGTCGTGGTGCACGGTTATCGCGAGGCCTTGCAGCAGTCGTTGGAGACCAAGCGCGCGGCGACGGGCGTCGAGGACGTCCTGACCTCGGAGGACGTGGGCAAGTTTCCCGACAAAAACGTGGCCGAGGCTCTGCAACGGCTGCCGGGCATCGTGACCACGCGGGACTTCGGCGAAGGTGAGCGAATCAACGTGCGCGGCACACTGGATACGCTCACGAAAGCCACCCTGAACGGGCATTCCCTCTCCACGGCTGACTGGTTCATTCTCGATCAGCAGAATGCGACGCGCAGTTTCAACTATCTCATGCTGCCGGCCGATCTCATAGGCAGGACGGAAGTCATCAAGACCGCCCAGGCAGACGTGGAAGAGGGCGGAATCGGCGGCACGGTCAACATCGAGACGCGCAAGCCGCTCGACCTGCAGCCGTTCACGGCTTACTTGTCGCTCGAAGCGGCGCACACCGAGCTGTCGAAAAAGACCGATCCGTATATGACCGGTCTCATAAGCTGGAAGGACGCGGACAGCACGTTTGGCTTCCTGCTTGCCGGCATCTACCAGGAGCGCCGCATCCGCCGCGATGGCTTCGAGATCCTCGGTTACAACACGATGGCCAACATCGTCAAGGGCAGTACTGACCAGACGCTGGTCCCCAATCTCATCAATTCCGCTCTGTTCGAGCAGGATCGCATCCGCAAAGGCGGCAACTTCGCGATGCAGTTGAAGCCGACCCCGGAGCTCGAGATCAACTTCAACGGCCTGCTGTCCATCTTTGACGCCGAAAACAGCAACCAGAGCTATCTAGCCGATCCGCAACGTGCGCTCGGCAACGGCGGCACGCTGACCAATCCCGTCGTGCAGAATGGTGCGTATGTCGGCGGCACCGTGTCCTCGGCCGCCGGCGGTACGAGCGACTTCGCGTACTTCTACGATTCGTTCCACCGCTTTGCCAAATCGACCAGCCAGAACCTGGATCTGAACGCGACCTATACCCCGAACGACCAATGGACTGTGAAGGGCGATTTCGGCTACACCGACGCCGTCGGCAAGACGGACCCGCAATACTTCCCCGAGTTCGGTGCCCCCGGTGTGTTCAGCTACAACCTGGCACACGGCGTCGTGGTCACTCCGCTGGCGAATGCCAACGGCACGACGGTGAACTTCGCGGACCCCAACTCCTTCGCGTTTGATTTCGCCAACAACGATATCTTCACGAACGATGACCGCGAGGTTTACGGCTACCTCGATGCGGAAATGAAGCTCGACCTGGGCGTGCTCAAATCGCTCAAGTTCGGCGGCAAGGTCACCAACCATGAGCGCGATGCGGCGGGTAACTTCACGACGTACGGCGGATTCTCCGCGCCCATCCTGGCGCAGAAAATACCGATGTCGTCCTGGTCGGCGGGTCTTACGCCCGGCAATTTCCTGAACAACATCGCGGTGCCCGGGTCGCTGACCCAGGCCTGGAGGGTCAACGAGGCCTTCGCGCAGAAGGTGCTTTCCAACCAGGAGCTGGTCTCCGGGCGTGTCCCCTATCCGATCCAGGGATTCTCGATCAAAGAGAAAACCTACGGCGCGTACGCGATGGGCAATTTCAGTGGCGATCGCTGGCGCGGCAACGCGGGTCTACGCTTCGCGCACACCAGCGAGGATACGACTGGCGCACTCACGGTAGGCGATCCGACAACCCCGGGCGCCATCCCCAACCCCTTTGGCGCCTTCGTGCCGGCGACCTCGAACACCAGCTACAACGACATTCTGCCGTCGATGAATGTCACCTACGAGGTGACGGACGACTTCCTGGTGCGTTTCGCCGCGGCAAAGGTCCTGTCACGGCCGGATTTCATCACCATGGTGCCCCTGGTCAGCCTGAATCCCGGCGCACTCAGTGGTACGGCCGGCAATCCGGCGGTGAATCCCTACCGCGCCTGGCAGGAGGACCTGTCATTCGAGTACTACCCTGACAAGAACACGGCCTACACGCTGGCGCTGTACTACAAGGACCTGAAGTCTTTCATAGTGGATCAGTCCGTCGCCCAGACGCTGCCATTTACCGGTCAACAGGCACCGAACGCTGCCTGTACTACAGTGGCTGCCAACCTGTTCAACTGCCCATTCATCATCGACCAGAAGACCAACAGCAACGGCGGGACGCTGAAGGGCGTCGAGCTGGGTATCACACAGCCGGTCTGGGGCGGCTTCGGGCTGCAGGCCACCTACAGCTACTCCGATGCGTCGCTGCGCAACGGCCAGCCGTTCCCCGGAAACTCGAAGAACCAGTACAATTTCACGGCATTCTTCGAGAACCAGCTGCTGAGCGCGCGCGTGTCCTGGTCACAGCGCTCGAATTTCTTCCTGACCTTCGACCGCACCTCGAACGTATTCGAGACCGCGCTGACATCGCTCGACGCGTCGGCGTCTGTGAATGTCACGAACTATCTTGCCGTGACATTCGAAGCCCAGAATCTGACCGATGCGAAGGTTGTGCAGTACGACGACGATCTGTCTCATCCGCGGGCGATTTACGACAACGGACGCGTCTACTTCGCGGGTGTGAAGTTGAGGTTCTGAAGCCCTCAACTATAGCCGTAGCGGTCCATCATCGGTCGCAGTCTTCCCACGAAGGGCTGCAGGAACTGCGCGTAATGCCCATGCCGGTTGACCGAGCCGGCATGGATCTTTTCGGTGACCTGCGCGTAGCTGGGCGTGGGCGCGTAGCGAGGATTTTCGTGAAAGCGCAGGCAGGCCTCCTCGAACGGCAGCTCGAGGTACTCGAGCAGCTTACGGGTCTGGCCGGCCTGGTCTGCGATGAGCGTTTCGTACTTCAGCAGGAAATCATCAGGCTCCAGGGCGCTGCGATAGTGCTCCGTGAGAGCGAAAACGGCGGCCAGATGGTGGGTGAGATCCTCGACCCGGTAACCGCACGCGAATCCGTGAGTCATGTTGTTCGACATGATGGACACACAGACGTCCAGGGGATGGCGCACGGCATGGATGATTTTGGCCTTCGGGAAGATCATCTTCAGCAGCGGCAGATTGATCTGGTTGAAGGGCATCTTGTCGGTAAAGAAGGCTTTGCCGCCGCTCGTCAGCCCGTAGCTTTGCGCGCGTGCGAGGTAGTAGTCGCGAAACAACGATGCGATATGGTGGCGATCGGCCGTCCAGGTCTGCCCCAGGTTTTCCGGATAGCCTTCCGGATCCGGCAGCACGTCAACGGCGAGCCTGCGCAGATCGTCGAGGAAGGTGAGCTCTCCACCGGCTCGTACGCTCGAGTGGCTGCACAGGATCTGTTCGATCAGCGTTGTGCCGGAGCGGGGGAAACCCACGATAAAGATCGGCTGCGCAACATCCGGGCGCAACGGTGCTTTGGGCAGCAGGTTGATATTCTCCCGCGTGAAGAACTGGCCGCACCGGTTGAACAATGTCTCGACCACATCTTTTTTGTACTTGAGACCGCTGCCCTCGGCGGCCAGACGGCGCTTGCCCTCGACGAAGTCTTCCCAGGCCTCGGCGTACCGGCCTATACGGTCATTCAGTCTGCCGCGCTCCAGATGTCCGGCGCCGCTGAGCTCCGTGAAGGAGTTGAAGACGGCGAACGCCTCCTGATGCTTGCCGGCGCGCGCGAGGTAGTTGGCTTTGAGCAGGCTGACCTGATCTGCGGACGATACCGCTTCAGCACGGGCCAGCAGCTCCTGCGCGCGCTTCAGATCGCCGCGGCCCTCGTGCAGCGTGGACCAGTAGGCAAGTGTCTTCAGGTCGCGCGGATCGAGGTCGTGGGCCCGCGCGAAACAGCCATCGGCCTCCTCGGCGCGGCCCTGTTTCATCAAGTTGAGCCCGAGATTCATGAGAAACGCCGCCTGCGGTCCCGCCAGCTCCAGCGCACGGCGGAAGTGCCACTCGCCGGAGGGCAGATCATTCATCTCCGACAGGATGTACCCGAACAGGTTGTTACCCTGGGGATTGTCCGGATTGGCACGGAGCGCCGCGCGTGCGACCTTCTCGGCGTCACCGAGCTTGCCGTGCGTCATGAACAGTTGGACCAGGTCGTTGAATGCCCAGTCGGCACGCCGATCGATTCCGATCACGGTATCGAGGGTGCGCGCTGCCTGGCCGAACTGTCCCCGCCGCTGTTGGACCAGCGCGCGAAGCTCGAGCGCATTCACGTCACGGCCGGCGGTCTTCAGACGCTCTTCCGCGGCTGCTTCGGCGGCTCGCAGGTCACCGCGCGCCAGTGCGTCACGGCCACGAAGGACGAGGGGATGGGGCGCTGCGGGCATGGAGTGAACCTCGGGAAGCGGGCGCAGACGAAGCTGCGTAGACCCGCTATGGTGCCCGCTTCCGGGGCGGTTGTTTAGGGCATGTTGATGGGGAGCGCAGGATTGAAGTGGAGGGTGATGGCCGCAACCTTGGCGGTGCTGGTAGGCGGGGCAGCAGCGGGCGGCGCTATAGCCGCTGGCACTGGGGGCGTGTCCGCGGCCGCACCAGTTGGCGCTCTAACGGCAACATCGGGCGCCGCGGCAGCGGCAACGTCGGGTGGCGCGGCAGCGGCAACGTCGGGTGGCGCGGCACGCGCCGTGCCTGGGATCATCCCGGCACCGGCACACGTTGAGTCCCGCGCTGGAGTTTTCGTGATCCGCGCCGGCACTCGGATCTCAATCCCCCGGGATCCCCGTGCCGCGCGGGTCGCGCGTTACTTCGCGGATTTGCTGCAGAAGACGCGCGGCATCCAGCTTGCCGTCGATGAATCGGGTGCTCACCGCGCCGGGCCTTCGATTGTATTCAGTCTCCCTGCACGGGCGGCAACCCCGTCTTCGGGCACAAAATCCAACCCGGAAGCCTACGCGGTCGACATCTCACCGAATCGCATCGTCCTTTCAGCCAGCGATCCACGGGGACTGCTGTACGCTGGTGTCACTCTGTGGCAGCTATGCACGTCCAGCGAGGCGCAGGCGCAAGATGAGTCCGCCGTCCTCCCATCGATGAGGATTACCGACTCGCCGCGGTTCGCGTGGCGCGGGCTCCTTCTCGACTCTGCGCGCCACTACCAGTCCCCCGAGTTCATAGTGCAGCTCATCGATTGGATGTCGCTGCACAAGCTGAACGTTTTGCACTGGCACCTGACCGACGACCAGGCGTGGCGCCTGGAGATCAAGAGATACCCCAGGCTGACCAGTGTAGGTGCCTGGCGCGTGCCCGCCGGGGCTGAAGCTGCTGCCGATATCGATCCGGCCACCGGGCGCCCCCGTCTCTACGGGGGGTTCTATTCTCAAGAGACAGTTCGCCGTATCGTTGCGCATGCTTCGGAGCGCAGAGTAACGATTGTTCCTGAGATCGATATGCCCGGACACGCGACGGCCGCTATCGTGGCCTACCCCCGTTTGGCGAGCATCGTGCCCGCACCCGCCGCGGTGACCTCCAAATGGGGCGTCTACTCCAACTTGTACAATGTCGATGAGAGCACGTTCGAGTTCCTGCAGAACGTGTTGGCCGAGGTTGTAAAGCTCTTTCCCGGGAAGTATGTGCATGTCGGTGGCGATGAGGCGGTCAAAGATCAATGGAAGGCGTCGCCACATATCCAGGCACGGATGCGCGAGTTGGGTGTGCCCAACGAGGATGCGTTGCAGAGTTACTTCATTGGCCGCATGGGTAAGTTTCTGAGCGCGCACGGGCGCCGCCTCATCGGCTGGGATGAAATCCTGGAAGGGGGCATCGCGCGCGATGCAACTGTAATGTCCTGGCGGGGGATCGATGGCGCGCTGGCTGCCGTGGCCGCTGGCCATGACTCGGTTTTATCGCCAGCGCCAACGTTGTACCTGGACCACCGGCAGAGTGCGGCTGACACGCAACCGGGAAATGCGAGCGTGATCAGCCTCGAGGACGTATACAAGTTCAACCCGATGCCTGCATCGTTACCGGTGGACCAGCGGCATCACATTCTGGGTGTACAGGCGAACGTCTGGACAGAGCACATCCGTACTGAACAGCGTGTCGAGTACATGGCATTTCCACGCGCTGCCGCCGTTGCCGAGGTGGGGTGGTCCGCGCCGGAGCGACTGGACTGGAATGGGTTTCTCGCTCGGCTGCCGGACCAGATGAACAGGTACAAGTTGCTTGGCGTCCATGCGTATGCGGACCAGGGCGCGGGAGCCGCGGCGGCCACGGCGACAGCGGCCAGCGAGTCCCGTGCGAAGCGCTCGAGTCACGAGTTACATACCTGTACTAACGCCATTGTGTTGTCCCTGGAAGACGATGCGCCTCTCTCGGGGGAACGGGCGACCTTTCTGCTGGATATCATGAATCCCTGCTGGATCTACCCGGCAGCCGATTTGAGTCATGTGACGGCGGTTGATGCCGCTGTGGGCCAGTTGCCATTCGAGTTTCAGTTGGGAGCGGATGTGCACGTTCCCAAGCTGAATGCTCCCCAGAGCCCTGCCGGGGAGCTCGATGTCAGGATCGACGGGTGTGATGGCGAACGCATCGCCGTCCTGCCGCTGCAGCCCGCTGTCGCCAATAACGCGGTGACAGAGCTTCCCGCAGCAAAGATCGCCCACCGTGACGGCACGCATGATCTGTGTATGAAATTCACCCAACGATCGTACGATCCGATCTGGGTGCTCGACTGGGTTCGGCTGGTGGAGTAGATGTGGGTCCATCCAAACTGATTCTATTGTCGCCACTACAGGGATGGAGTGCGCCGCTCGCTGAGGCACCGGACGCTGTGTTTGCAGGGCAGATGATGGGAGACGGCGTAGCGATCGACCCCACGGGGACCTCGCTACATGCACCTTGTGATGGGACTCTCGTCGTGGTGCCCACCACATCCAAACACGCTATCACTTTGCGCGCCGACAACGGGGCCGAGATCCTGTTGCACATTGGAATCGATACGGTGGCCCTCGGAGGCGAGGGTTTCGAGCTGCACGTACGTGAAGGGCAGAGGGTTCGCGCCGGTGAGCTGCTGGTCAGTTTTGATCTGGAGCTGTTGGCACGGCGGGCAAAGAGCCTTCTGACACCGGTCATTCTCACGGACACCATGGGCTTTTCCATTCCCCGCCGCAGCGAGAACTGTTCGCTGCAGGTGGGTGATTTTCTGATGGAAATCCTACCGACGGCCGATATAGCACAGGCGGGCGTTATTGAGCCGGGAGGGGTTGCGACGGAATTGGATGCGGGCGCTGCGGTCGCACAGGGGGGCGTGGGAGGGACGCGCGCCGGTGTGACCGCTGCGCCCGATGCCGTCATTGCAGAAGCGCCGGGCCATGGCGTTGCAGAGCGGAGCGTGTTGGTTTTGCTGGAGCACGGGATTCATGCGCGGCCAGCTGCGTCGATCGCTGCCGTGGCAAAGAGCCTCGCCGCTGACGTCAGCGTCGTCTTTGGTGCCCGGAAGGCAAACGCAAAGAGCCCCGTTGGGTTGATGTCGCTTGGTGTTCGTAAGGGCGACCAGATTGTGATTCGGGCCGCAGGCTCGGACGCCGGGGCGGCGATCGCGGCGTTGGAGCGGGCGATTGCTGGAGGCACCGCTGCGGGCGGCACCGCTGCGGGTGGAGGTGTTGGCGCGCGTGTTGGCGCATCAGGTGGCAGCGCGTCGCGACGCGGCGCGGCCGGTGGCGTGGGCCCCGGCGCTGGCGTGGGCCCCGGCGCTGGCGTGGGCCCCGGCGCTGGCGTGGGCCCCGGCGCTGGCGTGGGCCCCGGCGCTGGCGTGGGCCCCGGCGCTGGCGTGGGCCCCGGCGCTGGCGCGGGCCCCGGCGCTGCCGCGAGCATCGGCGCTGGCGCGAGCCCCGGCGCTGGCGCAGGCATCGGCACTGGCGCGGGCCCCGGCGCTGGCGCGGGCATCGGCGCCGCGGCGGGCATCGCCACCGACGCCAGCGGCCCGGCCACTCCCGGTGCGGCGTCCGCGCGCGATGGCACAGTTCCGCAGCCCGGCAAGACACTCAAGGGTGTCGTCGCCAGTCGAGGGCTGGGCGTGGGTCTGGCCTTCCAATTCGCACGCGCGACAATCGACGTCGTTGAGGCGGGATCAGGTGTGGCACAGGAGAACGCCGAGCTTGCCCGGGCGCGCGATACCGTGCGAGCCGACCTCGCGCGCATCGTCAGTTCGGGTAACGTCGCGGCACGCGAAATTTCAGAAGCGCATCTGGGTCTCATTGACGATCCAGACCTCGTCGAAGGTGCACGTCGCCTGATCGAGAGCGGCAAGAGTGCTGGCTATGCCTGGCGAGCAGTCTTGCGCGACGGCATCGAAGCACTACGCGCACTGAATGATCCCCGAATGGCCGAACGGGCCGACGATCTGCTCGATCTCGAATCGCGTGTGCTGTCCGCACTGATAGGCCATACGCCCGCGGGCCTGGCGCAGCCAGCACAGTCACCGGCGCCGCCAGCACAATCGCCGGGGCCGCCAGCACAATCTATATTGTTCGCGAATGAATTGCTGCCATCGCAGTTAGTCGCACTCGACGGCGCCAATCTGGCAGGCATATGTCTGGCCGCTGGCGGTGCGACTTCGCACGTCTCCATCATCGCGGCAGCGATGGACATCCCGACGCTCGTGGCGACAGGACCCGCCGCACTACATGTTGCAACGGGGACACCTGTCGTCCTTGATGCGGAAGGCGGCTGGCTGTATATCGATCCTCCGAGGATGCACATTGAACTAGCGCGCAGCCAACTCGCCGAGAAGCGCGCCAAGCGCGCCGCCGAGCAACAGGCCGCACAGCGCGAGTGCCGAACGGCTGACGGAGCGCGAATCGAGGTATTCGCGAACGTTGGCTCTGAAGCCGAGGCCCACGCGGCTGTGCGCAATGGCGCCGAAGGCTCAGGTCTGCTCAGGACGGAATTCCTGTTCCTCGATCGCGTCGCTCCGCCAGATGAGGCCGAGCAGCTCGAAAAGTATCAACAGATTGCGAGTGCGCTTGGCGGTCGTCCATTGACGATCCGGACGCTGGACATTGGTGGTGACAAACCGATTCCATACCTGCCGCTGCCCCCTGAAGACAATCCGGCTCTCGGTCTTCGCGGTGTGCGCACCAGCCTCTGGAGGCCCGATCTGCTGCGCATTCAGCTGCGTGCCATTCTTCGCGTGCGGCCTGCCGGGATATGCCGAATCCTGCTGCCGATGATTACAGATCCCGGCGAGATACGTGCCGTGCGCCAGATGCTCGACGAGATCAGGGAGGAGGAGGGCCACGAACCGACATCCCATCGCGGGCCCATCGCTCTCGGGGCGATGATAGAGACACCTGCCTCGGCCGTGATGGCGGATCGCATTGCGCGCGAGGCAGATTTCCTGTCTGTTGGTACCAACGATCTGACTCAGTACACGCTCGCGATGGATCGGGGCCATCCCGAGCTCGCTGCGCGGCTCGACGCTCTTCACCCAGCGGTACTGAGGTTGATTGCCAAGACGGTCGAAGCGGCCAAGGTCCATGGACGTACCGTCGCGGTTTGCGGGGGCCTCGCATCGGATCCGGTAGCCGTCCCGGTTCTGATTGGCCTGGGCGTGCACGAGCTCTCCACGGTTACGGCCGTCATTCCCCAACTGAAGGCATTGATCGCAACTCTCAGCGTCGATGATTGCACGGCGCTGGCCAGACACGCGTTGGAACGAGAAACGGCCGAAGCCGTGCGCGCGCTGACACTGAGGACTGTCTCAGGTCTGGATGCGGCCGGAAGATCCCGCGAGTAACACCATGAAACAAATACTCCCCAGTCTGCAACGGATCGGCGGCGCCCTTATGCTGCCCATCGCCGTATTGCCGATCGCCGGGTTATTGCTGCGCCTGGGCCAGGCGGACCTGCTGGATTTTCCGTCCATGGATGCCGCGGGCAATGCAATCTTCGCCAACCTCGGACTGCTGTTTGCCATCGGCGTGGCGGTAGGGCTGGCGCGCGAGAGTCACGGTGCAGCCGGATTGGCCAGCGTGGTGGGCTTCCTGGTGACGACCAAGGGTGCCGAAGTGTTGATCTCAGTGCCGCCGGATGCCGTTGCCGGCCTGGCTGGGCAGGCTCACGATCTTGCGGTAGCTGCTTACAAGGCCCACGAGCTGGGAAAGCTCAGCGTCCCGGCGGGCATCCTGTCCGGTTTGATTGCCGCAGCCCTCTACAACCGGTTCAGCAATATCAGCTTGCCCAGTTACCTGGCGTTCTTTGGTGGCCGGCGCTTCGTGCCCATCGCAAGCGGCTTTGTGGGCCTGATGCTCGCTGCCGTGTTTGGTTGGGAGTGGCAGCGCCTCGAAACTGGTATGGATGTGCTCAGCCGTTCCGTCCTGCACGCGGGGTCCCTGGGGCTGTTTGCGTACGGTGTGCTGAATCGCGTCCTGATCGTGACGGGCCTGCATCACATCATCAACAACATCGCATGGTTCCTGCTGGGTGACTATCACGGGACTACCGGTGATCTGAAGCGGTTCTTCGCGGGTGACCCGAGCGCCGGGGCATTCATGGCCGGTTTCTTCCCTGTCATGATGTTCGGCCTACCGGCCGCGTGTCTTGCGATGTACCACGCCGCACGGCCGGAACGCCGGCGCGCGGTGGGCGGTTTGCTCATGTCGATCGCGTTGACCTCGTTGCTCACCGGGGTCACCGAGCCGATCGAGTTCACATTCATCTTTCTGGCGCCGGCACTCTATGCAATCCACGCGGTCCTGACGGGTATCGCCTTCGTGATCATGAATGCATTGCAAGTGCGGCTGGGATTCGGGTTCTCTGCCGGCCTGTTCGACTATGTGCTGAATTTCAACAAGGCCACGCACCCATTGTTGCTGCTGCCGGTAGGGCTTGCGTACTCCGTGCTCTACTACGGCCTGTTCCGTTTTGTGATCGCGTGGTTGGATCTGAAGACGCCGGGGCGCGAAGACGATGCGGCAGCAGCCGACACCGCGGCAGAAAGTCAGCCCCCGGCGGACAGGGCACTTGCCTACATCCGTGCGCTGGGTGGGCCTGCGAATATTGTTTCCCTGGACGCTTGCACGACGCGCTTGAGACTCGTCGTGGCTGACCAGTCCGCGGTCGATGCCGCAGCGCTGAAACGCCTGGGCGTGCGAGGGATGGTGAAGCCGTCGGCCAACGCGCTGCAGGTGGTTGTTGGCGCGATTGCTGATCAGGTGGCGGGGGAGATGAAGGTTGCGCTACGTGCCGGTGGCGGCGCCGCGGCCAGTGCCGTCCCCGCGGCCGGTGCCGCCTCCGCGGCCAGTGCCGCCCCCGCGGCTAGTGCCGTCCCCGCGGCCGCCGCCACGCGCGCCAAGCCGGCCACTCTCACCATCCCAACTCCAACTCTCGCATCCCTATTGGCCGCCCTGGGCGGCCGTTCCAACATCCGCACGGTCGAAGCCGCCTCCAGCCGCCTTCGAATCAA
>Ga0207641_10003166_pt1 | contig 14739 bp, 17 predicted proteins | sample KBSSwiS62_FD_184306 | JGI IMG/M metagenome (GOLD analysis project Ga0207641, IMG submission 184306) | Switchgrass rhizosphere microbial communities from Kellogg Biological Station, Michigan, USA - KBS Switchgrass S6-2 (SPAdes) (version 2) | ecosystem: Host-associated > Plants > Roots >... | reverse complement strand
GCTGGCTAGATGCTGGTGATCGGCGATTAGAGGATTTCGATTATCAGAACATGAAACGCGATGAATTTATAATGGAGAGAATGGAACAAAAAAGAGATGAAGTTCTGACGCTGCTTCTCGATGTCGGCCATCCTCGGTATCTGGAATCATTCGCGAGACTATTGGACTATTGCCAAAACGAACATGAACCAGAAGCACTAAAGATAGTCAAAGAGCTGCATTTAAAGGAAGAAGATTTTTTCGCCCTTCGTGGTGATTTCGAGAACTTTTCCGAGTGGTATGGCTACTGTGAGGATTGCGATGTCGGATGAGAGATTCCTTCTACATACACGTGTGAGCGATGTTCTATATCCCTTTTCTGGGATAAAAGATGTCCCGAAAGAGATCGTGGAAAATGCCGCTAAAAGAGGTACCGTAGTTCATCAATTCTGTGATTCTTTTATCGATGGGTTGGGTGAAATCGGACTTGAGACAGCGGTAAGATCCTATGAAAATGAAGATCTTGTAGGGCATTTCGAAAAAGAATTGGAACTTGTCAAAGGATTCCTCAAGTCTTTTAAGGATTGGGCCGAAGGGAAAAAGTTTCTTCCGAAGGCTCCGAGGTTTTTCTGCGACACTCATTGGATTACGGGTGAAGCAGATCGATTCTATGAAGAAGAAGACGGAATTGTTTTGGTAGACTTTAAAACACCGGCTAGCGAAAGCAAGTCATGGCTATTACAGGGTAGTGCATATAGCTATCTTGCCAAGTTAGCTGGTTTTCCTATCAAGAGAATTGAGTTTATTCGGTTGTCGCGAGCGGGGGGGAAGGCAAAAATCCATGTTTATGAGGAAAATTGGCCTCTATTTCTCGCTCATTTGGAGGTATACCGATATAACTACGCGAATAAAGAGGAATTTCAAGCGAATATAATAGACTATTTATGAAAGTGAGAGGAAGCCGGATGTAGCCTCCTCTCTCAACTACTCAATTAATAACTTAGAGAACGCCTTGTTTATAAGGATCTCTTTGAATAAATACAAGGAATTTATATGGAAAAATTAAACCTATTTCAAAAGATCAATGTCATAATGACGGAAGTTGAAGCAATTCAGAAGGAAGATAAGAAGGTAAACGGACAATATACTTTCGTGAGCCATGATGCTGTTGCGAGAGCTTTACACTTACCTATGGCTAAACATGGGGTTGTGATGATGCCTTCTGTCGTTGAAATGACTCAAGACGGAAATAGAACCGTGGCCAAGATCGATGTGACATTTGTTAACTCCGATAGTCCAGAGGAAAAATTTGTCGTGACCTACTATGGCTACGGAATTGATACGCAAGACAAAGGCCCGGGAAAAGCGATAAGCTACGCGGTGAAGTACGCCCTTCTTAAGACATTTTGCCTAGAAACAGGTGACGATATCGAAAAAGATAATATCGATTACAAGCCTGAAAAGAAAAAACCTAAAGAAAAAGAGGAGTCGGAGCTTTCGAAATTTGAATTAGAAGAATTTATGGATAGCTGGGGAGATGAAAAAGAATCTAGAGAAATCAAACGAGAATTCTTTACTCATATCAAAAACTCTAAAAATCTCAAGACTTGGCGCGAAACTGTGGATATCGTAAAGCAAAATGAAAAGGAAGTGAAGAATTTCTTTGTAAGATGGAAGCTTCAAAAGGCTGCTTAAATAAAAGGAGGGTTTCTTAGGCCCTCCACCCATTCTAAAAATAGGAGACTTTTAGCGGGAGACTTCTTTATTTATTACATCGATAATCACGTGAACATCGGTACTATCACCAAAGGTATCTTTATCAATCTTTAGAGTGACTGCATCATTGGTCGCAATTTTCTCGATATCAGAGGAAATCGCGGGAAGTGAAGAGCATCCGGGAAGCAATAGAAGACCTACCGGGATAAGTATTTCAGTTAGGTATATTGCCAGTTTCATAAGGCTTTTTCCCTCCATCTGTTCCTTGAATTCCCATGATGTATCTTTCGCGGGCTAAGTCACGATCCCTTTTTTCTTTTTGGATAAGCATTTTCTCGAAAGCCCCTTCTTGCATTGGATTGGTACCGAACTGAAACCCATCATGCTCTTGATTCGGGATAGGCTTCTGAGGCATTTTTGAACGCTCTTCCGCAGAATGGTCAGTAGGGTAAGATTTCGGCATACTACTTTTTTCCTTTTGGTTTGATGGCTTCTGTTGCTTTTTTTTTGACTGCGGCCTTTTTTTGCTTCATATATTCATCATCCTTATCTAATGTTTTTTTTACAACTTTTACCGCATCCAATGGAGTATTTGCGGAGCCCACTTGATAGGTCGTGCGATTTTTCTTATCAATCACGAGAATTAACCATAAGTATTTATTCCGAAAATGTCTCCATGGGATATAGCGGCGAAGGGAATCTTCAAAAGCTCCATGGGAGTTGATGATCATTTTTTTGAGCCTTTCTTATTTAATGCTTTCCCTTTTGTGACTTTGCGGGCTTCTGAGAGGGCAATCGCGATTCCTTGCTTTGGATTTTTTACGATTGGGCCTTTCTTGCTGCCTGAATGAAGTTTGCCTTCTTTCATTTCGTGCATAACTTTTTTGATCTTGATTTTTGCTTTTGTTTCTTTTTTCTTCATGATAAACCTTGCTTCAAATGTTTTTTGGATCTATGTTTTTCTTAAAATTATCTGTACCATTATAGGGACAATTATTCAAGAATTTTCTTTACAAAAAGAGGTTAATATGAAAAAAATTTTAGTTTTACTCACTTTTGTTATTATTTTTTGTGGCGGCTGTAAGCTTCTCTGGTGTGATGAGGGGGCACAATTTGAAAATGAACAACAATATCTTGAGCTTGGACCTTTGATTGAATTTATCGATATAAAAATTGAAACATTGAATAATGTCATGGGTAAATATTATGGAAAAAAAGAGCATGACAATCTTTATTGGATGTGGTTTGGCGAAAGAGAAGCTTTTAGATTTATTCGCACTTCCCTTAAGATGTATGAGCATTCAGGAGAAGTTTATCAAATCAAACCAAAGGAAAAGAAATGATTAAATGGCTTTTGTTTCTTATTTTCATAGGATGTTCATTTCGTGTTTTTGCTGATGAAAACTGCATGGATACTCTTTATCTTTCTATAAAAAAAGACCTAAAAATAAGAGAAGGAACTCTTGGGAAATATGAGGGATTGACCGAATTAGATAGTTTATATTGGTTCGCAAAAGGAGAAGTAAGCATGCTCCAAAGGATTATTCAGCAAATTGAAATTTATGAAAATAAAGAAAAAGATCTTAAGATGAAACTGCTGGATAATAATAATTGAGTATCGTATTAGTTCCAGCGCCAATAACCACGAAGTTAATCCTTACATAGTGAAGCAATGTTTAGAAAATTTGATAACATTAAAACCTTACAAAGAAAACCTTATTGGCTTCGTCGAGGATATGTCGAAGAAGTTTGCTTGTTCAAGGATTGATTGATGAATACGATCTAATGCTAGCCAATATTTGATTGATAAGCAACTTGAAGAACAATTGCGGTTGTTGTTGCAATTGCAGCATTTTGTAAAATACCATCACCTGTTCCAGTAGTATAAATAATCGCAGTTAAACTAGATCCGTTTTGTAATGAAGCAATTAAAGCATAAGGCGCTGTAGGCGCAGCTCCTAATATCATGAAACCTGTTAAAGCAGTTGCTCCTACTGCGGAAACTAATGGTAAAGCCAGCTGAGTATTAACAGCACCTGCACCGGCTACGTCTGTTGAATCAAAAGCTAATTGAGAAACAACACTACCGTCTTTTTTAATGAAATAAGTCATCGCTCCTGTCGTTTGATCTGGTGCAGTTCCTCCATTATTAGCAAATATTTTTCCTGTAGCAGCTCCAAAATGTCCTCTTGGAAAGGTGAATTGTGTTGAATCATTATATTCTCCTATTCCGTCCCCATTATTAATTGTTTGGATAGTCCAAAGACTTGATGAATAACGCATCCTAAATGAACCTAGGCATAAACAAGGAGAGCTTGCATAATCAGCAGCAGTGATAGTTCTTAAACTAAAGAAAGAGCCCTGCGTAGAAGATAAAGTATTACCCGATTGTCCTATATTACCTGCCACAGGTGATATAGTTCGATGAGGAACACGACTAATCATGAATGCAATTGTATTTTCGCCATTTGCAGCATTGCTAACTGCATACAAAAAGAAAGGAATGTCTTCTGTTTCATTTACGCCGCTCGTTAATCCGAAAAGGCTATTCCCTAGTCCAGCTTGAGTAAATGATTGATTGGCTGTAACTGTAAAATTTAAAATTCGACCAGGGTTAGATAAACTTTGTAAGCTAACATTCGCGGCATTAGTAGAACTTAAAGCTGCTCCAGAAGCGCTTGTTACATTAAATGTAGTTCCTGCACTTTGAGATATACCTAAATTGGTTGTGATAGGTGCGGTAGAGCTAACAAATCCATTAGAATCTACACTAAATCTAGCGCTATCAAAATGTGAAACTCCATTGTCAGCCACCGTACTTGTTGCGACCGCTTGACTTCTCTGAATCTCAATTGTATATGTATTGGCGGCTAAAGAATCAGTACGAATGACATTTGTTCCAACTACTCCAGCAGCTACTTGCGCTCCGGTAACTACTATTTGTCCTGTTAAAGAAGGTAATACGGGGTTTGTTCCTGGAGGTGTACTTGCATCTACTGCGATTTGATCAATTGCTGCACCACCACCAATTAAAGAAACGAAACCATTTGCATCTACAGTGAATTGGGCATTATTAAAGGCCGCTAGTCCAACTCGGGTGATATCTGTTGCAACGATTGCAGCGGAAACTTGAACATCAATATTTTCAGTATTAGCAGAAGGAGATTCAGTGAAGATAGCTTTAGCATGAGTTGCATTTGCTACAACACGTCCATTAAGGTTAATTACTCCACCGAGAGTAGGAGAAACAGGAACTCCATCATCGCCTGTTAACATTAATAAAGGTCCCGCACCACCAGCAGTAATGAGAACCCAGTTAGCTAAATTGTTAACGATCCCGGCCAGTACGTAGACATTCTGGTTTGTGCTTGTAGTCCATAAGCTACTGATTGGATAATATCCTTGCTGCTCTTTAGGCTTTATATCTGGTGAAGCATTGATGGGTGAAATTGGATCGCGTTGACGAATATATGTAGGGACATATCTATAGTCTTGTCCGGTATATCTAGTGACATTTCTAAATGAATCTGTAGGACCGCTCATGCTCTACCAATAATATTCCAATTTGAAGTACCATCGAAAACCATAGTTAAGAAACCGAAGGCCGTTATTATCGTTTTAGTAGCAGCTCCATCAATTGTGAAGCCATTGCCATTAACAGTAATATTTCCCGTGATTGCATTTCCAGAAGAGTCTTTTACTGTGATTTGTTGTCCCATAAAGAAATCAGTTCCGGTAGAAATAGGAAGATTGATCGTAACAGCGCCTCCAGAGGTATCCACAAGAATAATTTCATCGGAAACGTTAGCCGTATATCCTGTTGTTTGTGCCAAGATAGAATGAGTTAAAATATCGCCTTGATTGACATGGGTATTTCGAAGATTAAAAGGCACGTTAACATTCGAGAGTGTTGAAATTGTCGAATTAAAAAATAGTAGAGGAGAAACACCGGGCATAGCTTCATTAACAACCAATTGATCTAAGGTAGAATTGGAAAAACCCAAGCTTAACTTATCGGAAGCTCCAGAGAAATCGATGCTTCCCATTCTTCCACAATTGCTTGCATTAATAATCAATTGTCCATCTGTAGATGTAATGACATAATTGACTAGCATAAAGGAATTGGAAGCCTGAATAGTTACAATAGCTCCATTGCCGGATTCCATATTTGTATTTCCGCCAGCTTGAATGGTGCAACTGTCACAATAAATCGATGCAAGGCCAATATTAGCTGATGCAGAAAACAGAACACTCGTGAAAGGAACATCTTGAACAAAACAATTTTCAAGATTCATTACAGCAAGAAAAGTGCCAGAAGTATTACCCATAAAGGTTCCAGGGCTTCCGGTACCATAAGTAATCAAGCAGTTGTTGCAAGTGACATAAGATGCGCCTGTGGTCAAAGTAAAATGAAATGCTACTGCTGTACCTGCATTAACTTGGATATTAGTCATTTTGAATTGGCTATTATCTGGAACCCCAATATTTCCTGAGATTATCACTGGCAAGCTAGCACCATTTTGCGTGGCATCTTGAATAGTAGCGTTAGCTCCCCCAAAAGCGAATAGATTAGCTCCATCCGGTATGGTAAGAGTACCTCCACTTGGCGTATATGTCCCTGGCTTAATCAGAAAATGCATTTGATTATTAGCGTTCATTCCTGCGATCACTGCGGCGGCTAATGCTGCTTCAATACTTGTGAAATCGCTATTAGTAGCTCCAACGATGTAAGGAGATAATGTTGCCGCTGAACCTGTAGCGGAAATAGTGACTGTGCTTCCTGAACCAGAAGTTGTGATGCCTGTGCCACCAAGAATGTTTATATTATTAAGGGCTGGAATGGCCGATCCTGTGTTTTCTGTAAACGTAGTCGGAACTGAAGGAGGTAATGTCCCACCAGAGCCACTAAAGATATCTGCATAAATCGTCATGTTATAGCCCAAAAACTGTTATTATTAAGGTTCCTGTTCCCGCTGCACCTGAAACTAATTTTGCCATATAAACTGTCTGACCTGGCTCTGAGGCGCCGGCATCATTGCCTTGCACAAACCCTTCCCCTACAGAAAGAGAACTTCCCGCTGGGATATAATAGGCATCGTTAGTTGTACCATCTGTGACGTTAACGTCTGTTGTGGTAGCATTGACAATCGCTATTTTATAAGCTGGTATTGTTACGACTGTTCCTACAGCTTGATAAGAGGTGGTTAAGGTTGCTCCTGAGATGGTCCTAACCTTACGCGACATTAATCTTCCTGACATAGAACCCTCTTATGCGTTAAGTATTAAGAAGTCGATTTGGATATCTGCGGTTGTTGTAGTAGCTCCAGTTCCATTTGTAACCACGATTGCTAATGAACCTGAAGAAGCAGTTTTGCTCTTAATGCTTAAAGCGGATCCTGTAGTAGCACCGCTCATGCTTAGCATAACTTCGGTTGTAGAAGCTGTGATTGATGAGTTAGTGATTGTCAATGTTAAGTCTGCTGCCGCTGCGATAGAAACTGAAGTAAAAGTTGCTCTTCCAGATCTTCCATTGACTACTACAGGAGATGCTGCTACTCCTGATGCTTGGGCAGAATTAAGAACAATACCCGTTCCGGCTGCTGTACCTACAAAGTTGCCATTGGTAGCTGTAATATTACCTAAAGTCGCGGTGACAGTTGTTGTTGCTGTAATACTTCCTGGAGCTGTAAAAGCAGATGGAATGCTAAAAGTGATTGTAGATCCTGAGCCTGTCGATGTGATTTGGTTTGCGGTCCCCAATAGGTTCATGTTCCCGGCTGTCGGAAGTAATGCGCCACCTGTTCCACCTGTCAAAGTCTGAATATCGCCCCCTGTACCTGATCCTAATGGTGTCCAAACGCCTGGAGCCGTGACTAATTGATAAGATGTGCTTGTGGTTGTGTTGATCCAAATCGAACCGATCGGATATTTCTTATCATTAGTGGTAGGAGCACGAGTAGATTTGATTAATTGCCATCCGCCAACGGGAACGACGATATTTAAACCTTCATAGGATTGCGGCTCACGGCTATTGCCTAGTGGATTTTTGCCAGTCATGGATACACCTCATAGTGTTTTTGTCAGTTGTAAAATAAAATATTTACTTTACATAACAATACAAGGCGACGCCCGGTCAGTCAAGGAAATTAAACTAATTTTTATGACTTATGCTAAACCAGAGAAACCGCTATACTTTTGTTAATCTGGAGAGATATATGAAGAATGAAACGAAGAGTGTATTAGTTATCTTAGGCACAATTTTTGGTGTAGTATTTTTTCTTTTCATTTTTTTCCTTAAATTGATTTCCCCAGGATATGTCGGCGTAGTCGTGAATTACTTCGGAGATGCGCAAGGTGTTTCGCCAAAAGAACTCCATACCGGAATGCACTGGATTGCTCCCTGGAAAACAGTCTATGAGTTTCCTGTATTCGAACAAAATATAACCTGGGAAGATGAACATGGGTTCAATTTTCAAACCAAAGAGGGGATGGCTGTTGATGCTGCGGTTGGCATTACTTTTCATCTTGCTCCTGAATCTGTCCCTGGCATTTTCCAAAAATATCGGCGCGGGATGGACGAGATATCCCATTTGTTTGTGCGTAACTACATTCGTGATGCTATCAATTCGGCAGCTAGCAAAATGGCGATTGAAGATTTATATGGATCGGGAAAAGAGGAATTCTTTAAACATGTTCAGTTGGCCGTCCAGCGAGACCTCGGTGCCCTGGGTATACATCTTTCTCGGGTTTATCTCATTGGAAGATTTGGATTCCCCCCAAGAGTGATTGAAGCTTTAAATGCCAAGATTGAGGCAACACAGCGCGCTCAGCAAAGAGAAAACGAGTTGAGAGAAGCCGAAGCACAGGCCAAGAAAGAAGTTGCGAAGGCAGAAGGGCAAGCTAGATGCGTTATCCTCCAAGCGGAATCGGAGGCGAAGGCAAACTTGGTATTAGCTCAGTCTGTCACATCAGGATTGATTCAATGGCAAGCTGTTCAAAAATGGGATGGAAAATTACCTATATATATGGGCGCAGAAAATATGATGATACCCTTTAAATAACAAAAAAGCTGAAAAATTGAAAAAGCATAAATTTATTCTAAAGAAAACGCAGAGAGCTTTTGTCCCGATAGAGTGGGATGAAAACGAAACTGTCGGTGATATCACTAAGAAGATAGAGGCAATGTCCGAGGAAGAACTTGGTTTCTCGGACCCTACATATTCCCTTGAATTCATTGTGAAAGAAGAAGGCAAAGTAAGCAAAGTTATTTGGGAGTCGAATTCTTAGGCTTCTTTTTGTGCATAGCTACTAATGCTAAAATGATCTTAGCTAGAGCGTTTTTTTGATCTTTCATTCTTTTCCTTTTTCTTTTTTTCGCGTTTTGCCTTCTCTGGTTCAGCAAGCAAGTCTACTAATGTTTCATACTTACGTACATATTCTTTTCCTTTCCCGCCATATTGTTTCTGAAGATCTCTAATCAACTGAGAAAGTCCAGCAAAGCGCGATCCTTCACCCGCAGACCATGCGCCATAGAAATTTTCACCTGTAGTCTTAGCTTTAAACATAGAATTCTTTAGTTTATCGGCAAATTCTTTTGGGATATCTTTGTATACATAAGCAGCTCCATTATGTGGACGGAAAATCAATTCATTAGCATCGGCGTCATAGCCAGCAAAATTAATTACAGAAGAACGTGCTTGTTCGGGAATTGCTTTAACCAAATTCTCATAGAGATCTGCTAAATCAGGTTGGTTAATAGGAATTTTTTCTAATTCTGATTCTTTTCTGGTCTTTATTTTACCGCCAACATCAACACTTGCAATTCCTTTATTGGTAGATTTAATTTCACCAATATCTCCTTGAGGAGTCAAAACCAGGTTACCTTGTGTTTCTGTAGTAGGCGCAGATTCAGCTTTCGGGATAGGCTCTATCTTTTCTTTAGGCGCGGGTCTTTTGAAGTTTTCGAATTCTCTAGAAGATTCTCTTAAAACAGTAGGTAAGGCTGCACCTGATTTCTTTTTCTCCTGGAATATGTCATAGAACTTTTGGAAGTCTTCACGAGAGTTAATATCCCCTGTAGTGCGCATATTTTTCGCTATCTTAAGAAAGGCGGAATTATCGGCGTCAAGACCTTTAGATTTATTTTGTAGCATCGCATTCCAGAGAACATCGGCATTAGATTCAATATTCTTTACTGTAGGCAATTCTTGTGTTTGATTTTTTATTTCGCCAGTTTCATTTTGAGTTGTATTTTGATTCTCTTTTTTTAAAAATTCAATTAATTCTGCTGCTTTAGCATATCCAATACCTAAATGTTTACTAAGTCCATGCACAGATCTATCACCAGAATGATAGTAGTTTCTTGCGTGCGCTAGTAATTCATTTTGTGGAGAAATATTTGGTTGTTGATTCCCTTGTGCTTGTTGTTCTGGTTCTGTTTGTTGCGTATTATCTAAGATTGGCTCAGAAGGCTGTTCTTTAGGTTCGCGGTATCTATCAATTAATGTTTGAGCTAAAGGTAAAGCTTTCTTTGCAGCATAGGCTCCCAATCCTGCCATAGCTAAGTTCTTTCCAATATTAGGCAATTGAGTTTGTGCAGACGATTCTAAGGTAGCTTGCTGGGCTTCAATCAAAGGATTTCCCGATTCAGGTTGCTGCGATAAACGTTTTTCGATATCAAAAAGCTTTTTTTTATCTAAGCCATTAAATTGCTTAAGGATTTCCTCTGTTGAATGACCGATCTGTTTTGCTTGCTTAAGGCGTTTACCTATAGATGGAAAAGAATTAGCTAAAAATTCGAAAATCTGTTCTGCGCCATATCCTGCGCCCAATGCCGATATAAAATTCATTATGAACCACCAAATAAAAGCTCATTTAAATTCCAAACACGGGTCGGAAATTGACTCATAAACTGCAATTCTCTTTGTTGATAAGGATCTAATTTAATTTCGTCATTCTTAAGCAAATTGTTCAAGATTATATCGAACTCACGCCCATTCATTCCTTTGTCTAAAGCAGCATTTCGAAGGAGAATTAAAGACGATCCCGGAGTAAATACATCTGGACTTTTCGGGTTAAAAGATCCTGGAGTAATGTTATCTTTCAAGAAATCTTGCCATCTTGAAAAGACTCTTTTATTCTCTTGTTCTGTTTTCTTTATTGAAGATGGAGAAATGCCAACTTCTTTTCCAACTCTTGGTAGGTTATCTACTTTAGATTTTAATTGAGGAGAAAGTGGATTAGTAATCTTAGCGATTTCGGATTCTGACCATCCATTTTTTGCTAAAGATTCCATAACTTTATCTCTTTGCCCATAATCAACTAGAGGTTTCGCTTTCTGCTTCAATGTTTCAATGGAAGTATTATATCTTTCAGGAAGAAATATAGGATTAGGTCTAGAGGAACTTTCTTGAAATGCCGCTCGATTTGCCTGAAGCTTTCTTACTTCTTCGGTAACTTGCTTAGCTCTTATATTGTCATTAGCGATTTTCTTAAATTCCGGTCTATTGGCAATTGTTTCTGCGATAGCGAGATCATCTCTGTTGCTATCATTCAAATTCAAGTTTTGCTCTAGGATCTTTCGGAATTGTCCCTGCCTATTTGCCGAAGCTTCTGCAATAGTTGATTGAGCTGCGGCCCCAGAAATATAGTCCTTCAGTTGTTCTCTTGAGCGATCATTATAGTTTTGCATGAATTTTGCACGTGGAGATTCTGGTAAACCACTTGTTAGATCCGCCCTTTCAACTTCAGCAATTTGCTCAGGAGTATATTGTTTAGGTACTGGTCCTAGACCTAATGCTGTTGGTTCTAATGTCCCTTGAAATAAATCAGGTGTTAATGCGGGTTCGGGAAGATTAGGATATTGCTTGCGTGCAGCTTGATAAATAGTATCCGCAGAGGCATTTGGAGGAATATTTTGTGTTTGTTCTGGGGTTTGTCCTTGAGGGTTTTGAGGCGCAAGCTGTCCAGGTTCACCAACTCCAGGTTGACCAACATTGTTTAAAGTCTGATTCTTTATCTGTGTCAAAAGAGGTTGATAAAGAGCTGAGACGATTCTTCCTTGATCTGGGAGTCCTGCGGTAGCCGAAAGCAAAGTCTTCGCAACATCAAAAGGAGAGGAATTCTGATTGAGACCTCCAACTTGGCTTAAGGCGTTCTGTAGTTGGCTTCTTTGAAATTGCTGATTCAATAGCGTCTGACTACCTGCTTGCGCACCTTGACCAATAGCTTGACCAAGATTTGAACCTAAACTTAAAGGAGTCGGCAAATTAAATATTTGTACCATATAAAACCTCTATTGCAATGCTAAACTAGAAAGACCAGGAGTCCCGCCTTGACCGAATTGAGTAGGCCTCTGAGATTGAGGATTTCCTCCACCAAACATATTTCCTAAGCCACCGAAAAGCCCAGCGAGAGGACCCATTCCTAAGCCAGAAGCTAAGCCCAAACTAGAGCCGAATCCTTGCGCTAATCCTCCAAGTATTCCTTGTGTTGGAGGCTGAATCCCATAGGCAAAAGGCGAAATCTGCGAAAAAGCTGCCGTATTACTATAGGGTTGTTGAGCATATCCTAAAGCTTGTTGAGCGGCATTTCCTTGTAAGTTTGCGCGAAGTCCGGCTAAATCTGTAGATAGATTGCGACCAGCTTGAGCTAAAGAATTACCAAATGCTGATGAACTCAATGCAGAGCCCCCCGTTCCTGCACCTGCAAACCTTTCCGCGATCCCAGGAGCAATCTGTTGTTGGAATTGCTGTATCAGAGGATTTTCGAATGCCTTGAAAGCTTCAGGATTTCCCGATAAGATGTTTTGCAGATAACTTGCGCCACTTTGATATAACGGAGTCTGGTTTATCGGATTCTGAATCGCACCTTGAAAGGCCTGCTGTTGATAGGGAGCCATCGTAGGCAATTGCTGTGTCTTGGTATTTGAACCGAAGAATTGTTCTAGTAAGCTTGGCATAATTACCTCAAAATACCTTTAAATAGTTTAGCGTGACATAACAACGGGTGAAATTGGTCCTATTACTTGTCGTCGTTATATTAACATTTGTTGAATCTACATACAAATTAATTGGATCCGTAATATTTCCCGCGACCAAATCATAGTAGGCTCCATTGATAGAAATCGCCTTTTCAGCCCCTTGAGTTGGATCGAAAGCTGTGCCATTGATTTCCGTGAAAAACCATGTCGAAGGATTTACCCCATCATCCAAAGTAAGCCCATGAGGTACACTTTTTATTGTATTATTCGGGAGAGGGCCGAAATCAATAACTTTACGAAACGCATAACGAGTTTTAATAGCCGAACCAGCGGGCTCAACACTAAACCACTGCTGCGCCGAAAGAATTTCATTATTTTCATAGTTTCCGTTCTCCTTTACGTTTAAGATTGTACCTGTAAGTCTTTCTCGTTTATTTACAAATTCATGGATGCCCTCGATCGTCTTAGGAATCTCGAACTGTGGCGGCAAGTAGCTTGATTGCGAATTTGCTGGCCCGAACGTCATTGCTTAATTCTTCCTTCCATGCGAGTGTGCATGATGATCCCTTGTATCTCGAAATCGCTTCCGCCAATGTCTTCGTCGGCTAGTTGCTCTGGAGTCAATGTAATCGTGATCTGATGATTTCGTGCGACCATTCCGAGGAAAACCCTGATATACTTAACTTCGCTTGAACCTGGTAAGCCTACATTATTTGTTTGAACTGTCTTAATCAGCCAAGGATCGTTTTCGTTGTTATCAATATAATTGTATAGTGTGATTTCGCCATTCGAGGTAGTTGTTGTATAAAGGTCATAATAGGCTAATTTGCATCTGCGACCTTGCTGAAAATAAGGATTGATGACGTTCGTGGTAATGCTGAAGTTATAATTTACCCCATTATCTGTAGAAACTTCGGAATCCATGATCTCCCAGACGCGGCCAGTTTTATCCCCGGCAACAACCAAGATTGTGTTTGATTGATCTAGCGGAGTATCCCAGGTAGAGGTATCACCATCCCAGATGGAAGTCCAAGTTGACCATGTGTTATCGGTGGTCTTTTTGTAGTTTCCGAGAGTAGTGAAACTCTGAGTAAATGTCGCCCAGGTATTGTCCACATAGTTGTAGCAAAGGATTTTATTCGGGGTCTGAGCATTATCGGCCTGATCTCCATAGATCCAATAGACGAGACGTTTCTGGAAATCGCGAATCCCTTGAATACGATTTAACCCTTCCCCGATCTGTCCAGCTTCGAAGCTATCAACGAAATCCGGCACAAGTAGATCTATACGCTCAACGCTATTGAAAGAGCAGCCCACAATTCCGCGACGGCTTATTGTTAGTTTGCGATCATCGAAAGGCACATCCGAGAAAGTTCCTTCCGAGCCAAGCTGATTGTTTATGCGTTCCCAGATAAAAGGCAATGTCTCGTTACCGGTATATGTGAGACGCCATGTTGAAAATTGGAAGCTTACGATCAAAGTATCTTGAATTATGCTAGCACTTATAATTCTCTCGGAAGTATCTGCATCGATAAAACCGCCTCGACCAGGGATATCATCTCGCCAAGCGTTTGCATCATTCGAGAAACCTGTAGGAGCATTAGCCACAAAAGGAGTACCGATCTGTGACCATCTTGCTCGAGAGAAAAAGTTTTGGTTGGCTTGCCCTGGCGGCGGCGCATTTCCTCCTTCAAGAGTATTTAAAACGACAAGTCGCCCTTTATATGGCAATACAATCAATGCGGAGTTAAGATATCGCCCAGTACTCAATTGTGGTTGAAAGTCGGACCATCCTGCTGTTAGGCTTCCATTATAGAAACGAATGCCTGTAGGTTGAAGCGTAGTGTTTGCGATGTTATTTGTCGCCCACATGACAGTTGCATAATTGCTTGTGTAAAAGAAATTATCCTTAGTCCCCTGCCAAACAATTGCCGCTGTAGTTGTATCAAAGCTAATATTATCTAAGACATTTGTATTAGGGTTAAACTGAAATGCTTGCCGCGGAGTGAACACAATAAGCCGCTCATCTCCTGAAGACGAAATAATGAAGATCCTTGTCCCAA
>Ga0207641_10003165_pt1 | contig 14742 bp, 8 predicted proteins | sample KBSSwiS62_FD_184306 | JGI IMG/M metagenome (GOLD analysis project Ga0207641, IMG submission 184306) | Switchgrass rhizosphere microbial communities from Kellogg Biological Station, Michigan, USA - KBS Switchgrass S6-2 (SPAdes) (version 2) | ecosystem: Host-associated > Plants > Roots >... | reverse complement strand
GTGCGCGACGCACTGGACTGACCATTCGGGCGTTACGGGTCTACGAACGGCACGGTCTCATCGAGCCGGCGCGTTCCGGTAAGGGCTGGCGACTCTACGGGCCGAGGGAACTTCAGCGGTTAAACGTCATCGTGACCCTCAAAACCTTTGGAATGACGCTGGCACAGATCCGCTCGCTCTTGAAGAGAAAAGCGCCGCCCCTCCCCCGGGTCCTGGAGATGCAGCTGAGAGTCTGTAGAGCCGCGAGAGACAGAGCCGAGAATGCTCTGCAACTCGTTCGAACCGCACTGACGAAGATCGAATCCGGGCAGGCGCTGGCCGTGGAAGATCTTTGCAACCTAACAAGGAGTATGGAGATGGGAAATCATCATGCGATCGCCCGGGAACTGATCAACGAAGAGCTCACTCCGCAGGAAGAAAGAGCGTACATGACTTGGGCGGCATCGCGCCCACCCGATGAGATCGCATCCATACAGGCATATGGGGCCGCCGTTAAGCCGATATTTCGTTCTCTACAGGATCTTCGGCAAAAGAAGGCCGAGCCGTCCTCTCCCGAGGTACAGGTGCTCATCACCGATTGGAACGCGATTGCAGTTCGCCACGGCTTACGCAACTTCATGGCGACACTGCTGGAATGGAATCCAGTTGTTGCGCAGAAATGGTTTCGAGTGGGTGAGCGCGCAATGTCGCGCAGCATGACTGCGCAGCAAGGGGCATCGGATGAGGGTCTGTGGGACTACTTCGGCGCGGCCCAGGAGGCTTCCCCCTGGCATCGAGCGCTTACGCAGACCACTCTCGAGGCGTCCAAACTCGCGGAGCGCAAGGTGAATCCAACTTCGGAATCTGCAGCCGCGCTTGCCCATGACTTGACGCGGATTTGCTCGGACTACTCCCTTGGCGATCCTCTCGTCTACGCTCGTTGGGCCGCGGCGATGCAATTTCGCAACTCGGATGACGAAAACGCCCGGTTGAAAGCGGCCTGGATGTATCTCGCAGAGGCTCTCAAACCTACACTGTGACAGCGGCCAACTGCAGTCGTGTGTTAGAGGGGCGGCCGTGAGGTCAATCGCTGCTGAATGTGAAACGGGCCCGACAGCGGTAGACCGATCCTGAAGGGCCGGTCTGGCTCTCGATCAGGGAGAACTCCCGGAAGGTCCATAGCAGCGGCTGCAGAGTATCCATCGAGCCGTGTGAGGCTTTTCGCGCCAAGGTGACGTGAGGGCGAAATGGCCGGGGATCAGGAGCAAACCCGGCGGCCGTGAACCGTTCCGTGAGAAGGTCGGCAATCCGCGATGCTTGCGCATTCGCGGGTTGCTGAGTGGTCAAGCAGACAACGCGCGGCTTCTTCCAGTAATCGAGCACGTCCAGGGCCACCAGCGCCGGCCCGGGACTCACATCCTGTGCAACCTTCGCGGCAATGGTTTCGACCCGGACGATTTCGGATTCTGGCACTGAGCCGAGGAACGCCAGGGTGATATGGAGATTCTCCGGCGGCACGCCCTGACCGCCCGAGCGCTCCACAACACGGCGTGTTGCCTCAGCAAGCGCGGCTTGCTGAGGAGGGTCCGGCCAAAACGCAAAGAACAATCGACGTCTGTTAGACATGTTCCAGGTGCAATCCCATCCAGGCGAAACGGGTTCGTCCCTCCCATCAACGTACCCGTCCCAGCCGTGGGCGGGGGGTGAGTTCAAGCTTATCCGCTTGCAGTAGCATCGGGGAATCGGTGCATTACTCGATGCCCGTCGTCGGTGCTGCGGGCATTGAAGGGGGTGAGGCATGGAGAGCATGCAGTGGTCGGGACGTAGCCCGATTGCCGTTGCGGTGATCGCGTTGTTCATCGGCCTGCTCGGCACACTCAGTCTGAGCCGGTTGCCGTTGCAGCTGTTTCCGGACATCAACCGCCCCGAGATCTCCATCCAGTGCACGTGGCGGACGGCCTCGCCGGAGGAAGTGGAATCGGAGCTCCTGGAGCCGCTGGAGAACGTGCTGCAGGGTATGCCGGGCGTCGAGGAGATCGAAGGCAACGCAAATGCCGGCGCGGCCCAGATCAATCTACGATTCGCGCTCGGTACGGACATGAAGAATGCGCTCGTGGAAGTTATCGGGCGTCTCAATCGTCTGCGACCGCTGCCAAGAGACGCGGATCGTCCGGTCGTGACGCTCGGCGGCGGTGACGGCAATGCGAACGAAACACTCTCCTGGTTCTTCGTCCAACAACTCCCTGGAACTTCGGGAACGATCGAGTCGCAACGGCGATTTATCGAGGACACAGTACGGACCCGGCTCGAGGCGGTCCCGGGCGTAGCCGCGGTCAATGTCAACGGGGGTCCTCCGGATGATGTCCGGATCACTGTGGACCTTGCGCGCGCGGCTGCGCTGGGAATTACGGTACCCGATATCGCAGCGCAGGCGGCTGCGGCCAACAACGTGTCTGGCGGACAACTCGATGTCGGCCGCCGTCAGTACACACTGCGCTTTACGGGACTGTTCAGACCCGATCGCCTCGGAGATCTGGTACTGGCGTGGCGCGAAGGCCGGCCCGTTCGACTTGCCGATGTCGCGACGATCGATGTCGCGCCTCCGACGCGCCAGCAGTTCGGGTATCAGAATGGCAATCCGGCCATTGGTATCCAGGTTTTCCGGACCACCGGTGCCAACGTCCTGGGGACGCTCGAGGCGGTGAAGGCGGCGGTTGCGGAGCTGCGGGAAGGCGCCTTGAAGGCGCATGGGTTGGGTATCGAGCAATCGTTCGATGCCTCCTTGTTTATCCACCGCGCCGTGCATCTGCTGTCCGAGAATCTCTTCGTTGGAACCCTGCTCGCTCTCATCGTGGTGTGGTGGTTCATGCGCGAGCCACGCGTGACGGTGTTGATCGCGCTCACCATTCCGGTTTGTCTGTGTACGACCTTCACGGTGCTCGACCTGTTGGGCCGCAGTCTGAATGTTATATCGCTCGCGGGCCTCGCGTTCGCCGTGGGAATGGTGGTCGAGGGAGCCATTGTCGTTTCGGGAAACATCGTGCGACTGCGGGAGAATGGGCTGCCATTGCAGGAAGCCGCCCGGGAAGGCGCGCGACAGGTGGCGGGTGCCCTGGTGGCCTCGACCGCTACGACTATTGCCGTCTTCGTGCCCGTGCTGTTCCTCAAGGACGTCGAGGGACAACTGTTCGGTGATCTCGCACTCACCATCTCGATTGCCGTCGCGGTTTCAATTGTTGTGGCCCTTACACTATTGCCGGTCGCGCTGACCTTTGTGCTCGACCGGCCGCTGCGAGCTTCCGGCTACGGACACGGATGGCCGCGGCTCGCAGAGTGGGTGCTGCGGGTCACGAACTCGAGACCCAAACAGTTGGCGTGGATCGTGGGTCTCCTGTTGCTGCCGCTGTCCTTTTCCTGGTTGCTGTTGCCGCCGCTCGACTATCTGCCGCCGGTGAAGCGCGCCGCGATCGATGCCTTTTTCAACTTCCCGCCGGGCATGAGCTCCGAGGCGGTCAACCGGGAGTTGCTTCCAACCATCCTCGAGCGCATGCGCCCCTACATGGAGGGGCGGCAGGAGCCGAGACTCAAGAACTGGTACATCCTGACATGGCCGGGTGGAGGGACCATCGGCGCCCGGGTACAGGACGAGACCCGCATTGGAGAGCTCGAACGGATTGTTCGCGAGAAGATCATCGTCGGCTTGCCGGATACCCGTGCGTTCGCGGCGGAAGGTGATTTGTTCGGCGGAATCGGCGGGTCGGCGCGCTCGGTCGGGATCCATCTGCAAAGTGAGGACACGGCGGCACTCAACCGGGTGGCGCTCGAGGGGCGGACACTGCTCGAGCGGGTCTTTCCCAACTCGGCGGTGCAGAGCTTTCCAAATCCAGAGGACGTGGCGCTCGAGTTGCATGCCGTTCCGGATGACCGGCGGATCGCCGAGGTAGGGTGGGATCGAGCCACACTTGGCACCGTGATTCGCACTGTTGGTGAGGGAGCGTGGCTGGGGGAGTACTTTGACGGCAAATCCCGTTTGCCGATCGTATTGCGATCGAGCGAGGGATCGACCCCCGAGGATCTTGTGAACGCGCCCCTGCGCACACCGTCGGGCCTGGTCGTACGGCTGGGGGATCTGGTGCAATTGTCGACGGTCCTGGGACCTCCCGCAATCCGCCGGCTCAACCATCGTCGTACGGTGACTCTCACCGTGGACCCTCCCGCGTCACTGTCCCTGGAGCAGGTTCTCAGCACGATCAACCGCGAAGTCCTTCCCAAACTGCGGGCACAGTTGCCTGCGGATGGCGCCATCCGCATGGCAGGAAGCGCTGACAGCCTCAGCAAGACATTGCACACCATGAGCCGAGTGTTTGGCGTCGCTCTCTTCGTCCTGTTGCTGTTGATGACCGCTCTATTCCGCTCTGTGCGGGACAGTCTGATTGTGATCCTGACCGTACCTCTGGCGCTCATCGGCGGTGTGGTCGGTCTGCGCATGCTCGATGTTGTCAAGTTTCAGGCACTGGATCTGCTGTCCATGATTGGCTTCGTGATGATGATCGGCGTCATCATCAATCATGCGATTCTCCTCGTTGCGGCCGTGCGCAGTGTTGAATCGACGGGCGCCCCGTTGGAGGAAGCGATTCGCGCAGGTCTCAACCAACGCTTGCGCGCGATCCTGGCGAGCACACTTACGGGAGCGCTCGGCGCGCTGCCAATGGCCGTGAATCCCGGACCGGGCAGCGTGATCTATCGCGGACTTGCCGCAGTCAACATCGGCGGTGTGGTGGTGAGTCTCGTGTTCAGTCTCGTGCTGATTCCGGCGCTGATGCGCCTGCTTCACAAGAGGCCCTCGCGTGTGGCGAACCTCACTGCCACACCCCCTGCTGCGGCACCCTCTGCTGCGGCACTTCCTGCTGCAATGGCCCGCGTCACTGCGATTCCGCCGCGGGCGGTCAGCGTCTTGTTGGCGTCATCGCTGTGTTTTGTTGCTGCACGGAGTGCGCACGCCGCAGATCAGCCCGCGGGACCGCCCGTGCCCGTGCAGGTCGGCACGGTTACCACGCGTTCGGTATCGGCAAACAGCTGGATTCCAGGCTCGATCGTAAGCCGCTCCGACGCTCGCGTTGCCAGCGTCATAGCCGGGCGCGTGGTTTGGGTGGCCGAGGTCGGGCAGCGGGTCAAAGCAGGTGAGCTCATTGCAAAGTTGGATGACACGCCCGCACAAATTCGAGCACAGGATTTGCGCGCGCAGGTGGCACGTGCCAAGGCTCAACTCGTCGTCGCCGCCACTCAGCTCGAGCGCTTCAATCAACTCGCCACAACGAAGGTTGTGAGCGTCAGTCAGGTTGATGACGCGAGAGGACAGAGCGACGTGGCTCGTGAGGACGTCCTCCGCGCTGAGGCGCAGCTACGCCAAGCAGCGTATGAGATCAACGAGTCGCAGATCCGGGCTCCCTTTCCCGGCATTGTGACCGAGCGTTTCATTCAGAAGGGCGAGTATGTGCAGCTGGGAGCCGCGACCGTCCGCCTCGTCAACACAACGGACATTGAAGCCCGCGCGACGGCTGCACTGGGGCTCGCCGCGAACATCCGCCTTGGCGAGATGGTGAGCATTCGGGATCACGGCCGGGAGCGCCCGGGCCGTATCCGAACGATCGTCCCCGTTGGCGACGACCGTTCGCGCCAGTTCGAAGTGCGCGTCGTATTCGAGGATCCTGACTGGCTCGTGGGAGCGTCGGTCGAGGTCAGCCTGCCATCCGCGACAGAGCGGACTGCTCTCACCATTCCCCGCGACGCGCTCGTCATCCGGCAGAACCATTCCTACGTACTGCGGGTGAGCCATGCCAACACGGTCGAAGAGTTGGACGTGACCCCGGGTATCGCTCTGGCCGATGTCGTCGAAGTGAGCGGCCCTGTCGCGCCAGGCGATCGGCTGGTGACCCGCGGCGCAGAGCGCCTGTCGGCCGGGCAGGCTGTGACAGTCATTGCCCGCGAGCCGCAGGCACGTCATCCAGGGTGATGGTGATTGCCTCGCTCGCCACGCGGCGGCTGGGGAAGCAGGCTAGCGAAAACGTCGGGCTCGGCTGGTCCCGCTTCAACGGTGCGCTTGGATCCAGACTGCCAGCCTGTCGAGTGACTGCGGATGGTCGTCGTGGTCATGGAACACGATCACCTGCCTGTGATTCGTGAATTGCACGGTGAGCTGATATCCAGCGGTATTGCCAACACCGGGCGCGGAATACATCCCGGGCTGGTTCGGCACATCGGCGGTCATCACCAGCCCTTCGAGCGCGATGCGGTCATCGGTGTCCAGGGAATCGATCTCGACGCGGGCTGGCCGGGACCCCGCCCCCGCCGGTCCGCCGATACGCGTCAACTCCACTGAGCGCAGATCAGTGTTTGAAGTTGGGGTGCAGCCCAGCAAAAGCAGGCCGAATAATGCAGCCGGTGTCGTGAGTCGCATTCCAACAGGAGTAGCGCGGCAACGGCAGCAATGCAAGGGGCCGGCGGCAAATTTCCGTTGCGCGGCGCAGCATTACCGCGGCACTGCAAAAGCGGATAAGTTGGAGAAGCGGCAATAACACTGACCTATGTTGACTCGGGACGCCCATCGAACACGTCAGCGACCCGCACGTGCGCATGAGTCTCGAGCCACATGTGTATCACTTGATCGACACCCCCTGTTGCAACTCGTCGCCCGCCACCCCTGCTGAAACAGTAAGTTGCAAGCTCATCGAGCGTGCGCGCTGACTGGTATGGCCCTTGCAACCCTGACTGCATGCGACAAAGCAGTTTGAAACGTCCATTCAGGAGGATCGGTATGTGCCGATTGCTACAACAGTTGCGCGGCTTTCCGCGGGAGCAGCCGGTGAAGCGGCTCGATTTGGTTTTGTGCCGCGGGAGGTCTGCGATGAAGGTCTGCACACAGGGGTGTCCACAAGAGTGTACACCCCACCATACAGGTTGGAGTCGGCACTGCGGTCAATCGGTTTCACATACAGTGGCCGGCGCACAGTGCGTGCCGCTGCTCGCCGGATCGCCTAGAATTTCCTCTTTTTCCGCCTCGCACCCCGACCGACCGATGAAACTACTCGCAAAAATCGTATTCGCGTTTGTGTTCGCCCTTTTAATCGGGTCCGCTGACTGTTTCGCGCGCGACATCGACCCTGACACGAAGCTCATCGTGCAGGACATCCAGTGTCGGGGGAACGTCTCCACTGCCTGCAGCTTCATTCGTGGACACCTGTATCTCGCGGCGGGTGAGCAACTGAATGAAGGACAGGTTGAAGATGCGAAGCTCAGATTGTCCGCGCTGCCCAACTTCAAATCGGTGGATATCCATCTGGAGAAGGGTTCGCAGAAGGGACGCGTCATTGTCGTGATCGAGGTTGCGGAAGCAAGCCCTTTCTCCTCGGCACTGGTGCTCGGCACCTCGTTCCGGGACGGGACCGACATGCAGATGTTGGCGGCGCGAATCAGCGACCACAATCTCTGGGGCGCCGGCAAGACCGTGGATCTTTTGCTGGTGGCAGATCTGCCCATCAACCACCGGGCCAGTAGGGATTTCGCGAGCCGGCTGGAGTACTTCGATCCGCAGCTGCTCGGCTCAAAGCGCTATTTCCTGGCCACCGGCCTGTTTTACTCGCGCTCCACATTCAACTTCTCCGGCGGCGACTTCAGCAGCGGCGGCGACGGTGGGGTGGATCTGTCCTTGGGCCGCCGCTTTGGCAGTTTCTCGTACGTGACCGCGGGCTTCCGATATCTGTTCAACCCGGCGGTCAACTCGCGTGATCTCAGTGCGGACAAACGGAACCGATATCTGGCATTCGACGGAAACCTGACGACGCTCACGGACTCTTCGGGCAGCCGCGTACTTCTGTTCACGTATGGCAGGAATTCGGAAGACGATCCCGTGTTTCCGACACGCGGTTGGATGTTCCATATATACGATGATTGGGCCCCACGCGAACACGTGCATTTCGCCGGCGCGGAGGCGCGGGTGACCTGGCGCAGCGGTGGCAATTCCTTCTGGACGGTGCAAACGCGACCCTTCAACGACTTCAACGCACCGTTCGACGATGATCTTGGGACCTCAGTCACTTACGCGCGCTCAATCAATTCAAGTGGTTTCTTCAGCGGTATTCAGCGCGGTCGATGGTATGTCGGCCCCGGGATTACCGTCATCGCCCACAACCGATTCGAGGTCGGGGTGAAGGCGGGCATCCGGCTGGAAACGCGATCCTTCGGGCTCGTCAATCTGTACGTGATCGGCAGCCACATCAATGGCCCGTACACTCGATGAGCAGCCGAACATGTCAGTGAAACTATCTGGATATGGGGTGCTGATTCTGATGCTCGCGCCGGTCGGTGCCAGCGCGGCCGAGTTGACGCCCTTTTTGCAGGAGCATCGTGTGGGCGTGGCTATCGAAAAGATGCGGGCCCCGCCCACGCTGCGCAAAGACCTGGTCAGCGGACTCACCAATCGAGTTCTGATCAAGATCGACCTGCTGCACAATGGCCAGTCATTAAATCGGAAGGTCGTGGAGGTGTCGATCAGATATGATCTGTGGGAGGAAACATTCAGTGTAGACACGCGCATGGATAGTGCCGTCGTTAGCTCCAGGACCTATCGGAAGCTGGATGAGGTTGTCTCGGTGTTGAGCAACCTGAAGCTGCCCGCCTTGTTTGCGCTCGCCTCGGACGCCCAGGGCTCCCAACTCGTACTGACCGCGGAGTTGCTCTTCAATCCGGTGGACAAGGAGCGGATGGACGAGATACGTAAATGGGTCACCGAAAACAGCGCGCCCGCGCTGCCGGATCCGACGAACGTGCGCCCCGGGCTCTCATCACCACCGCCCGCTTCAAACTCCCGCGCGCTGTTCAACAAGCTGTTTGAACAATATGCGGCGGGGGCTTCCGTGGCGGCGGCGTGGAAAGACAGCGGGACATCCAACCGGTTCACTCTCAGTGAGCTGCCTGCCGAGCCTCCGCCATGAAGGACCGCCGTGTCAAAGCGCTTCTGTTCCTGACAATACTGGTCATGGCGGTGTTGCCGCTCGCTGCCGCGTTCTATTTCCTGAATCATGCACTGGGAACCAGCCTGGACCTGGGATTCAACCCCTCCATCGTACGGGTCCTGGAGGCGAGCTCGCAGAACCTGAAGACGCTCAAGCGCCTGGATCCCGAGGCGCAGGCCCATTACCGGGATGAATTCGAATCCGTTGAGCACTTGAGGCGCGTGTATTCGAATCCGGACCTGGTGAAGACGGGTATTCTGACATCGTTGCGCGTGTACTTCGGCCTGGGCGTGGCGGCGGCTGTACTGTTATCCGTACTGCTGGCGGTGATGTTGAGTCGAAGCATTGCGCATTCCTACCAGCGGACATTTGACGAGCTCATGCGTCACAAGGACAAGGTGAGATACCTGGAGGAGATGGCGTCGTGGCAGGAGTTGGCGAAAATGCTGGCGCATGAGATCAAGAACCCGCTGACTCCCATCGAGGTGCTGGTGAGCTCCCTGTCCAAAGCCTATCTGAGTCAGAACGAGACGCAGTTCCGGGCTCACCTGGGGCAGACCCAGACAATGATCGCCGAAGAGCTGAGTCATCTCAAAAGCACTGTGAACAAGTTCAGCGAGTTTTCCAGATTGCCCTCCGTGCAGCTCGCGACGGAGGATCTGTCGAGTGCTCTGGGGCAACTCGTCGGCGCCCTCTCGGTCAACTTCGACACGGCCGATATCCGGATCGCCGCGCCCCGATCCCCGACACCGATTCGCGCCAAACTGGACCGCACGCTGTTCAGGCAGGTTCTGACGAATATTGTCCGCAACGGCGTGGAGGCAAACCCGGCGCGCCGCTTGCAGTTTGTGATTGGCATCACCTCAGATGAGGATTCCATCCGCATCTCGATGTCGAATGACGGCGCACCCGTGTCTGCGGACATTGTGGACCGCATTTTCGATCCCTATGTGTCCGGCAGGAGTCGTCCCGACAACATGGGGCTGGGGCTTGCGATCGTCAGAAAGATCATCATCGAACATGGCGGAGAGATTGTTTATACCGAGGAGAGCGGCCAGCCCGTGTTTACCATTTCGCTGCCGAGAGTGCGCTGAGTGGCAGAATCAGGCAATCGCGCGACGGTTCTCGTCCTGGATGATGAGAAGAATATCCGCAGGTCGATTGAGATCGCCCTGGAGCAGGAGGGCCTGCACGTCATCGGCGCACAGGATGCCAGCAGCGCCTTGCGCACTCTGCACGAACGGATCGTGGATCTCCTCATCATCGACATTCAACTGGGGGACGTCGACGGGCTGACTTTCTTCAAGAAGGTGCGCGCCGACGGTTTTGACGTGCCGGCCATCTTCATCTCCGGCCACGCCACCCTGACAGAAGCCGCCCGGGCCGTGCAGATCGGCGGATTCGATTTCCTCGAGAAGCCCTTCAGTGCCGAGAAGATTGCGGTGACCGCGAAACGCTGCCTGGAAATGTCGATGATCAAGGAGCGATTGAGACTGATCGAGGCACACAGCGGTCCCCGAGACCTCATCGGCGACTCGCAACCGATCAGGCATCTCATCAGCGAGACCCTCAAGGTGGCGGCTACGCAGGCCAACGTGCAGATCACCGGCGAGAGCGGGACGGGCAAGGAGTTGATTGCCAGCACCCTCCATGCGCACAGCGGCCGCCGCGAGGGCCCGTTCGTCAAGGTCAATTGTTCGGCCATCCCGGACAGCCTGTTGGAGAGCGAGTTGTTTGGATATGAAAGGGGCGCATTCACCGGTGCTGTGGCCGGCAAGCGCGGCCTGTTTGAAGTGGCTCACCGCGGCACTCTGTTCCTGGATGAAGTGGCCGATCTGTCGCTGCCGGCGCAGGCGAAGATCCTGCGGGTGTTGCAGAACGGCGAGATACAGAAGATCGGATCGGAGCGGGCCATTCATGTCGATGTGCGCATCCTCTCCGGCACTCACAAGGACCTGAAACAGGCCGTTGCCGCGGGCCTTTTTCGGGAAGACTTGTATTACCGCCTGAATGTCGTGCCCCTCAGGGTTCCCGCGCTACGCGAGCGAGCCGAAGACATTCCGTTGCTGATCGCGTTCTTCGCGCAGCGGATCCATGAAAAGCACAATCTCAAACCAAAGCTGATAGACGCCGAGGTCATATGGGAGCTGCAACGGTACGCGTGGCCCGGCAATGTGCGCGAGCTGCAGAATGTGCTCGAGCACATGCTCATCATGAGTGGTGAACGAGTTTCAATCCATGACTTGCCGGAGGAGCTGCTCGCCCAGGACGATACGAGCGCCGGAAATCAACCGTCTGCGTTGAAGGCGTTTCGCGATAATGCGGAGCGCGAATTCGTCATTGCCTGTCTCCAGAGGAATCGAGGGAATGTGAGTCAGTCGGCCATCGAGCTTGGAGTGGGACGCACCTATCTGCATCGTCGCATGGCGGTGCTCAAGATCACCAAAAAGGACTTTTTCACCTGAGCCTCGAGCCACCGATTCAGTGGGGTGACGAGCTCGGTGGCCGAGCCGGATAGGGGTCGAGCGAGTCACTGCGGCAGTCGCGAGGAGCGCGTATTGGGTTGCATCGGGCCGGCAGGTTCCGCGGAAAACCTACGCTGTAGCCTGTCCAACTGGCCGGCTCCGACGTCGGATAATCCGTACTGAGGAGTTGAGCGCCGCTCGCCAGCACGGCATCGCGGCGAGCAGTGTCGTTGCTCCGGGCTTGCCGGGTGTCCCAATCCGTACGTGCGCGCACCAGATAACCCTCGCGGACGAGAGCGTTGATCGCCGCGACATCGTTCTCGTTCTGCTCGACGAAAGCGGCATCGGGATCGCCGGGGTGGGCATTGGTGAAAAGAATGCGGCCGCGCAGCGCGGGGTGTCCTTCGAGATACACCGGGCCCATGCGCTGTTGATCCATCAGAAACACCACTTTGCCGCGAGCCTGGCGCAACGTTGGCCATTGCCTGGCTCGAATGGCGTCGCGCAAGGTTGGAAACTGTCCTCTCAGCTGATCCGGAACGAGCATCGCGTCCGGGGGAAACACTGAGCGGATTTCGGCATCGAGCGCGTCGAAAGTCTGCGGCGTAAAGGGCTCGGGTTCGGTGAGCTCCCGGTCCGATTGGGAGCGGGCCGACTGGGGGCGGTCCGTCTTGGTTTCGATCAGGATGAAGATCGGTGAATGTTGGGGATGCGACTGGGACCACCGACGGACGATGTCGAGACAGGCGGTGAAGGGTTGGCAGGTGCTGCGATAGTCGACGTCCTGTGTGTGAAGCACCTTGAAGCCCGGCTTTGCCATGATGGCAGGCGAATCCCACGGCTCATCCGCCGGCAACCCGGCGGACCGGACCCAATCGAGGCTCCTGGGGCGAGCAAAGCGCCCGCCCCGGGTGTCCGCGTAAATGTCGATTTCGAGTTGGCGAATGCCGACAGAGAGTTGCTCGTCGAGCGGCGGGTGCCGATATTCCAGGCCGAGCACCGCTTCAGGCTTTTCAGCTTTCAACAACTGCTGCACGCCGGGGGCAAGCCCGGCGTGGTAGCTGTTGTGTGTCCCGATGACCTGAATCTCGTTCAGACGAATCGCGTCTACGCTGCCTGCCCGTACATCGACGCAGATGAGCAGTAGTATCGAAGCCAGGCCGCCGGCCCATTGACGTGATGCCACGTGATCAAAACCGCGCCATTACGCCCAGCGTAACGGTGCGCCCATAATGGAAGATTTCCTGCGGACGGCTCTTTACGGAGGCGTACGTGAAGACGGATGAATCGAGCATGTTGAGCGCCTCGGCCGTCACGGTGAAATGCGGGCTCACGGTATAGCTGATGGAGCCATCCAGGGACCCGAACGAGTCGAAAATCTCATCGGTGCCATTGCTCGGTCCGAGGCGCGCAAGGTAGTGATTGCGCCAGAAATAACCCACGCGCGCCGCGAAAGCGGCTTTCTCGTAGAAGCCGACCACATTGTAGCTGGAGGGCGAAACACCGATCAGGCTGTCTGTGACCTGACGATTTCCGGTTGTAAAGCTCGAGTCCTGCCAGACACGCGTGTAGCTGGCCTCGATTCCCAGCCCGTCGAGCAGCCCCGGCAGGAAGCCCAGGCGTTGCTGATAGCCGATCTCCGCGCCGGTCAATTTGGCAGTGCCTCCGTTGACAACCGAAGTGAGATTGTAACTTCCGAATTTCGATCCTGGAACATCGATCAGCGTCGTGGCCGTGGTCTCGTAGCTGTCGAAGTCCTTCCAGAATGCAGCTCCGGTCAGACTGCCGAACTCGTTGAAATACCATTCCAACGACAGGTCGAGGTTCTTCGAGCGAAAGGGGTCGAGGGCCGGGTTGCCGCCGCCTGCATTGTTGATATCCGTCGCAAGGCTCAAGCCCGGAGCGATATCGGCGAGGTTGGGACGCGTGATGGCTTTCGATGCTCCGAACCGTGCGATGAGATCGTCGAGCAAGTTGGCAGCAATATTCAGACTGGGGAGAACATCCGTATAGTCCTTCTCGAAGGCAACCGCCGTGGCCACGCCACTCGAGACCGCGTAACCACTCGAGGTTTGCTTCGTCCTGGCGACGCGTACGCCCAGGTTGCCTGAAAACGGCACAGGGCCGAGAGTACCGGCGAAGCTGATCATGCCATAGGCCGCGTTGATGCCTTCATCGAGATGGGACTGGTTACCCAGATCGAGCGCGTTGGATGGCGTGTTCAGCAGATTGGGGTCGAAATATTTTGAGAACAGATAGGCGTTGTTCGGATCGAGCCAGTGGGTCGAATAACCGCCCGCGAAGCCGCTGAGGAAATCATTGTACGGCAGAGGCAGTACCGACCCTTGCCCTGCCTGGGCTGGAGACACGTTGGTGAAGGTCGGCGAGTTTCGATCGATCCGGAAATAGTCGTGCTCGCGCCGCTGGCGGGAAAAGCCCGCGGCCACCCGGGTGATCGGTCCATCCAGCTTGCGGCTGATGTCCAGCTTTGTTTCCAGATCCGTATCGTAAACATCTTCCGGCCTCGCCTGCACGCTGCCGACCGTACTCGTCCAGATTGCAGGATCGGTCAGGCCGACGCTGGGTGTCAGAATCGGCGGGTTCTTGTAACCGCGTGAGAAGTCGTAGGCCACGCTGGCGTTGTTGTAGATGAAGCGGGCGCGCTGGATCGGCTGGATCGTGTCGCTGTCGGCGCGGGAGTAGTTCACATCGGCAACGACCTTCCAGTCGCCGGGCGTCCAGGCCTGATTGACTCCAACACTCCACAGCTTGTGCCGCTGCCGCGACGTTTCGTCCGAGAGCTGCAGCTGCACGCCATCCATGATGCCGGAAATTGCGGTATGGTCTGCATCAACGACGTAGGAACCCGGACGCAACTTGCCGCCCTGCAGGAATATATCGACACCATACTCCTTGTAGTCATCGTTCAGGCGGGTCCACAGTGCGTCGAAATTCGTCTCGAACTGCGAGTTGGGCCGAAATTGCAGAGTACCGCTCAACGTGTAGCGCTTACGGTCCTCGGTCTCGATCGTCGGACGGGCCCGCACCGGCTCGAACACATCACCATTGGGGAAGAGGTTCTTGTCACGGCCTGACAGCCACGCGTCCTGTTCATAGACGCGGTCCTGCCGCGCCCGGCGCGTGGTGTAGCCCCCGGAGAGCAGCGCACCGAAGGTGTTGGTATCATTGGCCCAACTGCCCATGCCCGAATAGCTGCCATCGACCTTGTCGGTCAACTCGCTGTAGCTGGCCTTCGGCGAAAACGTGACTCGCTTGCCTACGTCGAG
>Ga0207641_10003159_pt1 | contig 14756 bp, 14 predicted proteins | sample KBSSwiS62_FD_184306 | JGI IMG/M metagenome (GOLD analysis project Ga0207641, IMG submission 184306) | Switchgrass rhizosphere microbial communities from Kellogg Biological Station, Michigan, USA - KBS Switchgrass S6-2 (SPAdes) (version 2) | ecosystem: Host-associated > Plants > Roots >... | reverse complement strand
CATAACCGTCACAGCCTGTTCCGAATTCGGAAAATCTTAGCCGCAAAAACCAGCGACCGAACGCGAGCCCTAAGGATGGCGCCGGGAGGTGTCATCCATGTTGCAAACGCATGTTGCGCTGAGTATCGCCCTGCTTTGCGGGTCCATCGTAGTTCCCGGAAACAAGGCAGTCAACGCCGGAGCGGTTCATAACGACAAGAAATCCACCCAGTGGGCCGACGGATCACCCATGCCTCTGCCCAAACCGAAGGACGGCGGAGGCCTGGTAGCCGACGGGTCACCCATGCCGATTCCAAAACCGACCAAGGAGGTTCAAGTAGCTGACGGTTCGCCCATGCCTTTGCCCAAGCCCAAGGACGGCGGATCTCTGGTAGTCGACGGATCACCGATGCCGCTCCCCAAGCCAACGGGGCTTGTAATCGAGCAGCTTTCATGAGAACTCTTTAATTAAAACGCTGGCGGTATTAAAGCATCATAATAACGCACAGGGTATCTTACCTCTTTCTTATGTTGGTTCAAGCGAGTAAGATACCTCTGTGTTGGGATCTGTGCCTCGCCTTGAACTTTACTTGTGGGCGATAACCACGCTTATCGCTCTCATCCTTTTTTTTCTAATCTTTGTTCGGCGCCTGGATCGGGAGTTTCCTTTTCTGACCGCATATCTGGGTGTGAACCTGGTGCAGACCGTTGCACAGCTGTTCGTATATCAGTTTTATGGCTTCGATTCCGAGGTGACCTATGCATCTGTGTGGGCTTCCCAGGCTGTCGTGATCGTAGCCAGGTGCTTGGCCACCGGTGAGTTTTGTTATCGGGTGCTGGGCCACTACCGGGGCATTTGGGCAATGGCGATTCGCATCCTGCTGAGCTGCGCAGCAGTTGTGCTGGGTTTGTCGCTATACTTCGGCCGAGACGGGTTTCAATTTGGAGTCATGACGCTGGAGATGGCATCGGAGGCGTTCATCGCCACGCTGGTGGTGGGAACTTTCTTATTCGTGCGCCATTATGACGCGATGCTGGAGCGGAGTGCGCTGCTCTTGGGGCTCGGTCTTGGACTCAACTCTTGCCTGAAGATCTTGAATGACGCCGTCCTATCACGCTATTACCGCAGTTACGCAAGAGTGTGGAACGACGTTGGAATGGTGACATTTTCCGGCGTGCTGGTGCTCTGGATCCTCGCCATGCGGGCTGTGCAGACAGTACGTGTTCTGCAACCGGAACTACAGCCTCTCGAGGTCTATCGTTCACTGGCGCCACAGATGAATCGTCGCCTGGCCGAGCTCAATCAGAGATTGATCCGTCTATGGAAATTGGAGCAACCCAAGTCGTGAGCGGCGGATTCTTCATCGTAGCGGCGGTCTTCGCCCTGGCTTTGGTGGCGCTGCTCCTTTGGAGTTTCGGCAGCACCCGCCAGCGTCGGCGCGGGCGCGACGGCTTGACCGTACTGGACAGCGCGCCACAGCATCTTTGCAACATGGGACCGATCCGGCGTTCGCAGGATCCTTCCGACTTCGACTATGCGATGGAGAGGGGTGGTAAGGAACTCGGCAAGCGGTTGCGTCGCGAACGGCGAAACGTGGCGCTGCTGTATCTGGAATCCCTGCGTTCGGACTTTGACCAGTTGCTGCGCATCGCGCGCGTGGTGGCCTTGCTCTCGCCGGAAGTTTCCAGCTCTCACGAATATGAGCGCCTGCGTCTTTCCATCCTGTTTCGCGTGCGCTTTCAGTTGGTGAAGCTGCGATTCTTGTTCGGCAACGCCGCCATGCCTGAACTCACTTCTCTGGGCCAGATGGTCACTTCGCTGGCCATTCGGATGGAAACCGCGATGGCGACTCTGGGCGAGCGGGCCGCGCTGGCGGCCGACCTCGCATTGCAATCCGACCAGTAAGATTTCGCGATTCACTTCAGTTCGAGGTAGTGGAGCCGGGGCCGGAAGCGACCGTTTCGAACACACAAGATTCTCCGCTGCTGCTTCGGACCGGCCCAGGAAGTTCGATCGTGAAGCAAGCTCCCCTCGGCGGTACATTGCGCACGCGAATCTGGCCACCGTGTTCGGTAATGATCCCATAGCAAATGCTCAAGCCCAGGCCAGTTCCCTTGCCCACCGGCTTGGTGGTGTAGAAGGGGTCAAATACGCGCGAACCATCCTTCACGCCGGGACCGCTGTCGACAAATTCCAACATGAACTTGGTGTTCTCGAGTGCGGTCCGTACCCACAAATCCCCACTCGCGGAACACTCGAGCATGGCGTCGACCGCGTTATTCACCAGGTTCAAGAAGACCTGTTGCAACTGGTGCGGATCGGCCATGGCCGAGGGCAGGTCGGGCGCGAGGTCGAGGTGCAGGCGAATGTTGCCCATGCGCAAATCGTAGTCGCGCAGCGCCAGCGTATCTTCGAGAATCTGATTCAAGCGGACCGGCACGCGCTCCGGCTTGTGCTGCCGCGAGAAGCTCAACAGATTTTGCACGATGCGATGCGTGCGTTGCGCCTGCTTGTAGAGTTTGTCGCTGTATTCCAGCCCCTGCGGGCCAACTTGTCCGCAGGAGGTCAGCAGCTGGCTGTAGCCCAGAATCGCGGTGAGCGGATTGTTCAGTTCATGGGCTACGCCAGAGATAAGCTGGCCGACAGCGGCCATCTTCTCGCTATGCAGAAGCTGTTCCTGCGTGCGACGCAGATCGTCATAGGCCTGGCGCGTCTGGTCGTAGAGCAGCGTACGCTCAATCGCGCTGGAAATCTGGCTGCCCACGGCAATGAGCAGGTTCACGTCACCGGGTGAAAACTCGCGAGGTGTGCGGCTGCCGACCACCAACCCGCCGATGACCTTATCCTTGGACCAGAGGATCACAATGTGCGCAGCGACAATCTGTTCGGCACGCTGTACTTCTCGGAATATCTGCGGCAACGGCAGTCCCTGGATGGACAGGAAAGTCGCGCGAACGGCTCGAATGTGCTGCAGCAATTCCGGCTGGACGCGTGTGGGCGGGAAGTTTCGCGCAAACTCCGAGCGGTGGCCGTAGGCGGCCACGCGACGCAACATCTCATTGCCGGAATCGAAAAGATACAGCGAAGAGGCTTCTAGGCTGAACAGTTCGCAAATTTGTCTCAGCGTCTTGTGCAAGGAATCGCTCAGATCGAGCGATTCGTTCAGCGTGGTGGCGATGGAGTTCAAAACCAGCAGCTCGCGATTGCGGCGGCGAATCTCTTGCTCGGCGCGTTTGCGCTCTGTAATGTCCAGCATGAATCCTTGATACGCAATGATGTTTCCGGTGGAATCTTTGACAGCATTGGAAGATTCCAGAACGGTGCGCGTTTCACCGTCTTTCCGCTGAATCTCAAATTCAAAATCTGCCACCGAGCCATAATCCGCCAGCAGTTTTCGCAATCGTTCACGGTCGGCGGGGTTGCCATAGAGCTCCTGAATATCCAGGTTCATCAAATTTTCCCGCGAGGTGTATCCAGTCATGCGCAAAAAGGCGTCGTTGAAATCCAGAAAACGTCCCTGCGGCGTCGAGATAAAAACGCCTTCCTGCACATTAGAAACCAGTGTTCGGTACTTTTCTTCGGCGCGCTTGCGCTCGGAAATGTCCTTCAATACGTGGATCACGCCCATCTGGTTGCCGTTGGAATCTACAAACGGAGAATTGGAGGTCAGGAAATATCCGGACAACCAGGGGTCGGGATCGTCGCCTTCTCCCGCCGCTCCCTCGCAATAAGGGCACCGCGCGAAGTCGGCTTGCTTTCGCGGAAATAGCTCGGCGATATTCCTGCCGACCCAGGACTTGAGTTCGCGGCCGCTCAGTTGCGCCATGCGCTGATTCAACCGCAGAATGCGGCCTTCTCTGTCGTGCACCACAATCGGATCGCCGATCGAGTCAAAGGTAAAGGCCCACTGGCGTTGTACGTTGTCCAATTGCTGAAACAGCAGGGCGCTTTGCAGCGTGAGTCCCAGCAAGTTGCCGATGTTTTTCAGGTAATCGATTTCGTCCGGCTGAAATTTCATCTCCAGCGCGGAACCAACCGCGAGGATACCCAGGGGGCGGTCCTTCCCACGCAACACGATTGTGGCGATTTCGCGCACTCCGGTGGCCGACATCCGCTGCCGTTCGCGGGGGTCCGTTTCTTCGCCGATCTTCGCCGAGGTGTAGTCTTCCTTCAAAGCACGTTGCGCCCACGGTTCATTGGCCGCGATGGCGTTCTGTGCCTGCAGATAACCTTCGTCGAATCCCACAGCGGCCTGCACCGCCAGTTGCGCAGAGTTTCCTTCGCCCTGCAGCAGTCGCACCAAGCCGTGCGACACCCCCAGGCTGCCGACAACGTTGACCAGCACGCGGTCCAGCATTTCTCGGACGGTAAGGGTTTGCGTGCTCGCGGCAATCAACAAGCTCAGGCGGTTCAATTTGTCGTGCAGTTCTTCGGTCCGGGCTCGCGCCTCTTCCAATGCCAGAACCACCATGGCAATCCCCAGCGCCACCGCTAGCAAGTGATCGAAGGCCACCCGCTGCACAAACAGCGGGCTCTGGTACCACAGGAAACGATCCAGACCGTGAATGCCATCCAGGAAGAACAATCCCCCCAGAAGCCTGGCGCCGTGGCCAAGCTGCTTCTTCTTGGCGTTCCAGAGGCACCAGCCAGCCGCCAAGGAAGTGACCGCCAAAGCACCGGAACCAAACCAGCCAATATGGGGAATAGCCACCGCCGGCCGGCTCTCAAAGTAAACGCCCAGCAAAACCACGGCGCCGGTAACAGGCCACAAATGAAAGACCGAGGTGCGCGGCCCGTAGGTATACTGCACCACCGCTTTCACGAAAAGCATGTGCACTACGAGCAGCAAGACAACGCGTAGGAGCCGCAGTTGCGGAAATTCCACGGTCAGCTGCGCCAGTTCGAGAACTGCTTTGATGGTCAGCAGCGCCCAGGCTGCAACCCAAACATTTAAATAGCGGCTGGGATGGTCCCGGCGCAGGAGTACAAACAGGACCAGCAGGATAATAAAGGCCGTGGCCTCAAAGAAAGCGACAGCAGATAGGCCCTGAGTTTCCAGCACGAAGCGCCGCCTCCCAAGTGGACGCGCCTTAGCCCGGAGGACACCTGCCCGGAGGACTCAAAGGGCTGCTCAGAGCTGCGCGAATCGAGACTTTTTTGACGCTAACATGCTGTTTTCTGAATGGACAAGGGTACCTCCGGCCGTCTGTGACCTCTCGTATACTGGTGTGCGGAGTGTGGCCACGTGCAAACGGATAGCATCGAAAACATTCTGGTGGTCGACGACGAAGAAGCCATTCGCGAAGTCGTTTCCACCATGCTCGAGTCCAAGGGTTATCACTGCACGGCGGTCAGTAACGGTCGGGCGGCGCAGGATATTGTCAAGCGCACCACCCCCGATCTGGTCCTCAGCGACATGATCATGCCGGAAATGGACGGCATCAAGCTCCTTGAATGGCTCCGCCAATACGATCCGGAAATTCCGGTGATTATGGTCACCGCCATCCACGACATTTCTACGGCGCTAGAAGCTATTCGCCGCGGCGCTTACGACTACATCCTGAAACCTTTTGAAAAAGACCAGTTGTACCTCGGCGTGAACCGCGCCCTGCAGCATCGGCGTCTTGTTGCCGAAAACCGAAATTACCAGCGCGACCTGGAACGCCAGGTCGAAGAACGCACGGCACGTCTCACGATTGCGCTGGCTCAGTTGGAGCAGTCTTACGACGACACGTTGGAGGCACTCGGCAGCGCCCTCGACTTGAAAGACGCCGAAACGGAAGGCCACTGCCAGCGCGTCACCGCCTTCACGATTTCCATCGCCAAAGCCATGCCGGTGCCCAACGCCTATTTGCCAGTGCTGGCGCGGGCCGCATTTCTGCACGACATCGGTAAAATGGGCATTCCAGACAAAATCCTGCTCAAGCCCGGTCCGCTTACCGACGACGAAAAAGTCATCATGCGCAAACACTGCCAGATCGGCTACGACATGCTGATCCGAATTCCCTTCTTGCGCGATGCTGCCGAAATCGTCCTGGCTCACCAGGAGTTTTTTGACGGCACCGGCTATCCCCGTGGATTAAAGGGCGAGGAAATTCCTCTCGGTGCTCGGATTTTCGCCATCGCCGACAGCATGGATGCTATGCTCAGCGACCGACCGTATCGCAAGGCGCTCCCAATGTCCTACGCCCACGAAGAAATCCAACGCTGCGCAAGCACCCAATTCGACCCGAAAGTCGTCAAAGTCTTCTTGTCCATTCCCGAACTGCACTGGAAAGAATTGCGCGAAACCTTGGGCTCGCCTTTCCGCCTGGCCCATTTGAAGAACCTCGAAGGCTAAATCATCGCCGTCGATCAACTCGGCCGCCCGTCTGCGGCTCCATCTGATTGACGTATACTGATTTGGCTACGCATGAGCTCCCCAAAACAATCGGTCCAGGACTTACAGCAGGTTCCCCAGATGGACCTCTCCGCGCAATATGCCGCCATCGGCGCGGAGATACGCGATGCCGTCACCAGCGTACTGGCTTCCCAGCATTTTGTGCTCGGCAAAGAGGGAACCGCGTTCGAACAGGAAATTGCCAAACTCTGCGGCGTGCGCCACGGTGTTGGCGTGGCGTCGGGTACGGATTCACTCATCCTGGCTTTGCGCGCCGTTGGAGTAAAAGCCGGAGATGAAGTAATCCTTCCGCCCTTCACGTTTGTCGCCACTGGCAGCGCCGTCAGCGCGCTCAGCGCGCGGCCAATATTTGCCGACATCGATCCAGCGACTTTCAACATCAGCGCCGCGCGAATCGAACAGCGCATCACATCACGCACGCGCGCCATTATCGTGGTTCATTTATTTGGTTTGGCGGCGGATATGGACGCCGTCCGCGCAGTCGCGGCCAAACATCGCTTGCCCATTGTGGAAGACAACGCTCAAGCCATCGGCGCTACCTACAAGGGCCGCCCCACCGGGTCACTCGGCGACATCGCCTGCCTCAGCTTTTATCCCACAAAAAATCTAGGCGCGTATGGTGATGCCGGTATGATCACCACGGATTCGCCCGAGCTCGACGCTCATTTGCGCACCCTGCGCAATCACGGCCAAGCTTCGCGCTATAACAGCGTCGAACCCGGCTGGAACAGCCGCCTCGACGAAATCCAGGCCGCCATCTTGCGCGTAAAACTTCGCCATCTCAAGGAATGGGAGCGCCTGCGCCGCGCTCACGCCGCGCAATACACAAAGCTTCTCGCCGGGATCGTTGAAGTCCAGACGCCGCAGGTTCCCTCAACCTGCGAGCACGTGTTCCACCAATACACGATTCGCGCACAGCGCCGCGAGGAACTGCAGAGATTTCTGACCGATCGCAAAATCGGCAACGCCGTCTATTATCCTGTTCCGCTTCACCTGCAGCCGATTTACGCAAACCAAGGCTTCCCCGCCGGCTGTCTACCCGAATCGGAAAAAGCAGCGGCTGAAGTGGTATCGCTGCCGATGTTTCCCGAGCTCCGCCCGGAACAAATCGAGCGGGTGAGTTCAGTCATTGCCGAATTTTACGGAAAGTAAAGACTAGATTCGCCCGAAGCTAACGCCCCAAATACAGCAACGCCAGCAGGAACAACCACAGCCCATCCATGAAGTGCCAGTAGTACGAAGCTATCTGAGCAGCCAGCGAACGGCTGACGCGCGCAGCGTCAAACTTGTGCAACGCCACATACAACAGCGCGCACACTCCACCCAGCAAGTGCACTGCATGCAGCGCCGTAAATACGTAAAAGAAACTGCTCGCGAGCCGTGACGTCACGTACACGCCCTGCTGGGCCAGTTGCCACCATGCAATCACCTGTCCGCCTACAAACAGCAACCCCAGCGCAGTGGTCAACGCCCACATCCGGCGAAAGCCCGCAGCGTCGTCCAGCTGCAATTTCCGCCGCGCCATTTCCAGCGCCGCGCTGCTCAACAACAACACCGCCGTGTTCGCCCAAAGAATTTTGGGCATCCGGATACCGGTCCAATCATGCAGATTATGTACGCGCAGCGCCACGAATGCCGCCGTAAGCACCAGAAAGAACATCACGATCGAGATCATGCCGAGCAGCACAGCTATAGAAAATTTCTTGCTGCTCGGCGGCCGCGGTTCTGGAGCCTGCTCGCCCCCCCCTCCATCGTCTCCGCCGCCGTCATCATCGCCGTCGCGCCAAGGCGGTTTTCCACCGGCGCTTCCGTGGATCTCTTCAATAATCAGCTCAATGTCATCCGCTACGGTTCCCGGCATGGCCCAACCTCAAGCTCGAACATCAGCCACCAACCCCAGAGTCTACACAAATTTGCGGCTGTGGGAACTGCCGAAGGTTAGGTACAACCAGGAAACGCGGAAAGCTAAGGGCAGGAACAGAAACCACCAAGGCGGGCAAAAAAGTTGGTGCGGTGGAAAGGATTCGAACCTTCACGGTATTGCTACCGCCAGCCCCTCAAGCTGGTGCGTCTGCCAGTTCCGCCACCACCGCAAATTCGCTGCAAGTCGCTGCACTACGCGGCCGTGTGAGGTCATGCCGCCTGTTGATTATTCTCCGTCTATCGTCGGCAAGCAACAGAAACTCTTTCAAGCTTGCTTCAACAGCGAACTTCTTTCCGCCGTCGTTACGGCTTCTTCGGAGACTGCCCCGGTGCTGCCGGCGCCGGAGTCTGTTGTGAAGGTGCCGGCGCGCTTTGCGTCCCGGCCGGCTGCGTTGCCGGAGCCGCAGGCGTAGTCGCCGGAGCCGCGGGCTTGGTCGCCGCAGGCTTCGTCGAGTTGTAAATCACCGAACTACCGCCGCCGACCGAGCGTTCACTGCGCAAAGCCAACGCCATCGCGCACACCATGAACATCACAGCGCACCACGTGGTAGCCTGCGAAAGAACTGTCGCCGCGCCACGCGGCCCAAACGCTGTCTGGCTTCCCGCTCCTCCGAACGCGCCGGCCAAATCCGCAGCCTTGCCGCTCTGCAGCAGCACTACGATGATCAGCACCAGGCAGTTCAGCACAAAGAATGTCGTCAGCAGCCATCCCGCCCAGCGGAAGCCCACTACGATCAGCCCAAATCCGATCAGGAGCGCCACGCCCCATTTCATCCAACCTGGCATTGCCTGTTCACCTCGAATTTCCTTACATCTGGCCGTCGACGCCTGCCGCCCGGCTCACTTCGTGTTCACGATCATCGCAAACGATTTCGCATCCAGACTCGCGCCGCCGACCAGCGCCCCGTCCAGCTCTCCCTGTGCCATCAATCCCAGGATGTTATCGGGTTTGACGCTGCCACCGTAAAGGATCCGGACAGCGGCCGCGGCTTCCGGCGAAAACTGGTCCCGCACGCACTGCCGCAGAAACCGATGGGCTGCCGCCGCAATTTCCGGCGTGGCCGTACGGCCTGTCCCAATCGCCCAGACTGGCTCGTAAGCTAATAGAATACGGGAGAACTCTTCGGCGGTCAACGCACCGGGACCGCCGATAAATTGTTGAGAAAGAACCTCTTGCGTCTTGTTGGTCTCTCGTTCGGTGAAGTTTTCCCCGAGGCAAACGATTGGCGTTAGCCCCGCAGCCAGCGCCGCCCGGCTTTTTTGCGCCACAATGTCGTCCGTCTCTCCGCAGTACTGCCTCCGCTCGGAATGTCCCACAATGACGTGTGTGCAGCCCGCTTCCACCAGCATCTGCGGCGAAACTTCGCCGGTAAACGCTCCTTCTTTTTGCCAATGGTTGTTCTGACCCGAAATAACTACGCGGCTTCCCTTCGCGGCAATCACCGCCGCCGCAATCGAAGTGAAGGGTGGCGCAATGACTACGTCGCAGTGCACTGCGTCGCCAATCAGCGGCAGAAACGCCGCAAAAAAGGCGCGCGTCTCCGACTGCGTCTTGTACATCTTCCAGTTGCCCGCCATCACCCGGCGGCGGCTTGTGTTGGATTCGGCGCTCATCGTTTGCTTAGCGCCTCGACGCCTGGCAGCTTGCGGCCGCCCAAAAATTCCAGCGATGCACCGCCACCGGTCGAGATGTGCGAAATTTTATCCGCTACGCCCGATTGATGCACCGCGGCCACGGAATCGCCGCCGCCAACAATTGAGGTCGCGCCCGCGCCGGTTGCCACTGCCACTGCTTTCGCAACTTCCAGCGTACCCTTGGCGAAGGCCGGCATTTCGAACACGCCCATCGGCCCGTTCCACACAATGGTTTTGGCTTTGGCGATTTCCGCCGCGTACGCCGCAATCGTTTTGGGGCCGATATCCAGCCCCATCTGGTCGCCCGGCGTGCTGGTCACCTCGCCTTTCGTCGCCGGCGCATCCGCTTTGAACTCCTGAGCCGTCACGTGATCCACGGGCAGCAGCAGCTTTCGTCCGTTGGCTGTCGCATCCGCCAAAATCTTTTTCGCCAGGTCCAGCTTGTCGTTTTCCACCAGCGACTTGCCGATGGGAATTCCCTGTGACTTCAGGAACGTGTACGCCATGCCGCCGCCGATCAGCAGTACATCGGCAATCTTCATCAGGTTCTCGACCACTTCAATCTTGTCGCCGACTTTCGCTCCACCCAGAATCGCCACAAACGGCCGGGCTGGGTTGGTCACCGCTTTGCCGAGATATGCCAACTCCTTTTCCATCAACAAACCGGCCGCGGCCTGCTGTACGAACCGGGTGATGCCCACAACCGAAGCGTGCGCGCGGTGCGCCGAACCAAACGCGTCGCACACAAACACTCCGTCGCAAAGCGCCGCCAGTTGCTTCGAAAAGGCTTCGTCGTTTTTCTCTTCTTGCGGATGGAAACGAACGTTTTCCAGAACTAGGATTTCGCCGTCGCGCAGCGCTTTGCTCTGCGCTTCCACTCCCGGCCCGACGCAATCCTTGCCGCATGCCACCGGCTTCCCTAGCAACTCTTCCAACTTTTTCGCCGCCGGCTGCAGCGAGTATTTCGGCTCCGGTCCGCCTTTGGGCCGCCCCAAGTGCGAAGCCAGCACCAGCCGTCCGCCTTTTTCCATCGCCAGTTTCAGGGTCGGCAGCGTTTCGCGGATGCGCGTGTCATCGGTTACCACTCCGTCTTTCAACGGAACGTTGAAGTCCACCCGCAGAAACACCCGCTTCCCGCGCAAATCCAGATCTTTGATCGTCAGCTTGTCCATGGTTTTGCTCTTTAGGAGGTGGGGGCTTTAGTCCCCACGTCAGCAGTTCGGATGAAGGACCTTTAGCCCCTGAAGCTTCTCTCGCCTAAAACTTCGCTGCCAGAAACTTGATCAGGTCCCGGCACCGGCAAGAATAGCCCCACTCGTTGTCGTACCACGCCAGCACCTTAACGCACTTTTCACCGACCACTTTCGTGTACTCCGAGTCCACAATCGACGAATTGGAATTACCCTTGAAGTCTGCGGAAACCAGTTCTTCTTCCGTGTATCCCAAAATTCCCTTCAGCGGACCCTCCGCGGCCTTTTTCAACGCCGCGTTCACCAAATCTTTCGTCGCGGCCTTGTCCACGAACACCGTCAAGTCCACCACGCTGACATTTGGCGTCGGCACGCGCATCGCGTAGCCATCCAGCTTGCCCTTCAAATCCGGCAGCACCAGGTGCAGCGCTTTCGCCGCGCCCGTCGAACTTGGAATCATGCTGATCGCCGCCGCACGCGCCCGGCGCAAATCCTTGTGCGGCAGATCCAGCAGCTTCTGATCGTTGGTATACGAGTGAATCGTCGTCATCGTGCCGCTGTGGATGCCGAACGTTTCGTGAATCACCTTGGCCACCGGCGCCAAACAATTCGTCGTGCACGAAGCGTTCGAAATCACATGGTGCTTCGCCGCATCGTACGTCTTCTCATTCACGCCCAGGACAAAAGTCGCATCCGGCCCATCCGACGGCGCCGAAATAATCACTTTTTGCACCGGTGCGCGCAGGTGCGCCTTGGCCTGTTCGCCCTTGGTGAACAGCCCCGTCGACTCGACCACGATGTCCGCGCCCACGCTGGCCCAGTCAATCTGCGCCGGGTCCTTCACCTTGAAAACCTTGATCGCTTTTCCATCGACCGAAATCGTGTCGTCGGTGTGGGTAATCTGGTGCGGCAAATTCCCCAGAATCGAGTCGTACTTCAGCAGGTGCGCCAGCGTCTTCGAATCGGTGATGTCGTTCACCGCAACGAACTCGATTTCCTTATCGTCGATCGCCGTGCGTACAATGTTTCGGCCGATTCGTCCGAATCCGTTGATACCAACTTTGATAGGCATTCTTCCTCCAGAGAGTAGGTCGGCTGACAGCTGCCGCTAAAATCAAAAATTCACAGTTCACATTCGCACTACAGAGAGGTCAAGCGCGATTCGCGGGCAAATACGCAGCGTTCAAGAGCGGGCTACATCGCCTGGCGAACTAAAAATGCTATGGGCTGCAGCCGGAAAAGTCAACGACGGGCCAAGTGGTCTTCTTCCGCGCACCGTCAGCGCATATACGGCGTTACGTTCGTTGCAATCGTGCGGAATTCCTCTTCCGACAATGGCAGGCGCCGAAATGCGGCCCAGGCTTCCTGCGGCGCCAGATTCCCTCCGCCGAAACCATCCGACCCAAAGAGCACTCGCTCGACTCCGAGTTGCCGAATCCGTGCCGCAATCACTGCCGTCTTCTTTTCCCATTCGCCGTATCCGGCTACGCCCGAAACATCGAAATATACCTTGCTCATGCGCGGATCATGTTGTGCAATCGCCGCCACGAAAACCTTTAGCGCCTCGTCAACGGAAGTATCGTCGTAGCTTCCCGCGCCCGCCAGATGCGCGATTTGAACCGCGATACCACGAGCTTCCGGGAGAATTTCGTTTAGAAAAATCCGCGCCTCTTTAGCACCAAAGGGCCGCTTTTTTGTGGCCGATGATCGCATGTGAACGACGATCGCCATTCCATGTTCGTTCGCCGCACGAAATATCCCCCGCACTCTTTCTACGTGTTGCGGATTATCCAAATCTACATCGGAGTTTCCGAAATGCAGCCTGAGTCCGGCCGGCATGGAGCTGCGGATCCTTCGCACAACGCCCGATTTCCGCAATCGCGTAATCTTTCAGAGGATTGACACTGCAAAAGCCGCGCAAGCGATCCGGAAACAACGCTACCTGCCGGCTGGTCCAGTCGTTTTCTGCTTTTACCCTTTCATACTCGTCTTCAAACGGCGGCTTGTTGGCATTGCTGAATTGATACGCAATGGAAAACACGAGTGCGCGACGAATCCCTGCTTTTTCCAGCAGCGCGACCAGGTCGCTGGCCGCAATCGGATTCAGCCCCTTCGCCAGCTTGGTAATTTCCGGATTGAAAGGATGCTGGTGATAGTCGATTTGTGGCTTTGTTTGTGCGGACTGGTATCCCGGCAAAGCGAGCAACACCAGCAGAACCGCGATGCTTGCGATTTTCATCTGGACCATCCCCTGAGTTTCGGATAACACGCAGATAATACCCGAAACGTCGCGACCGGACGGGTTTTGCCGTCCTCACTGCTCGATCGTAATTGCTCCAATCCTTCGCTTGAGGTTCTTGACCCCGCCCCAACGCGGTGATAGAACCTAGGCACTTTATCTACCTGGCGGTCCAACTGGTCGGTCCCTTTCAGCACGGATACTGAGCACCTGCCCGCAGTCTCCTTGCTTCCGCAACCGCATCACGCATTTTCCTGGTGCAGGCAAAAAAATCATGGAGAGATCAACGAATGAAGAAGCGTCTATTTTTGTGCCTTTTCGCAATGTTGTTGTCTTGCATTTCGGTTGTTGCGCAACAATCCCAGTCTGCGGCCCAATCCCAGATGCAGCCACTCACCTTCTGGTATGGATACACCGTCAATCCCGGCAAGGAAGATGAATTTCTCGACCTAGTCAAGACGGTTGGCCAGCCGGTTCGCGATAAGCTCATGGCCGACGGCGTAATCCTGGCCTGGGGCGTTCAGTCAAGCCTGCTTCGGGTTCCCGGTGGCCGCACTCATTACATCTGGTACGCGGTAGCCGACTATGCAGGACTTGAAAAAGTCGATACCGCAATGCGCGCGCAAATCGCCAAACTCACAGAGGAGGCCGCCAAGTCAGGCGCGGCAAAGAAAGGCCAAAAGCCCGCCGCCGCTGCACCCATGGCCCGGCTCGCGGAAATTGCAGATCTGAGCAAAACGCACGACTTCTTGACGCGCGATTTGGTGATCGGATTGTCGTCCTCTGCTCCCGCTAACGTTCTGCCTTTTAGCCGCTACAATTTCGTCAAAGTGAAGCCCGGCAAAGCCGGCGACTATCGCAAGGCTTGGGAGAAATATAACAAGCCCATCTTCGACAAACTGCTGGCTGACGGCGTAATTCTGGCCTACGGCGTCGCGGTGGAAGATGTTCGCACCGAGGGCGACTTCACTCACTTCGTCTGGTACGACGTGAAGGATCTCGCCTCGTTCGACAAAGTGCGCACCGCATTCCTCGCGGATCGCGAGCACCGTTCCCAGGAAGAACAGGACGCCATCACGCATCTCTTCGTGAGCCTTACCGATGTCGACGCCTCGCGCTCCGAAGTCGGCCGCTCGCTCATCTTCCACATGCCAACTCCTAAGTAACACGTGAAGCCGAGAGCCTCGGCACTCCACTTTGTTTTCCGTGCCACTAGGGCCGCGAAGCTCCGGCCCTAGTTTTTTCTTGTCGGCATTTTGCGTACTTGTCGTAGTCTGCTTCCATGAAGTCGTTCATCCTCGGCGTGATCTCGGACACGCACGGTCTGCTTCGCCCCGAAGCTCTTTCCGCTCTGCAAGGCTCTGACGCGATTGTCCATGCCGGCGACGT
>Ga0207641_10003149_pt1 | contig 14797 bp, 12 predicted proteins | sample KBSSwiS62_FD_184306 | JGI IMG/M metagenome (GOLD analysis project Ga0207641, IMG submission 184306) | Switchgrass rhizosphere microbial communities from Kellogg Biological Station, Michigan, USA - KBS Switchgrass S6-2 (SPAdes) (version 2) | ecosystem: Host-associated > Plants > Roots >... | reverse complement strand
GCGGAACTCTATTCGCAACAAATGGGCACGTCCTACGACGAGCAAACGGTGTTCGAGTTCGCTTCCGAGCTGGAGACGGCCGGATTTTGGTACAAGACCGAGCAGGAAAAGAACGTCCTGCTCCTTCTGCAAAGCAAAGAAGAGCGCCGGAAAAATCTGAAAGCCAAGAGCCGCTACACAGACCTTTCCATGATCACTTTTCCGGCATTCAATCCGGATGGTTTTCTTAACTGGTTTTACGCGAAGACAAAGTTCATTTACGCGAGGTGGTTTACCGCTCTAACCAGCGTAGCTTTTCTTTTCACGCTGGGGCTGACACTTAGCCATTGGTCCGAAATCGGACGGGACACGGTGGAGTTCTACAATTTCACCGACAAAACATTCGCGGATATCGTGGTTTTGTATCTCCTGGGAATCTTTGTTGTCGCGGTGCACGAGTTTGCCCATGCGCACGCGTGTAAACACGCAGGCGGCCGCGTTCCGGCGATGGGTTTCGCGCTCATCTTTCTGACACCGGCTTTCTACACCGACACTACGGAAGGCGCGGTAATGGGCACGCGCTCACAGCGGCTGGTCATTTCGCTGGCTGGAATCTGGGCTGAACTCATGGTCTGTTCGATTGCGACGCCCATTTGGTGGCTCACTGCTCCCGACACGCTCATTCATGAAGGCGCTTATTTCATGATGATGCTCACAGGGATCGTTTCCCTCGTCGTGAACTGGAATCCACTGATCAAACTCGATGGTTACTACATGCTTTGTGAAATCATCGGCATCGCGGAACTGAAGGAAGATTCGACCGCGTTTCTTTCTGCGTGGGTAAAGCGTCATATCTGGCGGCTCCCTGTCGAGGTGCCTTACGTCCCCAAGCGCCGTCGGCCGTTTTATGCAGTTTATGCGCTGCTGTCCGGTGCCTACAGTTATTTGGTTCTCACCGTGGTGGCCCGTTTCGCGGGCAATGTATCGCGCAACTTTAGTCCCGAATGGGCGTTTGTTCCGCAATATGGAGTTGCCCTGCTGGTCTTCAAATCTCGCATACGGATGCTGGTGAACTTTATGAAGCTCGTGTATTTGGACAAGAAAGACAGGGTGCGGGCCTGGTTCGTTTCACGTCGGCCTCTTCTGGCGGCAGTGCCGGTCCTGGTGTTCTGTTTGCTGCCGCTGTGGCATCAATCCACCGCAGGCCGATTCGTCTTGGAGCCGGTGCACCACTCCGTCGTGCGCGCCGCGGTACCTGGTGTGGTCTCAGACATCTTTGTGCGAGAAGGAAGCGTGGTGAAGCTAGGCGAACCGCTGGCGAAACTTCGAAATTTGCCTTTGCAGTCCGAGGCAGCGCAGGCAAAAGCCCGCTTCTCAATGGCTTCAGACCGCGCCATCTCCGCCCAAATTCGTCATGAAGACTATGGCTCCGCAGGTCAGGAACGCGACAGGCTCTCGGTAGAGTCCAGCCAGCTTCAATTGAAGACGGCAAATCTTGAAGTCCAGAGCCCGATTTCGGGAATTGTGCTCACACCTCAGCTACAAGATCGCATCGGCAGCTATCTCACGCCCGGTAAGGAACTCCTCGAGGTTGCCGATCTCAAGGCGCTAAGAGCGCGGATTTATGTATCCGAATACGACATGTACAAGATCCGGGAGGGTGCCCCGGCAAGACTCCACATCGAGGGCACATCGCGCAAATGGGACTCCTGCGCCGCCACGGTTACGCCAGTCGCTCTGGAAAACGATCCTTCGCTTAGAGATCAGTCAAAATTCAAAGGACTGCGCCCGCCGCAGTTCTATGCTGTGGAAATTCCGGTGCCGAATGAGAGCGGCGAGCTGAAGCCTGGCATGACGGGTTTAGCGCGAGTCTACGGCGGGCGTCGAAGCGTGGCGGGTTTTGCGGTAGAAGCACTTCGGTCGGTACTTGGCCGTAAAATCTGGTAGCCAAAAAAAGAAAAGGCGAGATGGCTGGGCAGCTCCTCGCCTTTTCTTCCACGGATTTGCTACAAACTGGCTTACTGCGCCATCCGCTAGCTGGTGGCCTTGGTGCTCTTCAAACTCTTAGCGCTCTTAGCGAACATTTTCGCGCTGCCGATCGCTTTGGCGCTGATGCGCATGGAGGCAATCTTCTCGCCCTTAGCATCGCTCGCCACATTGGCTTTCTTTGCCGTCTTCAAGGTGCTGATCAGGGACTTTTTCTGGATGGACATCGCTTCCTCCACTCGCTTGAACTGTTGTCTTTTGAAAGACGCAGTGCACCAGTGCAAGCTCCGTGCCAAACAAAAAGAGGTGTTCGGATTGGTTCCTGGGCAGCGACACACGGAAAATCAATAAGTTACGGAATGCCGGCCGAGTGCAGCAGGACCACTAGGGTAAAAAATTAAACCTATGGGTTAATAATTTACTCATGGTGGGTTAAAATTTAACCAGTTATAACTTCCACTTCCGGCAAAGATACTTCATCCGCTGATTGTCCATCCGTAGCAACGCCGCCGCTGCCGACTTCTTGGCCCCGGTCCGTCGCAACGCTGCGGTCAAGTAGGCGACCTCAATCCGTCCCATTTCGGCATCAAAGTCGACACCTTCCTCGGGGATGAGAATCGCTTCCTGACCTGAAGCGCTATGCTGCAGCAAGTGCTGCGGCAGGTGCTCTGCGGTGATTGTGGAAGCCGCAACCATCACCACCAGACGCTGGACCAGGTTCTCCAATTCACGCACATTGCCAGGCCACGGATATTCCTCAAGAATTTCTAGCACATCAGGATTGATGTTTTTCAATGGACGCTTGGCGGTCGTGCAGTACAGCCGGAGGAAGTGGTCGACCAGCAGCGGCAAGTCTCCATCGCGCTCACGCAACGGCGGCACCACGATCGGTACCACGTTGATCCGGTAGTAGAGGTCTTCGCGAAACCTACCTTTTCGGACCAAATCCTCAAGGTCGTCGTTGGTGGCGCAAATCAAGCGGAAATCGATCTTTTTCGTGGAGCGGCCGCCCAGTCGTTGCACCGTGCGCTCCTGCAGCACTCGGAGCAGTTTGCTTTGCAGCCCGGGATTGAGCGTGGTGATCTCATCGAGAAAGAGCGTACCGTTATGAGCCGACTCGATCAGGCCGGCGCGCGCTGCATCCGCGCCGGTAAACGCTCCTTTTTCATATCCAAAAAGTTCCGATTCAATCAGCGATTCAGGCAAGGCGGAACAGTTCAGGCAGATATAGGGCTGCTCGATGCGATCGCTGGCTTGCACGATCGCTTTGGCGATGAGCTCCTTGCCAGTTCCGCTTTCGCCGCGCAGCACCACCGTGGTGTTGGTATCCGCCACGGCCTGAATTGTGTGGTACAGCTTCTGCATGGCGGCACTGGCGCCAATCAACGAAAAAAGCGCGGACCGCCGCTCGGCCTGTTCGACGATCCGTCTTCCCTCCAGTTCGAGGGCGCGTTTTTCGATGGCCCGCGCGATCAGGCTCTGCAGTTCTTCGAAGTTAACCGGAGCATGCACGAACTCGTCCGCTCCGGCCTGGCTCGCCCGCAAAGGGATGGTGTGTTCGCGTGAACGCGTCATGGCCACCAGGACCAAATCGCTGCGAATCGCGCGAATTTCCTGCAATACCTCGACGCCGTCGCTCGCTCCTTCACCGATGCTGTCCAAATCAAACAGCATCGCCTGCAAGCTAGCGTCTTCTACCGCGTCCTTGATGGCGCTTTCGTTATTCGCGAGTCTGGCACGAAAGCGCGGCTGTAGCCCGCGCTTCATGTCCGGGAATGCGTCGGCATCTTCAATTACCACAGCAATCGAATGTGCTTGAGCGGGATCGATTTCCATCGGCATGGGCAGTGGGCCGCGATTATAAAGGAGCGGCACTTGGCTGTCAGCAGAAGCCGCGATGTTTCAGCTTGACCCGCGCGCTGATTCAGAAAACGCAGCTAGACCGCGGTGAACAATGAGGCATTCGCAGCCACATAGCCGTAGGCCATCCGGGGCGTATTGAAAGCGAATGCAGGGTTGCCATTGCGGTCCAGAAGAATCAGGCCACCAGTGCCCCTGCCGCGGCGAGATAGAAGGTCGACTGTGTCCTCTGCGGCGCGGGTCGCAAAGGAAACCTCATTCTCATTGGCCAGCGGTTCGCGCCGCAGGTAATCGGCGGCGGTTTTGGCCATGACGATTTTCATGATGGCCTCGCCGTAGCCAGTGCAGGATACGCCACCGACTTCGCAGTCAGCGTAGCAGCCGCAACCGATCAAAGGCGAGTCGCCGACTCGGCCGGGAAGTTTGCAGCACGTGCCACCAGTGGAAGTGGCGGCAAAGAGCCGGCCCTCGCGGTCCATGGCCACAGCCCCAACTGTCCCCTGTTCGTGGCCCCGATGGTGAATCGCGGCGTGGCGGTCTTCGCGGCAGCGCAGATAAGCCGCTCGCTCGGCTTCGCTGACAAGCTCCGCAGGGTCGCACAGTGCAATGCCGGACTTCCGCGCGAATCTTTCGGCGCCGTCCGCTAACAGCATCATGTGTGGGCAGGTTTCCCAAATCTTGCGCGCCAGCCGAATCGGATTCTTGATGCGCTGCAGTCCGGCGGCAGCTCCGGCGCGAAGCGTCGCGGCGTCCATAAGAATGGCGTCGCATTCCACTTTGCCGTCCGCGTTGAGGTGGGATCCGTAACCAGCGTCAAAGACCGGATCGTCTTCCAGCACGACGACCGCAGCTTCAACCGCATCCAGAGCCGAACCTCCTTTGGAGAGAATCGACCAGCCGGCGGCCAGAGCGTTCTGGCAGCCTTCCTGGCATGCGGCTACAGCTTCGTCGGGAATGTCCCAAGCCCCGCCGTGGACAATCAGAGAAGGTCCCATAACGAAAAGAATTGTACGGCACAAGCGCGGGCAATCGCTAAAAACAGGTAGGCGCTCGGCGTAAAGCATTTACACGAGGAAGTCGAGCAGGAACAACACTAGCCCAACGCTGAGAAGGATCGTGCCTCGGTTAATGCGGCGGCGAGTGGCGAGCAAGCCGCCGTATGAAATTGCTAGGTGCAACTTTACGGGCAGGCTCTTCGCGTAAGCCGTGAAAGGAAACGGAAAAAGCGTGGCGTACCAGGCTCCGCCGTACCGCCCCGAACTCGTTATCGACCCAAACCGGCACATCAATGCGATTCGCCCACAGCAGCACTGCCCCACAGACGAATACCGCATAACCGAGAAGAGCCAGAATGCCGAGCGCGGAACCGGAATCCCAGACCATCGAACCTCTTCAGAGCTTGGGATGCTCCGTCGAATGAAACGGCAGGCTGGGTTGGCTGGTTTCGGCGATTAGCCAAGCTGGTGGATGGTGAGCAGCTCAACGACTTCGAATTGCTTGGCACCGGCCGGGGTGGCAACCTTCACTTCATCGCCGACTTTGCGGTTCAGCAGCGCGCGGCCGATAGGTGAAGTGGTGGAAATATGGCCCTTGTCCACGTCAGCCTCCTCACTGCTGACCAGGCGGTATTCGATACGGACATCGCGCTGCGTGTCAATAACAACAATACGGGATCCATAGCCGGAACGGTCCTTGGGAATGTTGCTGAGATTCAGCATGCCAAGGTCGCCCATGCGCTTCTTGAGCTGGCCAATACGCGCGTTGACGAAGCCCTGGCGCTCCTTGGCGTACTTATATTCGGCGTTCTCGGAGAGGTCTCCATGGGCGCGCGCCACCGCTATCTCTTTTGGCAGATCGACGTTTAGTTCGTGTTCCAGCTGGTCGATTTCTTCCTGCAGCTTCTGCTTAACTTTTGCGATAGGGTCGGACATACGCCTTCACCAATGGGTTTCACGGGTCGTTCGAACAAACCCGGACATAAAAAACGATTCGCGGGGGAAGGATGATGCACAGCCGCCCCCCGCGCTGACACAAGTATAGATGCGACTAAATTGGGTGGACAAGAGCCGATTTAGGCCTAGCCCGGTCGGTCTCTCGCTTTGACCAAGTCTGAGCGAACCTTGACCGTGACCTCTTGGCTCACCGACTTGCCGTCCCCTCCGGTCGCCGTGAGCTTATAAGTGGTTGTTTTTATTGGCTTTACGTCAATGCAAAGGTTGTGCGAAGGCCAAACGGGATTGGTTTGTGGCTCGAGGGTCACCGCCTTGGCATTGGCCACGCCAAAACACACTTGGGCAGCTTCACCCCGTCGGACTTCCGGCGTGGCGTAAAGCATCTGGATGGCCAGCTCGCTGCCCCCGAGTTGCTCAATCGCCTTCTGGTCGTCTTCCCGGTGTTTCTGCGCTTGTTGGTCGCGGATTCGTTGCTCGTAACTGCGGCTTGCTATATGTCGCGAGTACAAAACCCAACCCACATAGGCCGCCACAACCAGAATGAGTAATGACGAATAAACCAGCGGAGTCTTCCAGGCGCTCTTTTTCGGAACGTGAGTCTGGTTTTCCCTCAGCATGACTTCCCCATGTCCTGCAAAATCTTCTTCCAACATAAATGCCAGGCAGCGATTGGTAAAGAGCAAGATTTTTGTTTTCACGAAAGCCGCGGTTTCTGTGGCACTCTGTGAAACTTACCGCCTTTGGATGAGAGCCGATGAAAAAGAAAAAGCCTTTCGCGACGATCGCATTGATTCTTGTTGCCCTGCAGTTAGATTTGCCAGTCCGCCTCTTCGCCCAGGGTCCCAAAGAAAGTGCAGATCCGTTGCAGAGCTTCGCCCGGGAATTTTGGCAGTGGCGCGCCGCAACACAACCTTTCTCGACAGATGACATTCCTCGCATCGAACGACCGGGAGGGATGCGGGATTGGTCTCGCGCCGCAGTCGAGCACCAGAGGGAGCAAATACGTCATTTTGAAGAACGCTGGAAGAGTCTAGCGGCTCGCGTGAAAACTCCAGCCTGGCAGGTGGATTACCAGCTTATGGGCTCTGCTCTGGCGCGAGTGAAGTGGGAATTGGAACTCAACCCACGCTGGAGACGCGATCCAAATTTCTACGTCGAACAGAGCTTGACAGCGGTTACCGAAGCCCTCACCGTGCCGCCGCCATTTGATGAAGCGCGCAGCCGTGAATTGCTGACCCGCATTCGAAATATTCCTCAGATCGTTCGAGATGGCGAAACAAATCTGGAGAATCCGCCGGTGCCGTTTGCGAAGGTGGCGATTGAGGCGCTTGCGGATGTCCGGGAAAAATTGGCCGGCATGACGCACTGCCTGGCGCCCGTGAGCACTTTGGAGCCGGCCGAACTCGCCGCTGCACTCGCGGAAGCGGGAACCGCTCTCGAAGAGTACCGAAGCTGGTTGCAGAAAAAGCTCCCGGAATCGCCACAGCACACCGAAGTAGGAAGAGAAGCCTACAACTTCTTCCTGAAGAAGGTGGCGTTGCTGCCCTACACACCGGAACAATTGCTCGAAATGAGCAGCCAGGAATGGGCACGAACCGTGGCATTCGAGACTTTCGAAGAGATTCGCGACCGGGACGTTCCGCAGTTGAAAATAGCACCGGACACCGAAACCTGGATCCGCAAAGCGGCGGCCGACGAGCTGGCCATTCGCGAGTTCTTGGCAGCTCGCAACATCGTGACCGTCCCGCCAGGCGTACGGCACTACACGCTCCGGCCGATGCCGGAATATCTGCGCGCGCTGGCCGCGTTCGGGGAAACCGACGACTTTAGCGGACCATCGCGGCTGAACGAGGATTGCACGCGCTATGTCGAGCCGCCATCAGAAAACATGGGCTTTTTCTGGCGGGCTACAGCGCAAGATTCACGGCCCATCACCGTGCACGAAGGCGTGCCGGGTCATTATTTCCAGCTCGCGCTCTCCTGGCGGAATCCCGATCCCATTCGGCGCCACTACTACGATTCCGGAGCGAATGAAGGCATTGCATTCTATGCGGAAGAGATGATGTTGCAGGCGGGACTTTTTGACGATAGCCCGCGCACCCGGGAAATCATTTACCGCTTCATGCGGCTGCGCGCGCTTCGCGTGGAAGTGGACGTCAAACTCGCGATCGGTCTTTTCACCCTCGAACAGGCCGCCGAATATCTGGAAAACAGAGTCCCCATGGACCGGCAGACGGCGCGTTCCGAAGCCATCATGTTTTCCACAACACCGGGACAGGCGATTTCTTACCAAATCGGCAAAATTCAAATCATGGAGCTTCTGGCGGAGGCGCGGAGAAAACAAAAAGAACAGTTCAATCTGCGAAATTTTCATGATTTCGTCTGGACCAATGGCAATGTGCCCATTGTGCTCCAGCGTATGGAGTACTTGGCGGAACACTAGCGCGCCAAAGAAAGCTGCCTCAAAAAATTGTCACAGAGAATTCAACTGCTCATCACAATTTCCATATAGCTAGGCGACAGAATTGCCAAGCTTCGCAAGGAACTCCAGTCCGCCGCCACAGCTTTCGACCACGCGGTTTGTTCCCGAAGCGATAGCTTCATCAACTGAACTCTAAATTTGGGGGCTCGAAGTGAAACGTGTCTTTACCATGTTGGTCATGTGGGTACTGCTGTGCCCACTTAGTTTTAGTCAGGCGACGGAGAGCGCTGCTCGTCTGTGGCGCTCCTGCAAAATCACAGCCTCCCGCAGCGGCACAACCGGGAGCCCGCACCGTAATGGATGCCCACAATTGCTATCCCTATTTTGAATGGTGGTCCGACCGCATCGACCGCGCAATCTCTACCGGCACTCCACTCGCCATCGAACAAGATCTCCTGTGGCACACCGACCCAAAAACAGGCCGCAGCTGGTCGGTCGTATCCCACGGCGCGCCATCAACCGGCAATGAACCGACGCTCAAGCAATATTTCTTCGAACGCATCCGCCCCATCATGGAAAATGCGCTCCGCGAGGGAAACCGCGGTGACTGGCCGCTCATCACTCTAAATCTCGACCTGAAATCGGAGGAGCCGCAACATCTTGCGGAAATCTGGCAAACGCTCATTACATACGCGGACTGGCTTACCTTTGCGGAAAAAACCAACGACCTCCAAAAACTCTCCCCACTGGACGCGAAGCCGCTGCTTGTTTTGACCGGCGAATCTGACGCGCAGAAAACTGCTTTTTACGATCATGTCCCGGTTGGCGGCCGTCTTCTGGTTTTTGGCGCTGTGAAGACCAACACCAAAGATTGGACCGCCGCGCCCGATGTGCTCGCCCCCAACCCCGCCGACAACTATCACCGCTGGTGGAACAACAACTGGAAAGTCGTAGAAAGCGCGGGCCAGGAAAATGCCGGCGAATGGACTGCAGCAAAAGAAATGCGACTAGCCGCGTTGGTTCGCTACGCGCACAGGCAAAATCTCTGGATCCGTTTCTATACTCTCGACGGCGCCACGCACGAACAACTCAGCGCGCACGGCTGGTTCAAAACATATAACTTCGGCTCAAAAGTGGCCGTAAGCGAGCGTTGGAACGCCGCCATCCGTGCCCGTGCCGATTACATCGCCAGCGACCAGTACCAAGCCCTCGCCGACGCCATCCACAATTTCCACACCATCCGCGATCCCATTCGCAGCCAGTAGACCAGTACCGCCCCAGCAAACCTGCTTCGAGCAGGCCACGGCTAATGCGCGCTGGCATTCGGTTTGTTGCGTCGATGATAAAGGTCGGCAATGGAGTAGGTGATTCCACCAAAAAAAGTGACACGAGGAAGCTGACCGTACGCGGCGATGTAGATGCCGCTGTCGAGAATCAGGCGCGGCGAAACACTGTAGATTGCCGAGCCCATCAGCGTCATGGTGGCGGGATTTGCCGTGTTCGTCCAACTGAACCCCGCGGCTTCCGCGGTCATTCCCCATTTCCCGCGGATCGGGTGGGAATACGCCAAGGCGGTGAAGTAGTTGCGGTCGTAGCCGCTTGCTCCGGGACGGCCCACCCATTGCGCCGTCTCATTAAAATCCAGATGATGCAGGCCAAAATCCTTGCTCGCAAGAATCCCGGCGGAGTGGCCTATCGCCCCAACCCCTACTCCCGCAGTCGCCGTAGGAATGGTCGCCGTGTACAACACGGAAAAAGTAGGTCGCCAGCTCTTCTGTTTGAAGATTCTGTACTTGAAGCCGGCTCCCGAGTCGCCCATCCCGGCGACTCCTACATCGCGTTCGATCGGATTATTGGCGAATCGCAGCTCAAGATTTTTCGTCGCGCCGAATTTGAGCAGCCCGTTGATGTTCTGATGGCCGTCTGCTACCTCGAAGCCGTACTCGATTTCAAACACCCCGGGCTGAACGGATTCCGCGGTGGTGGAAAACGTGGGACGATTGGGTACCGCGGTGATTTGATCCGGGATTGCCGTAGCCTGCGCGGAGGCTGATTGCGGGGCAGCGCCGTTTTGCCGTTGTGGGTCTTGGGCTTGCGCGAATTCCTCGCATAAGGAAGGAAGTAGGAACGCCACGACGAACAAACATTGCTCAACTCGTGCGATTCGAAGCTTCATGGAGAGTATGGCTATTAAAATTCTAGCAGCTTCCACCCCAGGCCAGCCGATTCAAGTGTGCGAGTCATGGAAGCGAAGCGCGTTGCGGGCGCAATGAACGAATCAGGCAGCGGAAAAATCAAGCTCGGTTTGTGCGCTGACTGCCGGCACGCACAACAAATCGAATCCAGTAAAGGTTCGGTGTTTCTGCTCTGCGCCCTAAGTAAGACCGACCAGCGCTTTCCGAAGTATCCCCGCATCCCGGTGCTGGCCTGCAGCGGATACACGCGCCAACCCGGTTGATTTTATATCCGCTCGACTAAACTCGATTTGCGTCACCAAGTCGACTGGATGAAGGTAATTTGGGTCGCAGCCGACGCCGAATTGATTCTTGAGCCAGAGTTCAATGATCCCCGCCCTGCTAAGTGGTCTCTCGCCGAATCCGTTTGCATTTGGCGCAAACCAACCCGGTGTGCTAGCATCCGCGGCGTGTGGGGCGGCTCAACCGTTCCGCGCAAACAGGAGAACGGACCAGGGGATTTTTCGACTGTCCTTCGCCTCTTCGCTGCGCAAGCAGTCACTGCGCAGCAACGAAGAGACCCAGGGTTCCAGCGGCCACGCTCTCCTTCCCCAGCACGAAAACTCACCAGGCGCAGGCCCGCGCCTATCAGCAGTCCGGGACGGACCTCGCTTGCACGCCCAAGGCGGCGCTACACAGGAGGTCTGTATGAAAACCTATCTCACCAAGGACATCCGCAACGTTGGCATTGTCGGCCACGGCGGCACCGGAAAGACGCAACTGGTGTCGTCGTTACTCTACACGGCGGGCATGACGCCGCGCTGGGGCAAAGTTGCGGACGGAACGGCTACCACCGATTTTGACGAAGAAGAGATCGCCCGAAAAATTTCTACGCAAACCGGCCTCGCCTACGCCGAGTGGCCCTGCACATTATGCGAGGGCTCCAGCGTGAAAATAAATCTTCTGGACCTGCCCGGCTACGGAACCTTTATTAACGAAACCAAAGCTTCGCTGATCGCTGCTGATAGCGCTCTCATTTGCGTCGACGCCCACGTCGGCGCCCAGGTCACCACGGAAAAAGATTGGGATTTCTGCCTCGAGTACGACATTCCCCGCGCCTTTGTGCTCACCTGGATGGATCGCGAGCTCGCCAGCTTTGAACGCTCAATGGAATCGCTCCAACAAGCCTTCGGCAGAAGCGTGGTCGCCCTCCAGTTGCCCATAGGCACCGAAAGAGGTTTTCGCGGCGTCATCGATCTCGTCGCGATGAAAGCGCACATGTACACGCCGGATGGCGACGGTAGACCAAAAATCGAGGAAATTCCTGCGGCACTGGCCGACGATGCGAGAGAAGCCCACGAAAAGCTGGTAGAGATGGTTGCCGAAGGCGACGACGAGTTGATGGAAGAATTTTTCCGTGAAGGCACCATTCCTATCGAGGACTTGATCCCTGGCGTTCGCAAGGCCATCGTCGCTGAAAAAATTGTTCCCGTGCTGATGATTTCCGCCGCACACAACATCGGCAACGGCAGTCTGCTCACCTTCCTAGCCGACGTATTTCCGCATCCCGATGAGCACGCGGAAGAGGGCTACGCCGAGCCAGGCGGTAAGGGCAATCGCGTCGAACGCAAATACGACGACGGGCAGCCACTTTCAATTTTTGTCTTCAAGACTCTGGCCGATCCCTTCGCCGGCCGTATCAACTATTTCAAGGTGAAAAGCGGCGTGCTGAAAAACGATGCGACTGTCACCAATTTCGCCAAGGGAATTCCGGAGCGCATGCAGCACACCCAAGTGGTGCAGGGAAAAGTGCTGACGGAGGTGGGCGAACTGCACGCCGGAGACATTGGCGCCATCGCCAAACTCAAAGACACCCTGACTGGCGACACCCTAGGCGACAAATCCGCACCTGTCTATTACAAGCCCGCGCAGATTCCGGAACCCGCCATCACCTTCGCCGTCGAGCCAAAGTCCCGCGCCGACGAGGACAAGATTGGCGTAGCCATTCACAAAATTCTGGAAGAAGACACCGCACTCCGATTTTCCCGCGATCCGCAAACCAAGGAATTTCTCCTAGCCGGCTCAGGCCAGCAGCATATCGAAGTCGTCGTCGCCAAACTGCACAAGCGTTATCACGTCGATCTGACGCTCAAGCCGCCGAAGGTTCCATATCGCGAAACCATTCGCGGTCGCGCCGATGTCGAAGGCAAACACAAGAAACAATCCGGCGGTCACGGCCAGTTTGGCGTTTGCCGCGTCAAATTTGAACCGGCCGAACGTAACAAGGGCATCGAGTTTGTCGATGACATCTTCGGCGGCGCCATTCCCCACAACTGGATTCCTTCGGTCGAACGTGGCATCCGCGAAACCGCGGCCCGCGGGTTCCTCGCCGGATTTCCCATGACCGATTTCCGTGCCACGCTCTACGACGGCAAGTATCACGACGTCGATTCGTCCGACATTGCATTCAAAATTGCCGGCTCGCTGGCCTTCAAGGAGGCGATGAAGCTGGCGCGCCCCACGCTGCTGGAGCCCATAATGCATGTCGAGGTCTACGCGCCCGATCAATATTCCGGCGACCTCATGGGCGACATCAGTTCGCGCCGGGGCCGCATTGAAGGTAGCGAAGTTCGCGGCCACACGGTCGTCATAAAGGCGCAGGTGCCGCTCGCCGAAATGCTTTCCTACGCCACCGACCTCACTTCCAAAACGCAAGGTCGCGCCAGTTATTCCATGGAGTATTCGCACTACGACTACGTGCCCAACGAACTGGCCGAAAAAGTGGTCGCGGCACACAAGGCCGCCCACGGCGAACAACTCGTCGAAGAAGAAGCTTGATCTGCACCAGTTAGTGTCGAAACCCGGGTGGGACGTCCGCAGCAATTGAGCTAGGCAATTGCGCCTGCGGTCCGTTTTGCGCGTGCGCGCTTGCGGCGCCGAAACGACGGCGGAACCGCAGCCAAAAGAAGCATTGCCCCTGCGAGCAGCACCACGCTCGATGGTTCGGGCACCGCCGTTGCCGTGTACGTCACGGCGTACTCTTCGCTCGCACCGATCCGCGGAGCAAATTCGTTAAAGCACTCGTTATTGCAACTAAATAAAAATGCGCCGGAAACCGTCGGCGGACCAGGATCGGGCGCTGTTCCAAATAACGACACGTCCAGATCCAATTCGCCGTTAAATGCTTGCAGTGGAATGTACGTGCCCGGGCCGCAGCAATAAATGTGCCCGTCATTTAGCGATGTAATCGGCGCCGATCCCATCGAACCAGACTGCGTCGCCGAAAATGATCCCGGAATATAAGAGCCGTAAATACCAGGGCCAAAAATTCCCGTCGTATCCACCCACTGGAAAATAAAAGAAAAATTGACGGTCTCACTGCAGATTCCGCCGCAGACATTGTTCCCGGAAAATGTGACTGACCCGACAACGTTGTACGCAGGGCCGACCAAGGAATCAGCAGATGCTGGAATTGCACAGAGGAAAAGCAGGCACCCGGCAGCGAACGACCATTTCATAGGATCCCCCATACTTTCAAAAGACTATGATAATTTTTCGTTCGCTGGCAACGGGATTTGCTGCGCTTGTTGTTAACCTGCGACGTCGCGATCGGTCACGCCGACTTCGTTCTTCCCGTCTGCCACCCACTTCACTGGGCATCGTTCTTCCTAGCAATCCTGGCGATTCGCTGCATAGAAGGCTTGATCGTTGCGAAGCTGCTCAACGACGGCTCGTTTGTAACTCGATCAGGAAAAGCGCGGCAGGAACATTCCCGTATGTCGCTGATGTTCGGCAAATGCATCGCCAAATTCCTGCGACAAGAACGACTCTTCGCGCAGCGCTTTGCGATACAGCGCGAAATAGACCACGGCAAATCCCAATACACCGCTGACCAACCGCTGCGTTATGGCGGTGGTCAGCAACGCCGTCAGCATGCCGGTATAAATCGGATGGCGGATGAAGCGATACGGACCACGGCGAATCAGTTGATGGTTGGCTTTGATCGTCACCGTCCCGCTCCAGTTCGAACCCAGCGCCAATCTCGCCCACACGCTGAACAGCAAACCGAGCATCGTGAGCGCGACGCACACCAGCATCAGCACGGGATCGTCTGGAAAAATCGCCCGTGTAAACCATGGCGAGCCGACGCCTTCGCGAAAGAGCAGCAAAAAACCAAGCATAGCGGGTATCACGTGCTGCAGTCTTTGCCCAGGGCTCTCACGCCGCTTGTTCGATTTGCTGAAGAACGCCATCGCCGCCCACAAGATGGCCCATGCGGCCCAGCAGCGGCCGGCAAGGTGGAAAGCGTGCTCGGCGGTCAACCTCGGTTCAGCGGGCAGTCGAAAAAAGAGCGCGGAGAGTACGGCGTCGTACGCTGCTAGCATTGCATCCATACACTACCAGCAAATGCGGTCTCGACACCT
>Ga0207641_10003148_pt1 | contig 14803 bp, 13 predicted proteins | sample KBSSwiS62_FD_184306 | JGI IMG/M metagenome (GOLD analysis project Ga0207641, IMG submission 184306) | Switchgrass rhizosphere microbial communities from Kellogg Biological Station, Michigan, USA - KBS Switchgrass S6-2 (SPAdes) (version 2) | ecosystem: Host-associated > Plants > Roots >... | reverse complement strand
ATGCGGACACCATTCGGGTCGTGCACGGCGATGATCGCGGAGATGTAGTAGTCGTCGTGCAGCCCTTCCATCTGCTCGTGGATGCCGAGCGCGTTCTTCTCGAACTCCTCCACCTCGCCGTAGTTGTAGTACTCCGTGATTGAGTAGGCCCGGACGTCGCTGCCCGCGGCCTTCCATTTCGCGTTGAGCGCTTCCGCCGCTTCCGTCAGCGGCTTGATGTTCCCGCCGCTGTCGCCGAGCAGCATGATGTGCTTGAAGCCCTGTGTTTTCAGACTGACCGCCATGTCCGACACCACCGCCTTGAAGGTCTCGGGCGACAGCAGCACCGTACCTGGCATCCGGACACGTTCGGGATTTCCGGGTTCGAGGGTCACGATCGGCGCGATCAGCGCGTTGCCGAGCGCGCGCGCGATCGGATCGCCCATCGCGCGCAGCACGTTGTTGTGTTTGCCAGTCGTGAGGTAGGGACCGTTCTCTTCAATCCCGCCCGTAAGGATCAACGCCGTCGTCTTACCCGCCTTGATGAGATCGCGGACTTCCAGCACCGTCAGGTCCTCGATCCAGAGCGTGTCGCGCATGTCGATCGGACGCGGCATGTCCGAGACGTTGACGCGGGGCTGCGTGTTGACGGACGCGACGGGACGCGGCGGCTGGGAGGGTGTGGGCAGCTGAGCGAGTGCGGCTGGCGCGTACCCAAGCGCGACGAGAAGAAAAACCGACAGATCAGTGCGCATGGCTCATCATAAAGCCATCACGCGCGTGCCGGTCAGGCCGCGTAGAACACGAAGTACAAGGCGAACGCCGTGACCAGCAGGACGATCGCGGCCATCAGCACCCAGTTCGACCAGTCCGGTACGAGCCAGAGGCGACGGGGCGCTCTGAGTGTGGGCATCGGATGAGGGCCTCCCCAACGTCCCGCTGCAGAATTGACGCCAATCCGGCTCGTCTGAAACTTCCTCACCCCAGCTGTGTCTTCTCCTTCAGTGACGGCCGGCTGGCGACGCTCCAGGCATGACCGACACGGACCCGTTTGAAGCGTTCGTGCGCCGGTATCAGGACATGGTATTTGCCACCGCAGTACGGCTGCTGGGGAGTCCGGTGGAGGCTGAGGACATCGCGCAAACCGTGTTTCTGCGGGCGTTTCAGCGCTTCGACCAGATTGGCGCCAGCCCGGCTGCCGCCGGCTGGCTCAAGACTGTGACGCGGAATGCGTGCCTGAACCACCTCTCCCGGTATCGCTCGAGATGGCGATTCTTCAGCGAGCTTGGGCGGGAAGGCGACTCGAGCGCGCGGGCAACCGACGAGCTGGGATTCGTCGCGGCCGGCTCGCCGGCGGCGGACGTCGAGCGCGAGGACCAGCGGGACCAGGTGACGCGGGCACTGCACCGGCTGCCGGATCAACAGCGTGTACCGCTGGTGTTGTTTCACTTCGAGGAGATGAGCTACCAGGAAATCGCAGCGTTGCTGGGCGTGTCGCTGGGGAAAGTAAAAACCGACATCCACCGCGGCCGCGAAACGCTCAAAGGGCTGCTGGCTGACTATGAACCCGATTGATCTCGAAACGCGGATCGATCGCACGCTCCGGCGGTTTCCCGCTCCGCGAGCGCCGCACACGCTGCTGCCGCGGGTGCTGGCAGCCGTTCAGGAGTGGTCGCAACGGCCGTGGTACTCGCGTGCATGGTTCACCTGGCCGATCGGCGGACAGATCGTCTCGGCCGCCGCGCTGATTCTCGTTGTCATCGGCGCCGCGTTCCTGACGATGACCGCGCAGGCTGCCATCGATCAGACCGCAGCGCGGCTTCTGAGCGGCGTCACGCCGGTCGCGCAGCAGGCAGAGGCGATGCTCAACGCCGCGCGCGTCGTCTGGCACTCCGTCGTCGAGCCGCTCGCCGTTTACGCGTTTGCCGTCGTCGCTGTGATGTTTCTTGCGTGCGTGGCGTTCGGCACCGCGCTGAGCCACGTCGCCTTTGGAAGGGCCGTGCACTCATGACGCGAATACGATTGAGGCTCGCCGCGTTGCTGACCGTGGCCGCCGTCGCGCTGCCGGTCAGCGCCGCCGCGCAGATCGAGATCCGGGTGGATCAGGACTCGTGGGGCCGTCCGGTGTTCCGGCTGGGTCAGGAGTTCGTCCTCAAGGCCGGCACCGAAGTCCGCGAGGCGGTCGTCATTTTCGGCGACGCGACGATCGACGGGCACGTCGATCAGGACGTGGTCGTCGTACTCGGCAAAGCGCGGTTGGGAAGCACGGCCGTCGTCGAAGGCAACCTGGTGGTCATCGGCGGCAGCGCCACGATTGCGAGCGGCGCCCAGGTCGGCCGCGACCTCGTCGTCGTCGCCAGCGCCTACGACGCGCCGCCGGGATTCTCGCCCGGCGGTCAGCACATTGTGATCGGCGCCAACATCTTCGGCGGACGCCTCGAGGCGCTCGTCCCGTGGATTACGCGCGGGCTGCTCTGGGGACGCCTCATCGTTCCTGACTTGCCGTGGGTGTGGCGCATCGTCGCTCTGTCGTTCCTGGTGTATCTCGTCCTGAATCTGATCTTCCACGAGCCGATCCGCGCCTGTGTCCGCACCTTCGACGATCGGCCGCTCACGGCATTCGCGGTCGGCCTCCTCGTGATGCTGCTCACCGGCCCGGTGTGCGTCCTGCTCGCGGTCTCGGTCGTCGGTCTGGCGGTGGTGCCGTTCGTGGTCGCGGCGCTGTTCATCGGCGGGATTCTCGGAAAGATTGCCGTCGCCCGCTGGATCGGCATGGGCATCGTCCGTCAGGAATCGGACGAGAGCCGGCCGCAGTCGCTGCGGTCGTTCGCCATCGGCTTCGCGGTGATCTGCTTCGCCTACGCGATTCCGATCCTGGGCTTCATCACGTGGACGCTGATGGGCGTCTTCGGTCTCGGCACGGCGGCGCTGACCTTCATCAGCGCGTACCGCCGCGAGAACCCGGCGCCGCCGCCACGACTGGCGCCGCTGCCCCCCCCCAGCGTTCCACCGCCGCCGCCGCCGTCGCCGACGGTATCGCCGCCGCCGGCGCTCGCGCCGCAGGCGCAATACGCCGAAGGTCCGCCGCCTTCGCCACTGGTGGCGGACGACGCTCCTTCACGCGCCGCAGCGCCGGCCGTGGCATTGCCCCGCACCGATCTCGCCTCGTTTCCGCACGCAGCCTTTGCCGATCGGCTTGCCGCTTTCGTCCTCGACGTCATCCTGGTCGTGATCACCGCACAGGTGCTGGACGTGAACCGGCACGATCACGACAGTGCCGTGTTCCTGCTCCTGCTGGCGTATCACATCGGCTTCTGGACGTGGAAACAGACCACGGTCGGCGGCATCATCTGCCAGCTGCGCGTCGTGCGCATCGATGGTCAGCCGCTGGCGTTCGCCGATGCGCTGGTGCGCGGTCTGTCCGCCATTTTCTCGCTCGCGGTGTTCGGTCTGGGGTGCTTGTGGATTCTGCGGGATCCCGAGCGGCAGGCCTGGCACGACAAGATTGCCGGCACCTACGTGGTCAAAGTGCCGAGGAACTATCCGCTATGATGGCAAAAATCTGATAGTGTGTGCTCCTCGTTTCCTCACCAAAGGAGCCACCATGAATCGCCTGATGCGCATCGCGTTCCCCGTCCTCGCCGCCACGATCCTTGCATTCCCGAGCAGCGCGTCGGCCGCCGGCAAGACCAAGCTGCTGGCGTCCGCGACAGTCAAGACGGTCGCCCCGACCACGTTGACCGTCACGGCTGATGGCAAGGACACTTCGTTCAGCGTCGACGCGAAGACGAGCGTCATCGGCAAGGGCATCGGCACGAAGTCGCGCGCCAAAGGCGGCAAGGCGACCATCGCTGATCTCCTGAGCACCGGGGACCGCGTCTCGGTCACCTATTCGGAAGACGGTACGGCTATGCACGCGACGAAGGTCCAGCTGCTGGCCGCCGCCAAGTAGACGCCCGCACACGTCGTTGACGCTTTCTGAGTACGCGCGCGCAGACGCGCTTGGTCTCGCCCGTCTGGTCGCGACGGGACAGGTGTCGCCGAGGGAGCTCGCGCTCGTCGCGGCACAGGCGATCGAGGCGGTCAATCCCACGGTCAACGCCGTGGTCGAGACGTATCCCGATCGCATCGAGGGCCTCGACGAGAACACGCTGGGTTCTGGTCCGTTCCGCGGCGTTCCCTTCCTGATGAAAGACGTATTCGGCCACGAGGCCGGCCGCCGAATCGAGTTCGGTAGCCGGCTGTGCCGCGGCATGATCGCGCAGGCCGACACGCACCTCTGCGAATTGTTCAAGGCGTCGGGCCTCAACATCCTCGGCCGCTCGACCGCGCCGGAGTACTCGATGTCCGGCACGACCGAGAGCGTCATGTTCGGCAACACGTCGACGCCCTGGAAGCATGGCTATTCGGCCGGCGGTTCGACCGGAGGCGGCATGGCTGCCGTCATGGCCGGCATGGTGCCGATCGCACACGGGTCCGACATCGCCGGATCGATTCGAATTCCGGCGAGCTTCTGCGGTGGGGTGGGTCTCAAGCCGTCGCGCGGGCGGGTGTCGTTCGGGCCGATGGTCGACGAGAACGGCTACGGCCTCGGACAGAACTTCGTGCAGTCGAAGAGCGTGCGCGACGCGGCGGCGATGCTCGACTGCCTGGCGGTTCCGCAGATCGGGGATCCGTTTCCGATTCCGAAGCCCGAGGAATCCTATGCCGCGCTCTCGACGATGAAGCCATCGCCGCTTCGGATCGGGTGGTCGACCACGGCGCTGATGGGTGTCGAGACCGATCGTGAAGTCGCGAACGCCGTCGCGCGCGTCGCGCGCGTGCTGTCGGACGCGGGACATCACGTGTCGGAGGAGAGCCCGGAGTTCGACGGCGTGACGGCGATGCGCAGCATGACCGACGTCTGGTTCTTCGGCTTCGATCTGCGGCTGGAGGGATACGCCAAGCGAACCGGCCGGACGATTGGGCCGGACACGCTCGAACCGATCGTGCTCGAGATCTACGAGTACGCGAAGCGGATGAAGCCGATCCAATTCCTGAACGCCATGGCGGTGATGAACGCGGAGCGCCGCCGGCTGGGACGCTACTTTGCGAACTACGACGTCTGGCTGTCCCCGACCGCACCCAATGTTGCGGAGCCCTGGGGCACCTACAACCTCGCGCGCACTGGCGTCACGATGGATAACCTGATCGAGAAGGTGTACTGCGGCACCTGCTCGTTTACGCTGCCGCACAACATCGCCGGAACGCCGGCCATATCCTTGCCGCTGGCCATGCATTCGGCGGGACTGCCCATCGGCATCCAGCTTGGCTCGCGGCCCGCCACCGAGCATCTGATCCTGCAGCTTGCGACCGGGCTGGAAGCGGAGCTGCCATGGAACGGCCGGACTCCCACTCTCAGCATCTCTGCAAACGCCAGATAACGTTGATCTTATAGCTCGTCTTTACTCTGATATATCAATGTGATATCACTTTGATGTCTTCAGAGGAGGATTGAGTCATGGCTCACGAACATGAGATCCGGGGCATCGCAGGCTGGCCGATGGTGTTCCTGCTCGCCGCGGTCGTGCTGGCCGCCAGCGCCGGCCTGGTTCTGGCGGCGCGCGAGGCGATGGTCGAAGGGATTCTGCTGTCGTCGCTGGTCATCGCGATCGCCTGCGCTTGCTTCGCCGGATTGACGGTCGTGAACCCGAATCAGGCGAAGGTCGTCACCCTGTTCGGCGTCTACAAGGGGTCGCTCAAGGCGCCTGGTCTGTGGTGGGTCAACCCGCTGACGACGCGCCGCCGGCTGTCGCTTCGCGTGCGCAACTTCGAAAGCGGCAAGCTGAAGGTGAACGACCACGACGGCAATCCGATCGAGATCGCCGCCGTCATCGTCTGGCGCATCGTCGAAACGTTCGAAGCGGTGTTCAACGTCGACGACTACGAGCACTTCGTGCACGTGCAGACGGAAGCCGCGGTTCGCATCCTGGCAACGACCTACCCGTACGATTCGCACGAAGACGGTCAGCTGTCGCTGCGATCGTCGGTCGGCGACATCACCGATCGGCTGCGTCACGAGGTTCACGAACGGCTCGCCAAGGCCGGCATCGAAGTCATCGAAGCGCGCATCAGCCATCTGGCGTACGCGCCGGAAATTGCAGGCGCGATGCTGCGGCGCCAGCAGGCGTCGGCGGTGATTGCCGCGCGCCAGAAAATCGTCGAAGGCGCGGTCGGCATGGTCGAAATGGCGCTCGACGAAATCAGTCGCAAAGGCGTCGTGCAGCTCGACGAGGAGCGCAAGGCGGCCATGGTCAGCAATCTGCTCGTCGTCCTCTGCAGCGAACGGGGCGTCGAGCCCGTTGTGAATACTGGCACGCTGTACCAGTAGCGCTTGGAGACCCATGGCGGATCGCAAAGGCTTCCCGCTGCGCCTCGATCCGGCGGTGTACGACGCGCTTCAGCGTTGGGCCGCCGGCGATTTGCGCAGCTTGAACGCGCAGATCGAGTTTCTGCTGCGGCGGGCGCTGAAGGAAGCGGGACGACTGCAGGAAGTGGATGATCCGGCGATTGTGTCCGCCCGGCGAAAGGAGAAGCCATGACGTCGAGTGCCGTGACATTGAATCCGAGTGCCCTTCCGCCGGAGCTTGCCGTCACGCTGCCGCGCGATGTGCGGTTGACCGTCGGCGGACTGGTCGTCTCCGCGCTGGCGGTCGCTGCTGCGGTCGGCGCGCTGGTTGCCGGGATTGTCATGACTCTCGTCTACCTGCGGGCGAGCGACGATCGGCAGGCGCGCGAGCGCGATGGGGTCGAGGCCAATGCCGCCGTGGCGCAAGTCCTGGAGCGGCGTGGTGATGGTCCCCGCCGAGTCGTCACCTATCGGTACAACGTCGGCGGCGGCAGCTACACAGGCCGCACCGCGCTACGAAACCGAGACCGCCGCGTGTTCAGGCCTGGAGTGCCGATCCGAATCGGATTCGTCCCCGCGCGGCCGGACCGTAGCTGGATGATCGGGTACGAGCCGAGCGGCTTTCCGCTCTGGGTGATCCCGCTGACGGTGTTCTCGCTCGCTTTGGTGGCGGTGGCGTTGGTGTGGAGCGTGCGACGACAGTGGATCTTGTTGTCTGAGGGCAGACCGGCGCGCGCGCGCGTCACCGCGTTGAAGAGGGTCAGCAGCGACAAGGGCAAGCGGTACCGCGTCACTTACGAATTCCAGACGCTCAGCGGCGCGCGACAACAATCGCGATGCGATATCGGCAAGACGCCGCCGGCGATCGGCGCGATCATCCCGGTCGTCTATCACCGCGACCGTCCCGACTGGAGCGCGACCTATCCCCTGCAACTCGTGCGTCCCGGTCGTCTGGTGAGCTGAAGATCCGCTCACCATCACCCAGCAGGGGCAATAACCGACCGCACTGACAGGTCGTGCGGCGCAGTCAATCTGGTATCGTCTGCGAATGCGAACCGCACTTCTCGTCGCGCTCGGAACGCTCGTCTGGGCAGGGTCGACGTCGCACGCGCCGCTGGCCGCGGCCGCAGCGCCGTGCGCCACCGCCACCGCGGCCTGTACTGAATGGGTCGCGCTCGGCCGCGGATCAGCGCGGTCGATGATTTACCGCACCTTTTCACTCGACGTGCGCAACGACGCGGTTCGGCGCGCGGTGGTCATGGTTCACGGCACCAATCGCAACGCGGATCACTACTTCAGCACCGTGACCGCGGCGGCGTTCCTGGCCGGTGCGCTCGACGACGCCGTCGTCATCTCGCCGCGCTTTACGGCCTGCAACGACAAGCTGCAGCCGAACGAAGTCGGCTGGAGCTGCACAGGCGACAGCTGGCGTTCAGGCGGGATGGCCGTCACGCATCCGGACCTCTCATCGTTCGAGTTCATGGATCAGATCGTGACGAAGCTCGCCAACAAACGCGTCTTTCCCAACCTTCGCGCCATCGTCGTCACCGGGCATTCCGCCGGCGGTCAATTCGTGGCGCGTTATCAGATGTCGAATCGCGTGCACGACTCCATCGGCACGCCGATGTCGTATGTCGTCGCCAATCCGTCGAGTTATGCGTGGCCGAGCGCGACGCGTCCGCTGCCGGCCGACGATGCGGCGCCGGACAATGCCAAGGGAGCGTGGGAGGCGGACAAGCCGCACACGAAATTCTCGTACGGCCTGTTCGAGGGAAGCGGCGCGTGCCCGAACTACGACCGCTGGCCGGCGGGCTTCCAGAACCGAACCGCGGGTTACACCGTCAACACTAGCGACGAGCAGCTGAAGAAGCAGCTCGTGTCGAGGCCGACCACCTATCTCCTCGGTCAGGTCGACACGCTGCCGCTCGGCGGGTTCGATTCGTCGTGTCCGGCGATGGCGCAAGGGGCGACGCGGCGGGCGCGCGGCGAGGCGTTCGTGAAGTACGTGAACGAGCAGATCGGCGCGACGCACGGCATCCAGATCGTGCCCGAGTGCGGACACAACGATCGGTGCGTGTTCACGACCGACGCCGTGCTGCCGTTGATCTTTCCGAAGTAGCGGACTTGGTCTACGACGACGCCATCGCGCCGCCGGCGGCCTGGATCGCCCACAAGTCCGCGTAGACGCCGCCCTTCGCCAAGAGGACGTCGTGCGTTCCGTACTCGACGACTTCGGCGTCCTTGACCACGAAGATCACGTCGGCGTTCCGGATCGTATTGAGGTGGTGCGCGATCACGATCGATGTGCGACCCTTCATCAGGTGATCGAGTGCTTCCGTCACGAGTTTCTCTGAAGAGGCGTCAAGTCCAGACGTCGGCTCGTCGAGAATCAGGATCGGGGTATTGCGGACGATCGCCCGCGCGATGGCGATCCGCCGGCGCTGACCGCCGGAGAGCGTGACGCCGCGCTCGCCCACCATGGTCGCATAGCTCAGCGGCATCTTGATGATGAACTCGTGGGCGTTGGCCAGCTCGGCGGCGTGAACCGTGTCCTCAATCTCCGCGTCCGGCTTGCCGTAGGCGATGTTCTCCCACACCGTACCGCGGAACAGGAGCGTGTCCTGCAGCACGAAGCTCACCTGATCTCGGAGCGACTTCAGCGTGAACTCGCGAACATCAGTCCCGTCGATCTTGATCCGCCCCGACTGGGGATCGTAGAAGCGCGGGATCAGTCCGGCGATGGTCGTCTTGCCGGTGCCCGACGGACCGACGATCGCCACAACCTGACCCGGCTCGATGCGTACGCTGACGTCCCTCAGGATCGGGTGCTTGCCGTCGTAGCTGAACGAGACGTGATCGAACTCGAGCAGGCCCTTGAACTGAGGCGCGGGGCGCGCGCCCGGCATGTCGCGCACGCGGCTTTCGATGTCCAGCAGTTCCTGGATGCGCTCGAAGCTGATGGTGGCCTTGGACACCGTGTTGGTCATCTTCGAGAGATCTTTCATCGGCTTGTAGGTCTTGCCGAGATAGAAGATGAAGATGATCAGGTCGCCGGTGGTGAACCCTCCGGCGAGGACCAGGCGCGCGCCGAATCCGAGCACCAGGCAGGTGCCGACAGCGACGAGCAAGTCGACCATCGGAGAGAGCTTGGCCTTCATGCTGCGCGCGCGTAGCCCCGCGGCGACGTTCTGCCGGCTTTCCCAGTCGAACCGCCGATCCTCGTAGTCTTCGCGCGCGAACGCCTGCACCACCTGGATCGACGTCAGGACTTCGGCAACCCCCGACATCAACTCGCCTTCCTTCTTCTTCACGAAGCGCGAGGCCTTCTTGATCCGCTTCGTGTAGAAGTAGATGACGAGGAACATCACCGGCGCGACCGACAACCCGATCAGCGTGAAACGCCAGTTCATGTAGAACATGACGGCGAGCATGCCGGTGAGTGTCAGGAGATTGGTGACGATGCCGAGCAGCGCTGACGTGATGAAGTCCTGAACGGCGTCGATGTCGCTGGTGACGCGCGTCAGCAGGTCGCCGGTGCGCGATTCGCCGTGCTCGGCGAGCGACAGTCGCTGAATCCGCTGGTAGACCATCCGCCGCAGATCGTGCGCGACCCATTGCGCGACGCTGGTGGTCAGATACTTTTCGCAGTAGGAGCTGATTGCGCCGACCACCGCGATCATGATGACCGCGGCGAGCGCGAAGTTCAGGATCGCGTAGGTATTGCCGCCGAAGATACTGAACACGAAGGTCGCCCACGCACCCGGCAGCTTCTTCCCCTGCAGCAGGTTGTCGACGACGATCTTGATCGGCCACGGCTCGAGGATGTCGGCGAGCGTCTCGCCCAGGACCGCGAGAAAGGCCAGCGCCAGCGCCTTCCAGTGCGAGCGTACGAGGTGGTTGACGAGCGGCATGCCCGCCAGCTGCAGCAGCGGCCGTGAGGACCCTTGTGACATGGCGTGGGAACGGCATTAGGATACACGCGGATCCCTGCGGCGGCGACAGTTGTTTCAGGAGGGCGTCATGCGCGTGTGGCTCACGGGCGTATTCATGGCCGTATTTGCGGGAGTGATCTGGCTGGACGGCCGTGGTCAGGCCGGCGAGCCGGTCGTCAGCGGTGCCCATCGCTTCCAGAAAGTCGCCGAGGGCGTCTTTTACGCCACGGCGTCGGGCACCATGAATGTGGGCTCGAACTCGCCGATCATCGTCACGGACGACGAGGCGCTGATCATCGACTCGGAGATCACACCCGCCGCCGCGCGCGCTCTGGTCGCAGACCTGAAGGCGGTGACCCCCAAACCGGTGCGTTATGTCGTCGACTCGCACTATCACTACGATCACGCGCACGGCAACCAGGTGTTCATGCGCGACGCGCAGGTGATCGGCCACGACAACACGCGCCGGCGGATGCTCGGCAACGTGCTCGAACAGTTTACGTATCTGCGCAGCGTCCAGCAGGTGCCGACGCAGGTCGCTTCGCTGAAAGAGCGGATCGCGAAGGAGGGCGACGCCCAGCAGAAAGCCGCGCTCGAGCGCCAGGTTGCCAACTCAGTGGCGTACCTCGAACAGGTGAAGGAAACGGTCGTCACGCCTCCGAACCTGACCTTCGACAAGACGATGACCTTGATTCGCGGCGGCCGCGAGATCCGCCTCCTGTATCTGGGTCGCGGGCACACGGACACTGACGTTGTCGTCTACCTGCCAAAGGAGCGGATCGTCTGCACCGGCGACCTGATGGAGTCGGTGCCATCCTACATGGGCGACTCGTTTCCGGAAGACTGGATTGCCACGCTCGAGCGGTTGAAGGCGATCGATTTCGACACGACGATGCCGGGTCACGGCGTGGTCTTCACGGGGAAGGCGAAGATCGAGGCGTTCCAGAAGTACCTGCGCGATGCGATCACGCAGGTGACGGCGCTGAAAAAACAGGGACTGTCTGCCGATGCGGCCGCGGCCAAGGTGGACCTGACGGCGCACGCGAACGAATTCGCCACGATCCGCACTGCGGGATTAGACGTCGCAGCCGTGCGAAGGATCTATCAGCTGGTCGATCGCCCGGAGTAATGCAGACCTTCAGCGCAGCGTCAATTTCGAGATCCGCCCGCCCTGGCCGGCCGCCCACGCCACGCTGCCGCCCGGAGCCACGCTGACTGTGTCGAAGCCTTCGGCCGCGACTCGCATCCAGGTCCGGCCTTCGTCCGACGACCAGTCGGCGCCGCTCGGACCGACCGCCAGGACCGCGCCTGTCGTCCGAGGCAGCCACGCCACGACGGAGCGGAACCCCGACAGGCCGCGGTCGCGCACGAGCGACCACGTCGCGCCGCCGTCCGTCGTGACGGCTGCGTTGTCGATCGCCTCGGACTCCTTCCGGTAGTCGCCGCCGACGATGACCCCGTGCGTCGCATCGCGAAAGGCGATCGAGAAGATGCCCGTCGCCTGGCCGGTCGCGAGCGGTGTGGCTGCGGCGGTCCAGCTTCGTCCGCCGTCGGACGACCGCAGCACCCGCGACGCCGTCGTGCCGATCCACGCCTGCTGGCTTTCGAACAGCGCGACGTTCGTGCCGCTCGCCGCGAACGCTCCCTCGCCCGGAAGAGCCGGCGGCAGATGGTCCGCCGCTACACGCTCCCAGGACCGCCCGCCATTTCCCGTCGTCAGGATCACGAACCGCCCATCGACCGAATCGCTGAACGCGATGCCGCGCTCGGCGTCCCAGAACGCCATCGCGTCGAGAAACACCTTCGGGTCCGTGTTCGCGAACTGCAGATCCCAGTGCGCGCCGCCGTCGATGGTCTTGTAGATCCGCGACGAGGCTCCGGCGCCGATGCTCAGTGCATAGGCGACCTGGTCGCTCATCGCGTCCACATCCCGGAAGTCGAGCGTTTCGGCGCCAGCCACCGTGCGCAGGTGCCAGTGGTCGCCGCCATCGGTGGTGCGGAGAACGGTGCCGGCCGCGCCGCTGGCCCACGCCACGGTTGGCGAGACCGCGCTCACACCGCGCAGCCGGCCCGCGACCCCGCTGGTCTGCGGCTGCCAGGTCACGACCGGCGTTCGAACCGCATCGCCGGCGATGCGGTACTCCTTCGGCGGGTCGACGCCGATCAGCCACTTCACGAAATAGTCCCAGCGGCGCCGCATCATGTAGTTCGCCGCCGCGCCGTAGCCATGATTCGCGTTCGGAATCATGAGGAGATCGAAGTCTTTGTTGGCCTTGATCAGCGCGTCGGCGACCAGCATCGTCTGATACGGCGGGACGTTCGTGTCCATCGTGCCGTGGGCGAGCAGCAGGTGCCCCTTGAGGTTCTTCGCGAAGTTCTGGTTGGCTTCGGCATCGTAGCTGTCGGTACCGTCAGCGTTCTTGACGACGAGACCCTGATAGCGTTCGCCCCAGTCGTCCTCGTTCTCCCGCTGGTCGTGGTTGCCCGACTCCGCGATGCCCACCTTGAAGAAATCGGGAAAGCGGAACATCGCGGTCGTCGTGGCGAACCCGCCGCCGGAGTGCCCCCAGATGCCGGCCCTCTCGATGTCGATCCACGGATACCGGCGCGCCAGCTCCCGCATGCCGGCGATCTGATCGGGAATCGTGTTGTCGCGGCCCATCGCGCCGTAGTACGCGTCCTGGAACGATTTCGATCGGCCAGGCGTGCCCATCCCGTCGATCGTGACGACGATGAAGCCGAGCTCCGCCAGGGCCTGACGATCGCCACGCGCCGGCGTGAAGGCGCGGCTGCCGGTGCTGCCGGTCTGCGGACCCGGATACACGTTGTTGACGATCGGATACTTCCGCGACGGATCGAAGTTCGTGGGACGGAACAACAGGCCGTAGATGTCAGTCTTGCCGTCGTGAGCCGTCATCTTGATCGGCGTCGGCGGCTTCCAGCCGGTGGCGATCAGCCGCGAAATGTCGGCCTTCTCCAGCGAAAGCTCGACTGCGCCGCTCTCCGCATCACGCAGCACCACGACCGGCGGCATGTCGGGTTTCGAGTAGGTGTCGATCAGGTGCCGCCCGGAAGGCGACAGCTGCACCGCGTGCGTCCCATCGTCCGGCGTGAGCGACGCGACGGAGCCGCCGTCGAGACTAGTACGGTAGTAGTGAAGAAAGTACGGATCCTGACCAGGCTCGCGGCCGTTCGCGCCGAACCAGATGGTTCGCGTCGTCTCGTCAATGCGCGCGATCTGCATGACCGGGCCGTCGCCGGTCGTGATCGGGTGCTTCAGCCTGCCAGTTTGCAAATCGTAAAGATAGAGCTGGCCCCAATTGTCGCGCTCCGAGTGCCACACCACCTCGTTGGTTCGCCACAGCACGCGCCAGCCGGAGCGCGACTCGAATTGCGTCGCCACGGGTTCCTCGAACACGTCGCGGACGGCGCCGGTCGCGGTGTCGGCCACGCGCAGCACCACGCGCTTGTGGTCGCGGGACACCGACGCGAGGGCCAGTCGCGAGCCGTCGGGGCTCCAGTTGTAGTCGTTCATGCTGATGTCGTCGCCAAGCGTGGCGCGGTGGAAGTCCGGCGGCATCTCGAGCCGCGTGATGCGTCCCGAGTCCACGTCGATGACCACGCGGTGAATCATCGCCATCACCGGATCGCCGGGCAGCGGAAACTTCGACACGCGAAGCGTCGGGTGGCCAACGGTCGTGTTGACGAGATACATCTCGCCGACGGTGCGCTCGTCCTGTCGCTGCGTGGCGATCTTCTTCGAGTCAGGCGACCAGAGAAGGATGGCGCGATCGCTGCTGCTCCAGCCCGCGTTGTCGGTTGCGTAACCGAAATTGGTCGTGCCGTCGGTCGTCAGCGCCTTCTCCTGGCCTGTGCGCATGTCGCGTACCCACAGGTTCCAGTCGCGGACGAACGCGCCTCGATTGCCATCGGGGGAGATCGCGAGCGGCTTCCCGTCCGCCGATGTGCCGGCGCGCCCTTGTGCGGCGAAGGCCGCGCCGCGACCGCCTCGCCCCCGGCCCGAGGCCGCGGCATCGGGTGCGTTGCGATCGGGGCAACCCGGGGTCGCCGGCGCGCAGATGATCCGCGTCCTTTTCGAGGGATCGACCAGGACTGTCTGCGTCGATCCGTCGGCGAGCACCGTGCGGTACCAGAAACGCTCGTCCCTCGACTGGGCTCGGGACGACCCTGAAGCACTCGACGCGTCGTCCGGGATCCAGTTCGCGGCAACGCTCCCGCCGACGACCAGACCGGCGACGGCCGGCCCGAGAAACGACTCGGCGCGCGCATAGTCGGCCTCCGTCGCCCCGGGTGGTCGCTGCTGTCCGCGTATTGGCGCGACGGCAGTGGCGATGGCGGCGAGTATCAGAATGTATGATTTCGACATGTCGCGTCGATCCTTCCAATCCGGTGCGGCTGTCGTGCTGGGCGTTTCTCTGCGGGCGTCGCTCGCGCTGGCGCAGGATCTGCCGCGAGGGCAGATTGTAGACGAGGTCAGGTGTTC
>Ga0207641_10003147_pt1 | contig 14811 bp, 10 predicted proteins | sample KBSSwiS62_FD_184306 | JGI IMG/M metagenome (GOLD analysis project Ga0207641, IMG submission 184306) | Switchgrass rhizosphere microbial communities from Kellogg Biological Station, Michigan, USA - KBS Switchgrass S6-2 (SPAdes) (version 2) | ecosystem: Host-associated > Plants > Roots >... | reverse complement strand
CATGCGCCGGCCGCGACCGCCCCTGCGCCGGACCGGCCGCGCGTGCTGTTCGTCGACGACGAGCCCGCCGTGCTCGAGGCGCTCGCGCTCAACCTGCGCCGCACGTACGACGTGGTGACCGCGACCAGCGGCCAGGCCGGGCTCGAGTACCTGTGGGCGCAGAGCGACTTCGCCGTGGTGGTGTCCGACATGCGGATGCCCAAGATGGACGGCACGACGTTCCTCGCGCTCGCGCGTGACGCCGCGCCCGACGCCGTGCGCATCCTGTTGACCGGCCACACCGACATCGACGCCGCGGTCAAGGTCGTCAACCACGGTCAGATCTTCCGGTTCCTGACCAAGCCGTGCCCGCGCGACACGCTGCGCACCGCGATCGACTGCGCGATCACGCAGTACCGCCTGGTCACCGGCGAGCGCGTGCTGCTCGAGCAGACCCTGCGCGGCAGCATCAAGATGCTGATGGACGTGCTGGCGATCACCAGCCCGCTGGCGTTCGGCCGCGCCAACCAGATCAAGACCCGCGTGCTCCAGCTCGCGTCGCTGCTCGGGATGCTGGACTCCTGGCAGCTCGAGATCGCGGCGCTCGCCAGCCAGCTCGGCGCGATCGTCCTGCCTCACGAGGTCTGCGAGAAGCTCGAGCGCCACGACGCGCTGACCGAGCAGGAGCAGCGCATGGTGATCCGCGCGCCGGAGATGACCGAGCAGCTGCTCGCCAACATCCCGCGGCTCGAGAACGTGCGCGGGATGCTCGCGCTCCACATCCGGCCGCCGCACCGCAATCCGTCGGCGGACTCGGCGACCCAGCTCGTCGAGCTCGGCGCGCATCTCCTGCGCGTCGCGATCGATCTGGTCGCGATCGAGTCGGTGCCCGGCGCGACCGGCTCGCCGGCCGCCGCGCTGCTGAACCAGGGCGATCGCTACGATCCCGAGGTGCTCGAGGCGGTGCAGCGGCTGTACCACGAGACCACGCGGCGGGTGGTCGTGAAGGCGATCTCCACGGATGGCTTGCGCGTCGGCATGGTGCTCGCCGACGACGTCCGGCTGGCGACCGGCACGCTGCTGGTCGCGCGCGGTTACGAGGTCACCGCGAGCTTCATCGAGCGGATCAAGAACTTCCCGCCCGGTATGTTCGGTGGCGAGTTCCGGATCGCGTTCCCGTGCTGACCAAGGACGCGCGCCACGTGCTGGTCGTCGATGACGACCCGCGGATCCATCGCCTGATCACCCGGATGTTGCCCGGCTTCGCCCTGCAGTCGGCGTTCCATGGCCCGGGAGCGCTCGCCGAGATCGCGGCCGCGCGCGCGCGGGGCTCCGAGTTCGCGCTGGTCGTGCTCGATATCGGGATGCCGGGCTGGGGCGGCCTGGAGACGCTCGAGCGGATCCACAAGCTCGCGCCCGACATCCAGGCGGTGTTCTGCACCGGCTCGGCGCTCGAGCTCGCCGAGCTGCGCGCGCGGTTCGGTGACACCGACGCGATCCTCGTGCTCAAGAAGCCGTGCTCGCAGGTCGAGCTCGCCCAGGCCGTGCACGCGCTGACCACCAAGTGGCGGCTGTCGCGCCAGGTCCGGGCCCACGTCGACGAGCTCGAGTCCACGGTGGCGACGCGGAGCTCGCAGCTCGCCGCGGCCAACGAGCGGCTCGCCGAGGAGGTGGCGCGGAGGGACCAGGTCGAGGGTGAGCTGCGGGTGTCGCAGCGGCTCGAGGCGGTCGGCCACCTCGCCGCCGGCATCGTGCACGAGATCAACAATCCGCTGCAGTACGTCGGCGATCACCTCGAGTTCGTCCAGGACGCCAGCGCCGAGCTGCTCGCGCTGGTCGATCGCTTCGAGGCGTGGACCGCGGCGGACGACCACGCTGGCCCCGCGGCGCCGTGCGGGAAGTTCGCGATCGATCTGCCCTATATCCGGACCGAGCTGCCGTCGGCGCTCGCGGCGATCCGCGGCGGCGTCCAGCGCATCCGCGCGATCGTGCGCGCGATGAAGGAGCTGTCGCATCCCGGCACGCGCGACGCGCGCACCGCGGACATCAACCACGCGATCCAGAGCGCGCTCGAGATCGGCGCGAGCTCGTACCGCGGCATCGCCGACATCGAGATCGATCTCGCGCCGCTGCCGAAGGTGCCGTGCTTCATCGCCGAGCTCGGTCAGGTGTTCCTCAACCTGATCGTCAACGCCGCCGACGCGATGGAGGGCCATGGCCGCGGCAAGCTGGTGGTGCGCTCGGCGATCGACGGCGACCAGGTGGTGATCTCGTTCGCCGACACCGGCAGCGGCATCCCGCCCGAGATCCAGCCGCGGATCTTCGATCCGTTCTTCACGACCAAGGACGTCGGCCGCGGCACCGGTCAGGGCCTGGCGATCGCGCGCTCGATCGTCGACCGCCACGGCGGCTCGCTGTCGTTCGACTCGATCGCCGGCCGCGGCACCACGTTCGTGATCCGGCTGCCGATCGCCGGTCCGCCCGGCGCGGCCCGGGCATGACCTAGATGACGCGCGCGGGGATGGCCGCGCTCGCCGCGCGCAGGGTCTGGAGCAACGGAGTCGTGGTGGTGTCGTCGTTGTGGTACGCGACCGCGTCGACGACCGGCAGCGGCATCCCCCACCGGCCGAGCAGGTACGCGCCGATCTCGGCGTGCGAGGTGCCCAGCACGGCACGCTCGCGCGCGCTCGCCACCGCGCACGGCTCGCTCAGCCGGCACCCCAGCTCGGCGTGGACCTCGGGCAGCGCCGCGGCGATCACGATCCGGCCGACGTCGTGTACCAGGCCCGCGATGAAGACGTCGGCGGCGACCTCGGGGCTCGCGGCGAGCCGGCGCGCGGCGCGCGCGAGCTGGAGCGCGCGGTGCTGGAGCTCGGCGATGTCGCGCTCGGGCAGCGCCCGGCTGCCGGCCGGCACGAGCGCGTGCGCGACCAGCGCAAAGCCAACGACCATCTCGCTGCCCAGGTTCGCCGTGACATCGGCGAGCGACGCCATCGCGAGGGTCTCGGCCACCAGCGCGCGCGCCAGCCGCAGCACCTGGCCGCCGAGCCTGTCGTCGCGCTCGACCGCGCCGGTGATCTCGGGGAGCGAGAGCTCGGCGGTCGCGAGCTGGGCCGCGAGCTGATGGTAGATCGCGGGCGCCGGCGGCAGCGCGCCGAGCCGGCCGACCGTCTGGACCAGCGCGTCGCCGGCAAACAGCGCGCGCAGCTCGCACGCTCGATCGATCGACGCGGCCAGCTGGCTCAGATCACACGGCTTGTTGAAGAACTGGTGGGCGACCGGCAGCGCGCGGACGATCGCCGCGCGATCGGAGAACCCCGACAGGATCATCCGGACCGTCGATGGATCCGCGTCGCGGACCTGCGCGAGCAGATCGGCGCCGTCCATCCCGGGCATCCGCATGTCGGAGACCACGACGTCGAACGCACCACGGCCGAGTTCGGCGAGCGCGGCCTCGCCGCTGCCGGCGAACACCATCGCCCAGCGATCCCGGTGCTTGCGCAGCGCCTTGGCAAACCCCGAAAGCAGCTGCGGATCGTCGTCGACGAACAGGATCCGGCGGGACGGGGCGGTCATGGCGTAGGGTACACCGGCGTGCGTCGGGAGATGTAGGTGGAGTCAACGATCCCGCGTAGCGGCCGAAGGATACGTACACGATGACGCTGCGCAACCGCCTCCTGCTGTTCAGCACGGCGCAGCTGTTCGTTTTCGGCACGGCGTTCGCCATCGCTTATGGCGCGCTCGCGCACTCGGTCTTGCCGATGTTCGAGCGCCTGCTGCGCGACAAGACCGAGCAGATCGCCCGCACGCTGGACGACGTGCTCGACGTCCCGCTGGGAGCCGACGACAAGACGCTGCTCGCCGAGACGGTGCAGCGCGTGGTGAAAGATCCCGATTTTGCCTACCTCGTGGTGCGCGACGCTCACGACCAGCAAGTCTACGTCAACGGCACGCCGAGCGCCGCTGCCCTGTTCTCCGGCCGCGAGGCGACCGCGCAGGTGAGCGATGGAGAGATCCACGCGTGGAGCCGTATCAGCATCGAGGGCCTCCAGCTCGGCTCCGTCGGCGTCGCGTTCAGCACCGCGCGGCTCGACGCGCTCGCGGCGTGGGTGCGGCGGATCGCTGCCGCCATCGCCATGGTGTGGCTCGCGGCGCTCGCCTACTCGTTCGCGGCGGCCCGGGCGTTCGTGTCGCCGATCCGCGCGATGATGCGGTTCTCACGCAGGGTCGCAGATGGTGCGCTGGCCGAGCGGCTGGCGATCGCCGCCCCCGGCGAGCTCGGTGAGCTGCGCGACTACCTCAACCGGATGACCGCCGAGCTCGAGCACCGCGAGGCCGAGCGCGCAGCGAACGCCGCGCGCAGCGAGGCGATGCGCGGCGAGCTGCTCGCCGTTTCGCGCATGGCGGGGATGGCCGAGATCGCGACGGGCGTGCTGCACAACGTCGGCAACGTGCTCAACAGCCTCAACGTCTCGGTCACGATGATCAGCGACCAGATCCGGGGCTCGCGGGTCGCCGGCCTGACCCGATCGCTCGAGATGGTCGACGCCTTCCCCGGCGGCCTGCCAGCGTTCCTGGGCACCGACAAGGGCAAGATGCTGCCGACCTACCTGAGCACGGTCGCCAAGCGACTGGCCGACGAGAACGCCAAGGTCCTCGACGAGCTCGAGTCGGTGAACCGCAACGTCGAGCACATCAAGTCGATCGTCGCGATGCAGCAGGCGTATGCCCGGCCGTCGGGCATCAAGGAGCAGGTCGAGATCGCCGCGCTGATCGATGACGCCCTGCGGCTCGGCGAGGCCTCGTTCGCCAAGCACGGGATCGACGTGATCAAGGACTATGCCGCGGACCTCGACCTGGTCACCGATCGTCACAAGCTGCTCCAGATCCTGATCAACCTGATCTCGAACGCGCGCCACGCGATCAAGGCCCATCACGCGCCTCCCGCGCAGCTCACGGTGCGCACGCGGTCGACCCCGAGCATGGTGACGATCGCCGTGATCGATACGGGCGTCGGTATTCCTCCCGAGAACCGCGACAAGATCTTCCAGCATGGCTTCACCACCAAGCCGGGCGGCCACGGCTTTGGCCTGCACGCCAGCGCCAACGCGGCGCGCGAGCTCGGCGGCCAGCTGGCGGTCGCGAGCGACGGCGACGGTCGCGGCGCGACGTTCACCCTCGAGCTGCCGCGTACGGAACAGACGCCATGACCGCGGCCACCGATCACCGGATCCTCATCGTGGACGACAACCGCGCGATCCACGACGACTTCCGCAAGATCTTCGCGCCGCCGGACGCCGCCAGCGAGACGCTCGACGCGCTCGAGGCCGCGCTGCTCGATCTACCGGCGGAGAGCCCCGACCCGATCGCGCCGTTCGAGCTGGTCTCGGCGTTTCAGGGCCGCGAGGCGTTCGATCACGTGGTCGCCGCCACGGCGGCCGGCCGGCCGTTCGCGCTCGCGTTCGTCGACATGCGCATGCCGCCCGGATGGGACGGCCTGGAGACCATCGAGCGGCTGTGGCAGGTCGATCCGCTGCTCCAGATCGTGATCTGCTCGGCGTACTCGGACCACTCGTGGCACGATCTCCGGGCTCGGCTCGGCGCCCGCGAGTCGCTCTTGATCCTCAAGAAGCCGTTCGACACGCTCGAGGTGGTGCAGTGCGCGCACGCGCTCACGGCCAAGTGGACGCTCGCGCAGAAGGTCCAGGCCCATGTCGACGAGCTCGAGGCGACCGTCGCGTCGCGCACCCAGCAGCTGGTCCAGGCCAACGCCGAGCTCGCCGAGCACATGCGGGCGCGCGAGCGCATGGAGGCCGAGCTCCGGCTGTCGCAGAAGCTCGAGGCCGTCGGCCAGCTCGCCGCTGGCGTCGCCCACGAGATCAACACGCCGATCCAGTACGTCGCCGACAACCTGCAGTTCCTGGGCGACGGCGTGAGCGCGCTGTCGCAGATGGCCACCGACATGCTCGCCGCGGCGCGCGGCGAAGCTCCGGCGGGGCTGCTCGAGCAGCTCGCCGCGATCGCCCACACCGCCGATCTCGACTACCTGAGCCAGGAGATCCCACGCTCGCTCGACAGCGTTCGCGAGGGCGTGTCCCGGATCGCCCGGATCGTGCGCGCGATGAAGGAGCTCGCGCACCCCGGGCCGCGCGAGGCGTCCGACATCGATCTGACGCCCGCGCTGCACAACGCGCTCGACGTCACCGCCGCGACCTACCGCTTCGTCGCCGACGTCGAGACCCAGTTCGCCGACACCCCGCCGGTCCGGTGTTTCGGCAGCGATCTCAACCAGGTGTTCCTCAACCTGATCGTCAACGCGGCCCACGCGATGGAGGACAAGCGCGACGGCCGCGGCAAGCTCGGTGTGCGGACCCGGAACGACGGCGATCACGTCGAGATCGCGATCTCCGATACCGGCACCGGCATCCCCGAAGCGCATCGCGAGCGGATCTTCGAGGCGTTCTTCACGACCAAGGAGGTCGGACGCGGCACCGGCCAGGGGCTCGCGATCTCGCGCACGATCGTGGTCGATCGCCACGGCGGCACGCTGACGTTCGACACCGAGCTCGGCGTCGGAACGACGTTCTACGTGCGCATCCCGATCGCCGGTCCGCGACCGCAGACCCGATCGATCGCCGCGTAGCGCTCCCCTCGCCCCGTCACCGCCGGACCAGTGCGCACGACCGCGGCGGCAGCTCGCGGGCGCTCGCCAGCGCGGTCGACGCCAGCACGACGTCGCCGCCGACGTCGAGCACCGCCGGGCCATCCCCGAGGTTGCACGCCAGCACCAGGCCGCCGCGGCGGATCGCGAGCAGGTCGCCGCGCCGGCTGACATCGATCGACGCCGGCGATGGATCGCGCAGCTCGGGGTGGCGGCGCCGCGCGCCGATCAGCGCGCTGTACCACGCCAGCATCTCGGCGTGCCGCGGCGCGCTGCGCTCCTGCCAGCGCAGCACGCACAGCTCGCGGGTCGCCGGATCGACGGGATCGGGCGGCGCGCCGCCCGTCTCGGCGTACTCGGCGTGCTCGGCGCGCCGGCCGGCGCGGATCGCCTCGCGCAGCTCGGCCGACTCGACGTCGGCGAAGTAGCAGAACGGCGTCGACGCCGCCCACTCTTCACCCTGGAACAGCATCGGGACGAACGGCGACACCATCAGGATCGCGGCCGCGATCTTGGTGCGATCGATCCCGGCGAGCTCGTGCAGCCGCTCGCCGGCGGCGCGGTTGCCGGTCTGGTCGTGCGACTGGATGTACGCGACGAGCCGATCGCGCGGCAGGTCGCCGTACGGCCGGCCGTGCGGGCCCTTGCGGTACGGCGAGAACCGGCCGTCGAGGGCGTAGCCGGCGCGCAGCACGCGCTCGAGCGTGCCGGGCTCGGCGAAGTCGGCGTAGTAGCCGACCCGCTCGCCGGTGACGAGCGCGTGGACGGCGTGGTGGAAGTCGTCGTTCCAGTGCGCGTCGAGCCCCCAGCCGCCGGCCGCGCGCTCGCGCACGGCGATCGGATCGTGATCGTCGAACTCGCCGATCACCACGAGCGGCCGCTCGAGCCGGCGCTCGAGCGCGCGGACCTCGTCGACCAGCTCGGCGACGAAGTGACGCGCGCTGTCGTCGCGAAACGCGTGCACGGCGTCGAGCCGCAGGCCGTCCGCGCCGTAGTCGGCGAGCCAGGTCAGCGCGCTGTCGATCAGGAACCGGCGGACCTCGCGGCTGTCCGGCCCATCGAGGTTGACCGCGTCGCCCCACGGCGTCTGGTGGCGGCTGGTGCGGTACGGACCGAACTCCGACACATAGGCGCCCTCGGGGCCGAAGTGGTTCAGCACGGAGTCGATCAGCACGGCGAGGCCGCGGCGATGGCACTGCCGGATCAGCTCGCGCAGCCCGCTCGGCCCACCGTACGCCGCGTGCGCCGCGAACAGATCGACGCCGTCGTAGCCCCAGCCGTGCGCGCCGGAGAACTGCGCGACCGGCATCAGCTCGACGTGGGTGACCCCGAGCGCGACGAGGTCGTCGAGGTGGGCGATCGCCGAGTCGAACCGGCCTCCGGGCGTGAAGGTCCCGACGTGGAGCTCGTAGATCACCGCGTCGCGCAGCGCGACCGGGCCACCGTGCAGGGCCATCGGCGGCCCGAGGTCGGCCTGGTCGATCCACGACGACGCGGCGTGCACCCCGTCCGGCTGCCACGGCGAGCGCGGATCGGGCCGCGGCGGTCCACCGTCGACGCAGATCGCGTAGCGCGTCCCGCCGCCGACCGCGGGACCGCGCCACCAGCCATCTGTCTCACGGATCGCCGCGATCAGTTGACCTTCGAGGACGAAGTCGACGCGGGCAGCGCGTGGGGCCCAGACACGGAGTGGACGCGACATGCCTGCACCGCGTGCCAGCGGCATGCCACGTGGGCGCCGGCTCACAGCGGCGCGCAGGAAGCGCCGGCCTGCCGCACGTCGCGGCGGTCGCTGCGTGCCAGAGCGATTCCGATCGCGAGCAGCACCGCGCCCGACGCGAGAAACCCGAGATCCCAGGCAAGCTGCCCGGCACCGGGGTGCACGTGATGGATGCCGAGCAGCTGGTGATCGATCAGACCTTCGACCAGGTTGAACAGCCCCCAGCCGGCCAGCATCGCGCCGAGCAGCACGCGGCCCGACCACGAGGTATCGGGCCGACGGCCAGCGCGGAACAGCAGCGCGACGCCGATCGCGGTCATGATCCAGGTCAGCGCATGAAACAGGCCGTCCCAGATCATGTTGTACTTCATCGTCACCAGGGTGAGCGGCGGTACCCGGCTCGACAGCATGTTGTGCCACTGCAGGATCTGGTGAAGCGCGATACCGTCGACGAAGCCACCCAGCCCGACACCGAGAAAACCGCCGGCCCTCACCAGCGGTGAGCGGACGGCGCGGTAGCCGCGATCAGTGGCGCGCACGCGCCCCTCCGCGCCGGGCGACGGGCCGCGCCGCGAGCCGGGCGACCAGGAGCACGACGGCGGTGCACACCGCGAACGGCGCCACCGCGATCACGAGATCGTGCCAGACGCCGAGCTCCAGGAACATCGCGCGCGTGTCACGCGCGATCGGGCAATCGGGACATCCCGCCAGGATCCGCAGCACGCCGTGAACCGTGCATGCGCGATGCCACCCGCCGCCGCGGCGCGCGCGCCCGATCCCGACGGGCGAGCCGCGCGACAGTGCGCTCCGGCTCGGTATCCCATTCGCGCGCGCGCGGGCGCTTGCTCACGCAGGCGCGGGCTCACCGAGCAGGCCGCGGACCGCGCGCGCGATCTCGCGCTCCTCGTCGGTGCGCATCACGCGGACCGCGCAGCGGCCGGTGCTGATCACCGCGGTGCTCGCGGCGTTGGCCGCCTCGTCGATCGTGATCCCGAGATACCCCAGGCCGTCGCAGATCTCGGCGCGCACCGCCGAGGCCCGCTCGCCGATTCCGCCGGTGAACACCAGCGCATCGATCCCGCCGAGCACCGCGGTGAGCGCGCCGATCGCCTGCCGCGCGTGGTAGCAGAACACGTCGACCGCGAGCTGAGCGCGCGGGTCGCGGGCGCGCTCGGCGAGCAGCCGGCGCATGTCGCCGGTGGTCCCGGACAGCGCGGCGAGGCCACCGTCGCGGTGGATCAGCTGCTCGAGCTGGCGCGCGTCGTGACCGCGGTCGAGCAGGTAGACCAGCACGCCGGGATCGAGATCGCCGGTCCGGGTCGACATCACCAGGCCGCCGGCGGGCGAGAACCCCATCGTGGTCTCGACCGACCGGCCATCGCGGATCGCCGCCATGCTCGCTCCGCTGCCCAGGTGCGCGATCACCGCGCGCTGGCGATGCTCGACCGGCAGCGCCGACAGGATCGAGGCGTACGACAGGCCGTGGAAGCCGTAGCGCCGGACGCCTGCGGCGTGCAGCGCATCCGGAACGGCGAGCCGCTGCGCGACGGCCGGCAGCGTGCGGTGAAACGCGGTATCGAAGCACACGATCTGCGGCACGCCGGGCAACCGCACGCCAGCCGCGTCGAGCGCTGCCAGCTCGCCCGGCAGGTGGAGCGGCGACAGCGGCACCAGGCGCTCGAGCTGGGCGCGCAGCGCGGGATCGATGCGCGCCGGCGCCACGTGATCCGGCCCGCCATGGACCAGGCGGTGGCCGACGGCGGCGGGCCGCGACGCGAGCCGGTCGAGCAAGGTCGCGACCGCGATCGCGGCGTCCTTGGCGCCCTCGACGCTGCCGCGCGCACGCTCGGTGTCGTCGTCGAACACGGCGTACTTGAGCGAAGACGACCCGACGTTGAGCGCGAGGATCTCGGTCATCGCCCTGTCATCCGGGCCAGGTCCAGTCGCGGATCTCGGGCAGATCCTCGAAGTGGGCCGCCACGTACGCGCGGTGGCGATCGAGCATGCGCCGGCACTCCGCGGTCAGCTCCGCGGCGTTGTCCGGCGGCCGGCGCGCGCGGCGCAGCGCATCGATCGCGATGTGGAACCGGCTGGTCTCGTTGAGCACCACCATGTCGAACGGCGTGGTCGTGGTGCCCTCTTCCTTGTAGCCGCGGACGTGGAAGCGCGCGGCGTTGGACCGCGCGTGCAGCAGCTGGTGAACGGCGCCGGGATAGCCGTGGAACGAGAAGCACACGTCGACGTCGCGCGTGAACAGCTCCTCGAACACGTCGTCGGCCACGCCGTGCGGGTGCTCGCGCGGCGAGAACAGCCGCATGAGATCGACCACGTTGACGACGCGGAGCGACAGCCCGGGCGCGTGTGCGCGCAGCCACGCCGCCGCGGCCAGGGTCTCGAGCGTCGGCGCGTCGCCCGCGCACGCCAGCACGACATCGGGGACGCCGCCGGTCTCGGTGCCGGCCCACTGCCAGATCGAGATGCCGCGCGCGCAGTGCTCGCGGGCCGCCGGCATCGCCAGCCACTGCAGCTGCGGCTGCTTGTCGATGATGACGAGGTTCACGTAGTTCTGGCTGCGCAGGCAATGGTCAGCCACCGACAAGAGGCAGTTGGCGTCGGGCGGCAGGTAGACGCGCACGATGGACCCCTTCTTCGAGATCACCGTGTCCATGAAGCCCGGGCCCTGGTGACTGAACCCGTTGTGATCGTTGCGCCAGCACGTCGAGGTGAGCAGGTAGTTGAGCGACGGCACCGGCGCGCGCCACGCCAGGGAAGCGGTCGCCTCGAGCCACTTGGTGTGCTGCGCCGCCATCGACGCGATGATCAGCGCGAACGCTTCGTAGGTCGCGAACACACCGTGCCGGCCGGTCAGCACGTAGCCCTCGAGCCAGCCCTGACAGTTGTGCTCGCTCAGGACCTCCATCACGCGGCCCTCCGACGAGACGTGATCGTCACCGGGCAAGCACGGCTCCTGGAAGCAACGGTTCTCGACCTCGAACACCGCGCCGAGCCGGTTCGAGGTCGTCTCGTCGGGACACATCAGGCGAAAGCTCGTCGGATTCTTGCGATAGACGTCGCGCAGCAGCTCGCCGAGCGCGCGCGTCGACTCGTGGTGCACCGTGCCAGGCGCCGGGACCGCGACCGCGTAGTCGTCGTACGCCGGCAGCGCGAGCGGGCGCGTCAGCGTGCCGCCGTTGGCGTGCGGGTTGGCGCCCATGCGGCGCGCACCGTCGGGGGCGAGCGCGCGCAGCCGCGCGATCAGCCGGCCGCCGCGGTCGAACAGGCGCTCCGGCGCGTAGCTCCGCATCCACGCCTCGAGCGCGGCGAGCTCCTCGGGATCGGTGCGCACGGCGGTCAGCGGTACCTGGTGCGCGCGGAACGTGCCCTCGACCGGCAGGCCGCGCACGACCTTGGGCCCGGTCCAGCCCTTCGGCGTGCGCAGCACGATCATCGGCCAGCGCACCGCGCCGCGCGCGCCCTTGTCGCGCGCCGCGCGCTGCAGCGTGCGGATGCGATCGATGCACGCGTCGAGCGCGCTCGCGAGCTGGCGGTGCACCGCGCGCGGCCGATCGCCGGCGACCAGGTGGACCTCGTAGCCGTGACCCTCGAACAACCGGCGGATCGACGCGTCGTCGCTGCGGCCGAGCACGGTCGGCCCGGCGATCTTGTACCCGTTGAGATGGAGGATCGGGAGCACCGCGCCGTCGCGCGCCGCGCTCACGAACTTGATGCCCTTCCACGAGCCCTCGAGCGGGCCGGTCTCGGCCTCGCCGTCGCCGACCACCGCGACGGCGATCACATCGGGGTTGTCGAACACCGCGCCGAACGCGTGGCTCAGCACGTAGCCGAGCTCGCCGCCCTCGTGGATCGAGCCCGGGGTCTGGGGGCCGACGTGGCTCGGCACGCCGCCGGGAGTCGAGAACTGACGGAACAGCCGATCGAGCCCGATCTCGTCCTGGCTCACCGCCGGATAGATCTCCGAGTAGGTGCCCTCGAGGTACACGTTGGCGACGATCGCCGGCCCTCCGTGGCCCGGCCCCGCGAGCAGGATCACGTTCGCGCCGCGCTGCCGGATCACGCGGTTGAGATGGGCGTAGATCAGGCTCAGGCCGGGCGATGTGCCCCAGTGGCCGAGCAGCCGCGGCTTGATGTGCTCCGGCCGCAGCGGCTCGCGCAGCAGCGGATTGGCCACCAGGTAGATCTGGCCGACGGTCAGGTAGTTCGCCGCGCGCCAGTAGGCATCGAGCGCGTCGAGCTCTTCATCATCGACGGTCATACTCGACGACTCTAGTGCACGCGCGCGGACCGGGCGATCCCAAGTGATCGCCGGGACCCACGATTTCTCGTCGAGAACCGGCTCACGCTGCGCGCTGCGTGCGCCCGCGCGCGGCGCGCGGCGGGGGCGCTCACGAGCCGGTGTAGAACACGCGCCAGATCCGGCCGCCCTGGTCGTCGCCGATGAGCAGCGATCCGTCCGGCATCATCGCCAGGCCGACCGGGCGATGCGGCGCAGCGTCCGGGAGCGGCCGCAGCCCGGCGTCGAAGCCGGTCGCGAACTTGAGGACATCCCCGGTCGGCGCGCCGTGGGCGAACGGCAAGAACTCGACATCATAGCCGTGCAGCCCGGCGGTCCCGAGCGCGTCGAACCGCGAGCCGTGGTTGGCGACCAGCGCGCCCGCGCGGTACGCCGGCGGGAACTGCGTGCCGGTCACGAACACCATGCCGAGCACCGCGGCGTGCGCGTCGAGCGCGACCTCGGGCGACGGGATCTGCGCGCAGCGGCCCTGGACGACGCCGTCGCCGCCGTACTCCGGCGCGAGCTTCATCTCGCCGGCGAGCACGTCGTGATAGCAGTATGGCCAGCCGCGATCGAGTCCGGCGGTGATCGCGACGACCTCGTCGGACGGCAGCACCTTGTCCTGATCCTCGGTGTAGAGCTCGGGCCAGTTCTCGTGCAGCTGATCGCGGCCGTTGATGCCACCCCACAGCTGGTCGGTCGCAGGATCGACCGCGAGCGCGTTGGTGTTGCGCAGCCCGGTCGCGTATCGCGTGCCGCAGTCGAGCGTCTGGTCGGCCGTCTCGGCGTCGAACCGCCAGATCCCGGCGCGGGTCGCGAGCTCGTCGCACGGATCCTTGCCCGGCGAGTGCAGCACGCGATTGGCGACCTGGCACGCGTTCGATGGCGAGCCGATGTTGACGTACATCGCGTGACCGATCAGCGCCACGGACTTGGCGGAGTGATCGGGAGTCGCCGGCAGATCGCGCGCGATGACCTCGGCATCCCCGCTCGGGGCGCTGGCGCCATCGGGCACCGGATAGCGCACGATGCGATCGTCGGCGGCGACGTAGAGCCAGCCGTCGCGCCACAAGATGCCGTTGCCACCGATGCCGAACGTCGACTCCTCGTCGGCGACACCGTTGTTGTCGGCGTCGTAGAGCGCGAGCACGTGGCTGCCGACGCCGACTGGCTCGGGCGCAGCGACCGCGACGAACACGTGGCCGCTCGGCGTCACCGTGATGTGGCGCAGCTTGCCGGGATGATCGACGAACACCTGGGCGCAGAACCCGGGCGGCAGCGTGATGCCGCCGTTGTCTGGCGCGCAGCGCGCATCGCCGGTGGCGCCGCCCCCGCCGTCGCTGCCGCTGCCGCCGGAGCCGCCGTCGGTGGTTCCGCTACCGCCCGTGGTGCCATCGCCGGTGCTGGACGATGTCCCCGGGTCGTTCGTGTCGGACGGATCGCCCGCCGGCATCCGGTCGTGCGCGCCGCTGCACGCGGCGCTCGCCGCGACCAGCATCAGAAGTCCTCGTGTGTACCGCATACGGTCCTTTCGGGTTTTGCGAATCCGCGGTGCAAGCTACGAGCCCTCCGTAGGGAGGAGGCGCAACGCGCGCCCGTGCACGCGCAACGCGCGTCCCGTGCCCGCGCCGCGCACGCGCGACGCGCCATGCGCGCACGCAACACCCGTGCGTCGTGCGCCGTTGACCGGACCGATCCCGCCGCGACCTCGCGATCGCGCGCGGGCGCCCGACCGCCCCGGGATGGGCATCGGGTGCAGTTGCGCGAACGCTCCACGGCGCGAGCGCGCAGCGTGCGACGACGCCCAAGGCACGCCGGCTGCAACCGCGGAACGTGTCCCGGAGGAACACGATATGCGCACGCTCATCGCCTTCGTCGCCGCGGTGCTGTCCGGTACGCTCGCGCAGCCCGCGCTTGCGGATCCGGCGAACAGCGCGCCGCGCGCGGCCCCGCTCGCCGAGCCCGCGCCCACCGTGGCGCCTGCCCCTCGCACCGCCACGCCGGTGGAACCCGCGCCCGCAGCGCGTGCGGCGCCTGCGGATCCCGCGCCGTCGCGCACGCTGGCGCCGGCCGCGCCGGTGGCGGCCTCGCGCGTGGGCGTGCCCCCAGCGGCCCCCCCGCAGCTGCCGACGCTGGACGTATCGGCAGCTGCGGGGG